>Ga0247727_10000883_pt1 | contig 72918 bp, 61 predicted proteins | sample WisWelCaveWW1625_FD_202498 | JGI IMG/M metagenome (GOLD analysis project Ga0247727, IMG submission 202498) | Biofilm microbial communities from Wishing Well Cave, Virginia, United States - WW16-25 | ecosystem: Environmental > Aquatic > Deep subsurface > Groundwater > Cave microbial mat | place...
CCCAACTTGAAGGGTGGGAGGAGGAATGGGAGTGGGCGTCGGTGTTGGAGGTGGGGCGTATCCATAAGCGACCAACAGGTCTTCCAATGATTCGCCTGCGATTAACCCATCCACAATGTCTGTTAGAGGACCTGCGAAGATCAGGCAGGCAATCACAAGGAAGAAGATAATTACCCAGAGCTTCTGAGTACTACTCAGGCTTGAAGAACCGGGAAGTGACATGGCAACCTCTCGATCTAACCGAATCAAACCGAATCAAACCGGTCAAAGTGGTTGAACGCCAGCGTTTCGTTTTTTCATGGAGCGGGGGCGTCAATGCAGACGGGAAATTTCAGACAAAAGTATAGCATTTGCGCAGGCACATTACAATAGCAGTTGCGCATGGGAGGGCAGTCCGCTTGAGCGGACTTTGGATGAATAGCCCGACGGTTCATCGTCGGACGGTGCTGAGGCGGTGGAAAATGTTTGGGCAATAGAATCAAGCCAACCCTGGGAAAGAGGCGTGAGTTCGATACGCTTCGCTACTCAACCACCGTTTTCCAAATCCCCGCTTTACAAATCCCCGCCGCCCTGCTATACTCCCATCATTGAAGTTGAGTGTATTGGCGCCTCGGCGCCATTTGTTTTACAACAATCGCATTGAGATCGTATCGAATCCCTCGCGAGCACGTCAGCGAGGGCCGTTTTTTTAATGACCCTTACCGCCTCCGGGCGGATAAATAATTTACAAAAAAAGAGGTTAGATAATATTGTATGAGTAAGCAAGGAAAATTGAAGATCATTCCCCTGGGCGGGCTTGGGGAAGTGGGCAAGAACATGACCGCCTACGAATTCCACAACCAGATTCTGGTTGTGGACGCCGGCATCATGTTCCCCACCAACGACATGGTCGGGATAGATTACATCATCCCCGACTATGAATACCTGCGTAAAAGAGCCGACAAAGTAATCGGCATTGTCATCACGCATGGACACGAAGATCACATCGGTGCGATCCATCATGTGCTCAACGACATTCCCGCGCCGGTGTATGCGACCCCGCTCACCCTTGGGTTGATCGAGGGAAAATTGATGCGCAACAACGCCTCCGCAAAAACATCGCTGAACAAAGTGCAGGCGGGCGGCTCGGTTGAGATCGGACCGTTCAAGGTGGAATTTTTCCACGTCTGCCATTCGATCCCTGACGCAGTTGGGCTGGGGATCACCACCCCGGCTGGACTCGTCGTCCACATGAGCGACTTCAAATTCGATCAGACTCCTGTGGATGGCTGGCCCACCGACTTTGCCAAACTCGCCGAGTTCTCGCGCCGCGGCGTGGACTTGTTGCTGTCCGATTCAACCAACTCCGAACGTGCAGGCTGGACTCCGTCTGAAAAGGTGATCGGTCCCGCGTTCGAAAAAGTATTCGCAGACGCCAAAGGGCGCATCATTGTAGCGACGTTTGCCTCGCTGATCTCCCGCGTTCAACAGGTGGCAGATGCGACGGCAAAACTAGGGCGTAAGATGACGCTTGCGGGCCCGAGCATGGTGGACAATGTGAAGATCGCACGCAAATTGGGGTATCTTGATATCCCCGATGAATTGCTTGTGCCGATTGACCAGGCGCTCAAAATGCAGGATCACAAGGTAGTTATCATGTGCACCGGCTCACAGGGCGAACCCTCGTCCATTGTAGGGCGGCTGTCGTCCGGTACGAACCGTCAGTTCGATTTGAAGCAGGGCGATACAGTGGTGTTGTCCTCCCATCCGATTCCCGGCAATGAAGAGACGATCAGCAAGACGATCAATCGTCTGTTGCGAAAAGGCGCAAATGTGATCTACGATGCGATTGCTCCCGTGCATGTTTCGGGCCACGCGTCACAAGAAGAGCAGAAACTCCTTATCAGTCTCGTTCAGCCGAAACATTTCATTCCGATCCACGGCGAGTTGCGCCAACTTCGACGCCACGCAAAACTGGCGGTTGAAGTTGGCGTCCCTGAACAAGATGTGATGGTGATCGAAAATGGGCAGATCGCCGTGCTCGCCGGCGGAAAGATCACGCTCGGCGAACGCATCCCCGGCGATTACGTGTTTGTAGATGGTGAATCAGTCGGCGACGTGGACTTTGACATCATGCGCGAGCGGAACAAATTGGCGCGCAACGGAATCTTCCTGATTGACATCAGCGTGGACAAGTTGAACGGGCGGCTGTTGCATGACCCCGAAATTATCACGCGCGGGTTCGTCTCGCAGGAGGACGCCGAAGCGCTCATGCCCGAAGTCCGCAAACGCATCATGGACGTGGTCAACGAAGGCTACGACAACGAGAAAGACATTGTCAATGCGGTGCGGACTTATCTTTACGATGAGACGAAACGCAAGCCGATGGTGCTGGTCACGTTGAGCAAGGGATAAAGAATCAGGGCAGCGGAAATTCGCGTCCCGTTAATATCCGCCAGCAATAATTTTTGTTAAAACTTGTGCGGTTTTAGCAAAGCAACTTCGACTACCATTCAGCGGCTGCGCACCCGTTGAGTGGTAATTTTCTTACTGTTACCTAACCGGGGTGAGTTCAAAATTTTTGATGCTAACATCAACAATAGCAGAGCCCGCCGCCGATTTTTTGTTATAACCGAGGAACAGGTAGGTTGGGAAAATTCCAATTTCGTTGGCAACTTCCCGGTTATTTACCGTTATCACGATCCGACCCGCATCCACTTTAATGTTTACATCGTAAACAAACGGAGCACGACCTGTCCCTGAGTTATTGAGAATTTCAGCCCATTTTTTATCCGCTAACTTTTTGGTATTCTTATATATCGCGATGGTGCCGGTTAAGTTCGGATTACCTTGCGTTGCCGGGACTATCACAATGGATATAACCTCCGGGGGATTATCAACATCACCGGGGTTGGCATTCGTGGAAAGAGCAACCCAGAATTCCGCATTGAACAACCGGCTTGATGTCACCGTCATGTTGATGATATAACCGCTATTAATACGATGTGAAATACCAAATACTCCCTGCACATCTCTGAAACCCTCCTTGGAATATATCAATTCATTGGAGATGCTGGTGATGCCCAAGTCGGTAATCGGGGCGCACTCAACAAAACTTCCCGGTATTCCTTTTGGCGTTGGCGTAGGCGTGGGCAGGCGCGCTGTGTCTACCCTAAACCAAGTGGATAAACAACTTATGGAAGGAAGGCTCGACACCGGGGTTTCCGTAGGAATCTCAGGTGTAATCGTTGGAACACTTATCAAACTTTCGACAGGCGTCAGAGTCACCGTCGGGGTCGCTGTCGCGGGGATGAATGCTGTCAATGTCGGCAGATCGGTGCGCTCCGGTTCAGGACGGTCAAGTTGAGGCAAAACCTGTATGAGCGCGATCAACACACCTACAATACCCGTGATGATTGCTCCTACGACTATTGGGTTTTGAAAAACCCTATTTTTGGTCTTTTTGGATCGCAACCTTTTCGTCATTTCTACTCCGCAACACCAACCCGTTTCTGCCTTATTTTAGTACGTTTTCCCTTAAAATTACAATCCCCTACCGACAATCACATTTGCAATGTGACGGTCAATTTTTCCCATCGGCAGATCGCTTAATTCTTTCAATGACACCCATTTCATCCGATTATCTTTTGGGGCGGAAAGCAATTCACATTGGAACGCATGGACGGTGACTTTGAAGTGTGAATACGTATGAGGTGTGACAGCCAGTGGTTCGACACCCCGCTTCACGCGGACGTTCAACCTGCATCCCCTCTTCAGTGCGGATGCGGCGCTTCGGGCCGGGTCGCCTTCGACGCGCGCATTTGGGAATTCCCACATCCCCGCCAGCAATCCCTCCGAAGGACGCTGGGAGAGCAACACCCTGCCTCTCTTTTCGATCACCGCGGCCGCGTGGACGTAATGTGGAAGTTTCTTCTTCACTTTTTTCACGGGGCGCAAATGTTGTGTTCCATTTTTCCGCGCCTTGCAATCCTTCACCAGCGGGCAAACCCCACAACGCGGATTTTTCGGCAGGCAGATCATCGCGCCCAAATCCATCAATGCCTGATTGAAATCGGCGGCTTTCCCTTTTGGAAGATTTTCGCGCGCGAGTTTCCAAAGTAATTTTTCGCCCTCCGTTGCATCAACGGCTTTATTCACATCGAACAAGCGCGCATACACGCGTTTCAAATTGCCGTCGAGGGCAGGCTCGTCCATGTCAAACACAATCGAAGCCAGCGCGCCGACCGTGTAACGTCCGACGCCGGGGAGTTTCCGTAATTCATTCAGATCACGCGGAAGTTTCCCGCCGTGTTTTGCGACGATAATTTTCGAGGTTTTGTGTAGATTACGTGCGCGGCTGTAGTACCCCAGCCCTTCCCATGCATTCAGAACATCCTGCCCGCTGGCTTTTGCCAAAGATCGAAAAGTCGGAAACAACTGCATCCATTTTTTGAAATAGGGAATGACAGTTTCCACGCGCGTTTGCTGGAGCATAAACTCGGAGACCAGCACGGCATATGGATTTGGGTTGTCGCGCCAGGGGAGAGTCCGCTTGTTTTTGTTGTACCAATTCAAAAGCCTGTCGTGAGGGAAGGCGAAGCGAGTCTTTTTCACGGCAGGCATGGATCAGTCAGGGATTCAGATTGATACACATTGTTCGTCTCGGGAAAGTACATCCAACGCGCTTCGATGTAATCGTCTCGTTGGCATCCAATAACGATCACATCCAAACCGTGAGAAAGTTTCAACGGTTCTTTGGAGGGAAAGATCACGCTCGCCGCACCTTGATTAAGAACAACAAAACCAAGGCGTGAAAAATCCCGTACTTTGTAAATGGGCCAGGGCGTCGTGGAAAAAATTCCGTCATTGCGGCGGAAGAAGCGCGGGTAAAGCAACCTGCCTTCAAAGATCTGTGCTTCAGGTTGGGAAAGAATCGAATCGAGGTTATTGGATTCAAATCCTGCATCAATTGCGTTTGCAACCAGCGCCTCTTTAGGTTGTGAGTAACGCGGCTGGGCAAATCCCTGTGCCAGCCACGGGAGTGAACCGACAAAAATGAATGCGGCAAGAATCAAAGCATGGTTCCAGGTTATGGAGTCGAACGATTTGCCGTTCGTATTTTCGGAAGCAAGCTTCCTGACTCCAAATTCAAGTTTTGCACCCAAGAGTTGGGCAACCCAGATGAAAATTTCAATCATGCCGATGCCGAAATAAAAATAACCTACCCAATCCACGGGCAGGTTGTATCGCCACGAAGAAAAGCGCGAGATGCCATTGGCGAGCGCGTAACCGAGATTGAACGCGAGCGGAGTCAACCCCATCCACTTCAAGCGCCTCCACGCCGCGCCAAAACCGACGGCGATGATGGCGAGATACAAGATGATCAACGCGAGGTTATACCATTCAAGGCACCCGCTCCATTCGATCCAATATAAATTGACCGGAGCGCGCAAACCATCGAACCGTTCGATCAAAGGTAAAGCAAGCAATCCGCCAATTTCTGTGTTGAGGAAGTGATTGCCAATAAAGCCTGCCACAAAACCGGGGTTTTGCAGGGTGAAGGTTAATAGCCGACTGCCGAGGCTTTCGGATTCAAAGTCGAACTGGCTGATGTCGAGATTTTCACTGAACGAATATTGAGAGTAAATCACTGCCATCTGCATGGGGTCGTCGAAAGCGAGTTGACCAGTAATGGCGTAATTGCGGATCAACCACGGCGCGACAGTCAGCGACATCGCCAAACCAAATATCACGCCAGCGGTAAGCCACTTTCTCCACACTTTTTCATAAGCAAACCACGCAAGGATAAAAATGAACGGCAGGATAATCAACGATTGGGTTCGCAATAAAAGGAGGAGACCAAACGCGCCGCCCGCGATCAACGTGGATTTCGTGCCGCGCCGCTCCAGCCAGCGCATGACGACGAGGCAGACCAAAGCAATACCTATTGTCGTTGCGAAATCAGTGATGAACATTTTTGTGCTGGCAGTGCGCGTGTTGGAGGAAATCCACAAGGTGGTGAGTTCGCGGAAAATGGCAAGGAATGCAATCGTCACGCCAGCCGCGCGGGAGTGAATTTTTGATCCGAGCCAGTACAATGCAACTGGGAAAAGCGCAAAGACGAGAGTCTGTGCGGCGATGATCTTGACATAATCTTGACCAAAAAGAAAATGAAGCGCGGCGAGGAAGGTCACGTAGAGAGGGCGTGGAGGAATGGCTCCAAGATAGTCCGTGCCAATGAGGATGGATTGAGCGAGGTAATCGTAGAATCCTGCGTCTGAATAAGGGAATGGTGTGGCGTACGGTGGTGTGATCGGTGCGTAGAAACTGTTACGAAGGGATTCAATCGGGACGCCTAGCCAGAGAGCAGAAGCGACCAACCAAATTGAAAACGGAAGAAGATATTGGAGAAATGGAGAACCTGCCCCGAGCCTGGTCGAAGGGTTGGAGAATTTGAGGTTGAGGATAAATGCGCCGATTATTATCGCAAAGACAAATTGCCACCCAAGGACGGGAACGCCAGGCTCACCCCAATAGGCATCGTCTTTTGTGACGCCGAGTTTTGTCAGCGCGACGAAGAGCAAAACCAGAAGCAGAAGGCAGAAAGAAATAAGCGAGGCGGAATAAATCGAACTGTTTCGTTTGAGCGATTCGAGGTGAAATCCGTTTTTCAGGATGAGGAGGTAAATTGTGAATTGAATTGAAACAAAAAGCAAATACCACAGCAGTGGACTCAACCGTTGATACAACGGCAAATAAAGGCCGGGGTTGAGGTAACGCAAAAGGAAGAGGAGCAGGCTGAACGTCAGCGAGAGAAGCGTAAGCAGGAGGATTGGGAAAGGTCGCGCAAAGCGGTGAAGTTGAGCAGGGCGAAATCCCATCCATGCAAAAGTCAGGATCAGAAAAATTATGCCCGCAATTAACGCGAGTCGGGCGGGCGAAAGGTTGCCGCCTTCAGAGGGAATCAAAAGGAGCGCGACCAGTGCGATCACGCCCTCGATTGAGCAAAGAGTATAAAACCAACGCGAGGTCATTCAGTTGTTTGGCGAATAGAATTGAAACCCGGGGCGTGAGGGCACGATCTTGTAGGAAAAGTTTTTTACGTAGTTGAATAATTTGCCTTGCAAGATTCCCCAGTCGTTTGAATCGATGATGCGGCGCGCTTCAATGGCGTCGGAGGCGAGCAAGCCAACTTGAATTTGCGGATATGAGCCGTAGATCGTCGCCCATGCTTCTGCAGGCTGCAAGCCGAGTCGTTGCACGCCGGGGATGAATTCGCCGATGACGAACTCGAAATATTCCTGGTCGCGCTCGCCGACGATGTCCCATGTCATCAAAACTTTTACTGCCATGTTTTCCTTTTATCCGCTAACCTCCGCGAGTTTTCGCTGCTCTTTAAATTATCCGCGGGGATTGGCGCAGACTTGTGCTGAGCTTGTCGAAGTATTAGCAGAGTGTTTTAACTCGCCTGATAATCCAATACGACGACGTGCGTTTCGCTGGGGAGACTGGAACGCGTCACCTTCAGGGACAACTGACTCTCCGGCTTCGACAGCCCCATCTCTTTGACGAACTTGCTCAGTGGGTCGAGCGAAAGTTTTACGGCGGGCGTGGAGTAATGCATGGGCACCACAAGATTCGGCTCGATGAGACTGATGATCTCCGCCGCCTTCGCCGCGTTCAACCCGCCTCCCCCACCGACCGGAACCAATGCGACGTTGATTGTTCCGAGCGATTCGATTTCAGATTGCGCGGGAGTTTGCTTGAGGTCGCCAAGATGCGCGACGGTGATGCCGTCGTAGTCGAACACGTAAATCGTGTTGTTCGCCGATCCCTTGCCTTTCTTTTTGCCAGCCCCGCCGCCGTCGGTGGAAACGCCGGTGACGAAGACGCCGCCGATCTCGAACTCGCCCGCGCCGTCAATCATGTGCGACGCGCCTTTGACCGCTTCGGTATTGTTGTGACCGGGCGCGTCGTGGCTCACCGTGACAATATCCGCTTTGAGTTTGAGGGCTGAATAACCAATTGATTTATTATCGAATGGATCCGTCACTACCGTCGCCATGTTGCGCTCGGTGAGACGAAAACAGGAATGTCCGTACCAGGTAATTTCCATGAAATATTATCTCCAGCGGCAATTATAATGGATTACGCTGACAAGGGGAAAAAAGAGGGTTCCCCGGACGAGGCTTCGCTGAGCACATTATAATGAAATGCTATAATCCCCTTCATGCCCGATCTCTTCGATCACGCCATGCAGGAACGCATGAAAAGTGAAGCGCCGCTCGCCGCGCGGATGCGCCCGCGCACCCTCGACGAATACATCGGGCAGGAACATATCGTGGGCGAAGGCAAGCTCCTGCGCCGCGCCATCGAATCGGACCGCATGTTCTCCTCCATCCTTTTGTGGGGACCGCCAGGGACAGGGAAAACAACCCTCGCGCAAGTCATCGCCAATACAACAAAAAGCCGTTTTATAACGATCTCTGCCATCCTGGCTGGCAAAGCCGATTTACGCGTCATAATTGACGAAGCGATGGAACGCCGACGCCTGCACAACGAACGGACGATCTTGTTCGTGGATGAAGTCCACCGCTGGAACAAGGCGCAACAGGATGCGCTTCTCCCCCACGTGGAGGCTGGAGTCGTCACCCTCATCGGTGCGACAACCGAGAACCCGTACTTTGAAGTCATCAAGGCATTGATTTCACGCTCGCGCGTGTTTCAATTGAGAAATTTGAATCAGGAAGAGACAGGTATTCTCATTGATCGCGCGCTTTCGGACAAGGAACGCGGCTACGGAAACAAAAACGTAAAACTCGATGATGACGCCCGGAATCACTTAATCGAAACTGCCAGCGGCGACGCGCGCAATGCGTTGAACGCGATTGAACTCGCGGTCGAATCCACGCAACCTGATAAGAACGGCGTCATTCACATCACGCTGGAAGTAGCGCAAGAGTCGATTCAACGACGGGCAGTTCTTTACGACAAAGACGGCGACGCGCACTACGACACGATATCTGCGTTCATCAAATCAGTTCGCGGCTCAGACCCCGACGCGGCGCTTTACTGGCTTGCCAAAATGATCTACGCGGGCGAAGATCCGAAATTTATCCTCCGCCGCTTGATCATTCTGGCGGGCGAAGATATCGGACTGGCAGACCCCATGGGACTTGTCGTCGCCTCCTCTGCCGCGCAGGCGTTTGATTACATCGGCTTGCCTGAAGGGATTTATCCCATTGTCGAAGCAACGTTATATCTCGCTACTGCGCCCAAGTCCAACAGTGCAGGCGCGTATTTCAAGGCGATGAAAAAAATCGAGGACGAGGGGCAAGTTTCTGTACCGCGACATTTGATGGACGGCAACCGAGATGCCGCGGCGATGGGACATGGCAAGGATTACGTCTACCCACACGAGCACGAGGGTCATTTCACGCCGCAACAATATTTACCAAAGCGTTTACTTGGCACGTATTTCTATGCGCCATCTCAGGAGGGATACGAGGCGCAAGTCACCGCACGGCTCGAAATGTGGCGCGACGCGCAACGTAAAGCGCTGGAGATCACGAAGGTAGAGAATATTCCCGCCATGAGCGAGGAGCAGATCGTCGAGATGAAGAGGAAGATCAGATAACAATATGTAGCCGACGTTCTCCCCCAGCACCGCCCGCTGGGGCAGGTGTAACGTCGGCGGTTGCATTGTAATTTCAATGTCGGCGCTCTCTAGCGCCGACTACACAAAATCCAATTATTTACGTACAGTCTGCGCTCTCTAGCGCAGGATAAACGAAGGCAGAAATTTATGACCGGAAAACGATACCGCATCGAAGGCTTGATTTATTATATGACCTGCGTGGTCTATAACCGCTTGAAAATATTCGCCAGCCCGTCTTTCATCATCCCAATCATTGACAGTCTTAATTATCACCGTTTTCAATATTCCTGCAAATTGATCGGTTTTGTGATCATGCCTGACCATATTCACATATTGATTTTTCCACAAATAGGGCAAGCCGTAACTGACTTTATGCGGGATTTCAAACGATTCACATCGGGGAGAATTACCCGACAAGCAAAGGTAGAGGGCAGGACTGAATGGATGGAGGCGTTTGAAAAGGCAGGCACGGAGACAGGACGCGCGGAACACAAGGTCTGGCAGGATAGTTTTTGGGAACAGAGCATTTATACTGAAAAATTTCTCGGGCAGAAGTTGGATTACATTCATTTAAATCCCGTGAGGGCGGGGATTGTTGAAGCCTCCGCGGAGTATCCGTATTCAAGTTACCGTAATTATTATCTCGACGATAATCAATTAATTGAAATTGACAGTCATTGGGATTAGTCGGCGTTAGAGAACGCCGACTACACAGCATAGGAAAACATGCCAACTTTACTTCTCATCCGTCACGGCGAAAACGACTACACCAGGAAACACAAACTCGCGGGTCATCTGCCGAACGTCCATTTGAATGAGCGCGGGCAGAAACAGGCTGAGGCGTTGGCGGAAGCGTTGAAAGCGGTCCCGCTCAAAGCCGTCTATTCGAGTCCATTGGAGAGGGCGGTCGAGACGGCGACGCCGATCGCATTAGCGCGCCAACTTGAGGTCCGGATTGAAGCGGGGCTGATCGAGACGAACGTCGGCAAATGGCAGGGGCGTTCGCTCGCGATGTTGCGCCTGCAGAAACATTGGAAGGTGGTCCAGCACGCCCCTTCCCGCGCGCAATTCCCTGAAGGCGAAACGTTTTACGAATGTCAATCGCGCATCGTTTCCACGCTGGATTCAATTTGCAGAAAGCATAAACCGCAGGATATCGTCGCTTGCGTCTTTCATGCCGACCCGATCAAACTGGCGGTGGCGCATTTCCTTGGGATGCCGCTCGATCACTTTCAACGCCTGAGCTGCGACACAGGCTCATTGACCGCGCTGCACGTCAGCGAATCGCGGGCAGCCTTGATCAAGTTAAACCAACGCCCGCCCTTCGATTTTTTGCCGAAGAAAAAGTAAGGCGGGATATCATCCCGCCCCACGAGTCAATCGTTATGCCTTGGATTAAACAAATCCCCGTTGAAGAAGCGACCGGGCTGCTCAAAACCCAATTCGACGCAGCGTTGAAGCGTGCCGGGCGGGTCTGGCACATCGTCCACATCATGTCGCTCAACCCGCGCATGATGCGCGACAGCATCGCGTTTTATGTTGCCGCCATGATGGGCGAATCGCCGCTTTCACGCGTGCAACGCGAGATGCTCGCAGTGGTTGTCTCGTTTGAAAACCACTGCGATTATTGAACGCAATCGCATGCGCACGACCTCCGTGTTGAGGTCGAAAAGATGATGAACAGCGAAGAAGCGGATGCGTTTGTCCACGCGGTGGCGCGGGATTGGCGATCGGCTCCCCTTTCGGAACAGGACAAAGCCTTGTGTGAATTCGCGTCCAAACTGACCCTCTCGCCCTCGCAAATGTGCTCCGACGATCTGGAAATCCTCCGCTCACACGGATTGGCCGACCGCGCCATTCACGATGCGACTCAGGTGATCGCTTATTTCAATTACATCAACCGCATCGCCGACGCGCTCGGCGTGGAACCGGAAGAGTTCATCCAACCGTGGGGCAGATAATGGCGAAACTTAAACTTGATTTACACGAGATATACAACAAGGGCAATCAAATTGATGCGGAACTGAATCGGATCGTGCAAGAAGCGATTGACAGGAAAATCGCGCTTGTCGAGATCATCCCCGGTAAAGGCAGTGGACAGCTCAAGAAAAAGGTATTGCGGTTTTTAAACCAGGGGCATATCAAGAAGCTGTATCATCGCCTTGAAAAGGACGACAAGAATTTTGGGCGTATCTTCATTCATTTCAGATTTTAGTATTCCCGAGAACTATAAGTAGAGCAAAGGGTTTTAAGTGTAAACCGAATGAACAAATTACCCTCCGGCACGGTCACATTTCTCTTCACTGACATTGAGGGCAGTACCAAACTCGCGCTGGGATATCCCGACAAATGGGAGTCGTTGCGAACGCGACATCATGCCATCCTGCAATCTGCAATGGACGCTCATAATGGCTACGTCTTCCAGATCATCGGCGATGCGTTTTGTGTGGCATTTCACACCGCAGGTGACGCGTTGCGCGCCGCAGTCAAATCTCAAACAGATTTACATAACGAAGATTGGGATGATACGCCGATCAAAGTCCGCATGGGAATCAACACCGGCACCGCGCAGATAAGCGAAGATACTGATCACTCAGGCGGATATAAAGGCTACACCTCAATGGCACGCGTGCAACGCTTGATGTCCGCCGCGCATGGAGGACAAACGCTCATCTCGCTGGCAACCGAGGAACTTGTCCGCGATGAGTTGCCTGAAAATATTTCATTACGAGATATGGGTGAACGACGACTCAAGGATTTAATTCGACCTGAACATATTTATCAACTCGTTATACCAAATCTGCCTTTTGACTTTCCACCGATTAAGACATTGGATGCGTATCATCACAATCTTCCCGTCCAAATGACCAGCTTCATTGGACGTGAAAAAGAGATGTCGGAAATCAAGGAATCCATCCTAACGCACAGGCTGATTACACTAACAGGCTCGGGCGGGACGGGCAAGACGCGTTTATCTTTGCAAGTCGCGGCGGATCTGCTTGATCAATTCCCCGAAGGTGTCTGGTTTGTTGAACTGGCGGCATTAAGCGATCCCAATCTCATTCCAAAAATGATTCTCTCGGCATTTGGGATTCCCGAACAATCTGGCATGACCATTCTGCAATTGCTGATGGATTACCTGCGCGAGAAAAAAATCCTCCTGGCGCTGGACAACTGCGAGCATCTGATAGAAGCCTGTGCGAAATTAGTAGATGCACTGTTGAACAGCGCGCACGTGCTGAAAATCATGGCAACAGGTCGCGAGGCGTTGGGCGTCAAAGGGGAAGTAGTCTGGCAGGTGCCTTCCCTATCTCTGCCGGATGTCAAACATTTGCCAGCCCTTGAACAACTCTCTCAATATGAAGCAGTGCAGTTGTTTATTGAACGGGCAACGCTGGTCCAACCTCATTTCATTGTGACAAAAGACAACGCGCCTGCCATCGCCCAAATCTGTTTCCGTCTCGATGGCATCCCTCTCGCCCTCGAACTTGCCGCGGCGCGTGTTAAGATGTTGTCTGCGGATCAAATTTCATCCCACCTTGATGACCGCTTCCGCTTGTTGACGGGCGGCGCGCGCACAGCCTTACCGCGTCAACAAACCCTGCGCGCCATGATTGATTGGTCATACGATTTGCTTTCTGAAAATGAATGCTTGTTACTCCGCAGGCTCGCCGTCTTTGCGGGCGGTTGGACTTTGGAACTCGCTGAACAGGTCTGCTCCGATGAAAAGATAGATCAATACGAAATTCTGGAAATGCCCGGCAAACTGGTGGATAAATCTCTTGTCATAATGATTGAAGGATCGGCAGGAACGCGTTACCGCATTTTAGAAACCGTGCGCCAATATGCGCGCGAAAAGTTATTCGAATCAGGCGAAGGCGAAAGGATACGCGACGGACATCTGAAGGCATTCATTGACTTGGCAGAACAAGCCGAACCCGAAATACGCGGACATAATCAACTGATCTGGCTTGACCAGCTCGATGTAGAAATTGAAAACCTGCGTTCCGCTTTGGAATGGGCGCAGGCGCAGGATGCCGAGTCTTGTTTGCGATTGGCCAGCCTGTTATGGCGCTTTTGGGATATACGGGATTATGGTAGTGAAGGATTGGATTGGTTTACCAAAGCTTTTGCTATGACGGAGGGATTACACACTGTGATGCGTGCCAGAGCCTTGGCACGTGCAAGCATTGTCGCCAACAACCTGAATGATTATAAACTGAGGAAAAAATGGGCTGAAGAAGCTCATAAATTGTGCAAAGAGTTGGATGATAAACCCGGTTTAGTGCTGGCGCTCACCAGTCTAGATTTATCTGAGGAGGCATTGTATCTTTCCAGAGAAATAGGCGACCATGGATTGGCCGGGGTGAACTTGAGGTTCCTTGGATGGAAGGCGGCGATACGTGGCAAGGAGACGCTGAACGGGCTCAAAACTTGATCGAGGAAGCATTGTCATTGGCACAGGAAGTTGGCGATAAAGGCAACATTATAATTTGCTACTGGAAATTTGCGTCTGTCGCATTTTTTCTTGAAGACTATCACCGTGCCGGGCAATTCGCGGCTGAGGCCTATAGGCTTGCGCAGGAATCAAATATCAAATCATACATTGGTCAATCACTTATTAGGTTGGGATATGTAGATTGGGCGCAAAGCAACATATCTCGTTTTGCGGAACGAATGGAAGAAGCCTTGGTCATAGCAAAACAAATAAATAATTCTTGGCTGAATGCCAACACAGTTTATTTCCTGGGTGAATCATCTCGTCTCAAGAGGGATTTTGCTCAAGCAAAAAATAGGTTTACTGAGGCATTGGCAATCTTTCCGGAAGAAGATATCAAATATGGCTATTACATTTGCCTGGAGAGTTTCGGGAAGCTGGCGATAGATCAAGGGCAGGTAGAACAAGGAGCGTACTTACTTGGAGCGCGGGAAACATTACGAGCTGATGTGTTTAAAGAAGATTTCTATCCCTTCATGGTGCGTGAACGCCAAAGATATATCGCCAAAGCCCGCGAACAACTCGGCGAAGAGGCATTCAACAAAGCCTGGGCAGAAGGCGCGGCGATGTCCACGGAAGAGGCGATCAAATACGCGCTGGAGGAATCAAATGACTAATCTTCCAAGCGGCACCGTCACCTTTCTCTTCACCGATATCGAAGGCAGCACTAAACTTGCGCGTGAGCACCCCGAAACGTGGGAGTCAGTGCGCGAACGCCATCATGCCATCCTGCAATCCGCAATGGACGCTCATAATGGCTACGTCTTCCAGATCATCGGCGATGCATTGTGTGTGGCATTCCATACCGCCAAAGATGGACTCAACGCCGCGGTTGATTCGCAACGTAACCTGCAAACAGAAAATTGGAATGACACGCCCGTCAAAGTCCGCATGGGGATTCATACAGGCGAAGCCGAACTGCAAGCCAAAGGCGATTATCACGGCTATCTTGCGATGAGCCGTGTGCAGAGACTCATGTCCGCGGGGCATGGCGGGCAGGTGTTGATCTCAACCGCCACACAGGAATTGGTCCGCGACGATCTGCCAAAAGGAGCCAGCCTGCGCGATCTGGGGGAGAAACGGCTCAAAGATTTGATCCGCCCCGAGCATTTATATCAACTCGTTATTCCAGATCTGACCGCGGATTTTCCTCCGCTCAAAACGCTGGAGGCATATCGTCACAATCTCCCATCGCAAATCACATCCTTCATCGGGCGCGAAAATGAAATCGCGGAAGTGAAGAATCACGCAGCATCTCACCGCCTTGTCACGTTGACGGGTTCAGGCGGCACAGGCAAGACGCGCCTCTCGCTACAAGTCGCGGTAGATTTATTGGATTCATTTCCCGATGGCGTCTGGTTCGTAGAACTCGCACCGCTTTCTGACCCCAATTTGATTCCCAGCACCATCCTCTCTGCGCTTGGCATCAGCGAGCAAAGCGACAAGCCCGCGCTGGACGTGTTGCAGGAATATCTTCAGCCGAGGAAATTGCTCCTCGTGCTCGATAACTGCGAGCATCTCATCGCAAATGCAGCGGCGGTGGCAAATGCGATCCTCTCTGCCGCGCCTGACGTGAAGATTCTTGCCAGCAGTCGCGAAGCCCTGGGCGTGAAAGGCGAACTGTCCTGGCACGTCCCTTCCCTCTCCCTGCCCGACCCGAAGAAACTACCCGAACTCGAAGCGCTGACGCAATACGAATCTGTGCGCCTGTTCATTGACCGCGCAATCCTCGTCAACTCGCATTTCACTGTAACGAAGGACAACGCGCCCGCCATCGCCCAAATCTGCTTCCGCCTCGATGGAATTCCCCTCGCCCTCGAACTCGCCGCCGCGCGCGTCAAAATGCTTTCCGTGGATCAAATCTCTTCCCGCCTCGATGACCGCTTCCGCCTGCTCACGGGCGGCGCGCGCACAGCCTTGCCGCGCCAACAAACCCTGCGCGCCATGATTGACTGGTCTTACGATTTACTTTCGGAGAATGAACGCCTCCTGCTTCGACGTTTGGCTGTTTTCACGGGCGGCTGGACTCTCGAACTCGCCGAACAAATCTGCCCGGATGAAACAATTGATCAGGTCGAGATTCTTGACATGCTCGGCAGATTGGTGGATAAATCTTTGGTTGCGGTGTACGAGAGCATTACTGGAACGCGTTATCGCATTCTGGAAACCATCCGACAATACGCGCGTGAGAAGTTGTTCGAGTCGGGTGAAGGAGAGAAACTTCGAGACAAGCATTTGAAAGTGTTAACTGAGTTTGCCGAGCAAGTGGAGCCCGATTCTCGCGGGCAGAACCAGCCGCATTGCTTCAATCGCTTCGAGGAAGAAATGGATAACTTCCGCGCCGCAATGGAGTGGGCGCATGCGCGGGACAACGAATCCCTGCTCAGGCTTTCCACTTCGCTTTGGCGTTTCCTTGATGTTCGCGGTTATCAAGAGGATATTGAGTGGTTGTTTACCGCCATTCGATTGACAGAGGGTATGAAAACGCCTGCACGGGCATATGGGCTTGCACGGGCGGCGTGGGTCTTTAATAACAACAAGGGTTTTATTGATCCACTGCCAGCCTGGGTGTCTGAAGGTGTTGAGTTAAGCAGGGCACTGAATTGCAAGCCTGAATTGGCGATGATGCTGTGCAGGCAAGCGGATCTTGACTTCGGGCGAAATAGAAGTAACGACAGATCTTTTCTGGCGATTGCCCAGCCTGCTATTGAAATTGGCAGGGACGGTAACGATCATTGGGTATTGGGTTTTATATACATTTATGTTGGGATCGACCTGATAGCGCACGATCCTCCAGCCGCGCGGCAATACTTGGAGGATGGGTTGAAACATCTCGAGATCGCAGGGGATAGGCGGCTGCTTTCATGGGCATATTTCTTTCTTCTAGATGTTGCGCTTAGGGATGGGAACACAAGCGAGGCGCAGAGGTTTGCAGAGAAAGCTATGGAGTACGCTCGGGAAATAGGCGACGTAATTAGCATGGCATGGGGGAAGCTGCAAGTCGCCTTCATTGCACTATTCCAGGATAAGTATGATGACGCTGAGGAGTTTGCGCGAGAGGCTTACAAGTACGCTTTCAATTCGAATAGCAAGAAGGATGTTTTCTTTTCACTTGGGCTTTTGTCAAAGGTGGAGTGGGCGCGCGGAAGCAGCCCTGCTTTCCTAAAATACGCAGAGGAGGCGCTGACCTGGGCTGAAAAATTGGACGAAAGTTTTATTTCAGCCTTCGCTTTTTATCTCCTGGGCACAGCCTTGCATCTGGGAGGAGAACTTTCAAAAGCCAGGCAAAACTTCAAGGAAGCGCTCGATCTCTCTTTGCAGGGTCAATTTGGTGGTTTTTATAGAGAGTTATATTGCTCGATATTAATTCAGATGGGTGGTGTATTGATTCAGGAAGAGCGAGCAGAGCAAGGCTTGCGGTTGCTCGGCGCTTCGGACACAATAGGACGCTCCATGTTGATGTGGTTCTTTCCTTATGAAGTCCGCGAACTCGATGCCTTCATCGCCACAGCCCGCGCCCAACTGGGTGATGCAGCCTACGAAAAAGCCTGGGCGGAAGGCGCGGCAATGTCCACGGAAGAGGCGGTCAAGTACGCGCTGGAGGAGAGTTCAAAATGAATCTGCCAAGCGGTACAGTCACCTTCCTCTTCACCGACATCGAAGGCTCGACCAAACTTTGGGAGCAATATCCCGAAGCGATGAAACCCGCGCTGGCGAAGCATGATTCAATTTTGAAAGAAGCGATTGAGTTGAATCATGGATACATCATCAAGACCACGGGCGATGGAGTCCATGCGGTGTTCACGACGGCGCTGGATGGAGTCCATGCCGCGATTGGCGCGCAACGAATTCTCCAATCTCTAATTTACCGAGACGGGGGGGGTCTCGATACGCCCTGCGACGAGCACGCAGGGCTACTCGACCACCAACATGCAATTAAGGGTCAGAATGGGACTACATACCGGCGAAGCCGAATTACGCGAGGGCGATTATTATGGGCAGTCGCTCAACCGCGCGGCGCGGATCATGACTGCGGGGCATGGAGGGCAGGTCTTGCTTTCAGATGTCGCGGCGCAAGTGGTGCGCGAGCATTTGCCTGCGGATACAACCCTGCTTGATTTGGGCGAACATCATCTCAAGGGGTTATTGCACGCGGAAAAAATTTATCAACTCGTTGCGCCCGATTTGCAAAAGGATTTTCCTCCGCTCAATTCGGTTTCCACGGCGACGAACAACCTCCCCGCACAACTCACCTCCTTCATCGGGCGCGAACGCGAACTTCGTGATGCAAAAGAAAAACTGTCCCCCTCTCCCGCTGGGAGAGGGGTTAGGGGTGAGGGCGCACGCCTCCTCACCCTCATCGGTCCGGGCGGAACGGGCAAAACGCGTTTATCGTTACAGCTTGGCGCGGAGGTCCTTCCAAATTTCGCAGATGGGGTTTGGTTCATCGAACTTGCGCCGCTCGCCGACCCCACGCTGATTCTGCAAACGGTCGCGTCGGTGTTGGGGGTGCGCGCGCAAATGGGAATGGGGCTGGCAAACATCGTCATGGATTTTCTGCGCGCGCGGAATCTTCTGCTCATCTTCGATAACTGCGAACATCTGGTTGAGGCGTGCGCGCAACTGGCGGATGAATTCCTGCGCAACGCGCCGAACATCAAAATCATCGCCAGCAGTCGCGAGGCGCTGGGCATTGGCGGAGAAACCATCTATCGTGTGCCATCTCTCTCGCTGCCGAATCAGGCTCAGGCGTCGCGTGAAGCGTTGGCGGGATTCGAGTCGATTCAACTTTTTGTGGAAAGAGCGCGGGCGGCGAATCCAAAATTTGATTTGACGGAAAAGAACGCCTCCTCCGTCGCTCAAATCTGCCGCCGTCTCGACGGCATTCCCCTCGCTTTGGAATTAGCTGCGGCACGCGTCAGTGTTTTTTCTGCGGAACAAATCGCCACGCGTCTCGATGACCGCTTCAAATTATTGACGGGCGGCTCACGCACGGCATTGCCGCGACAACAAACTCTGCGCGCATTAATTGATTGGAGTTATGACATGCTCAGCGATGAAGAACGCGCTTTGCTTCGGCGGCTCTCCGTTTTTGCGGGCGGCTGGACGTTTGAAGGCGCAGAATATGTTTGCCCCAAAAATGATGTTTTAGATTTACTTTCACAACTCGTCAATAAATCTCTTGTGATTGTGGATGAAGAGGGCGAGACCACCCGTTATCGTTTACTTGAAACCATCCGCCAATATACGCGTGATAAATTGCTCGACACCGGTGAATCTGTTGAAGCGCGTAATATTCATGCCGAATATTTTCTCAAGTTTTGCGAAACCGCCGAGCCGCATCTTCTAAAGGCGAAGTCTGCCCGCTGGGTGAATTTGCTTGAAGCCGAGTATGACAACATCCGCGCGTCTTTGGAATGGTTGATGGAGAATAACATTGATGTAGCCCTACGGATTATTTCCTCTTTGCAGTTTTTCTGGAATCGGCGCGGCTACGAAGGCGAAGGGCGCGCTTGGTGCGAGACGGCAATCGCAAAACTGGAATCACTTCCACCCGTAGGAGGCGAAGCGGTTCTTCGTCATAAAAAATCAATTGGTCATGTTTACAATGTCATGGGGGCAATGGCAACCAGTCAGGGGGATAATGATTTTGCGGCGAAAATTTCTGAAAAGTGCGCAGTGTTGGCGCGTGAAATTGGCGATAACGATTTATTATTGCGTTCTCTTGTTTATACTGCATCTGGGCGAATCGTCACGGGCAATATTGAAAATCCAGATGATCTTATTAAGGAGGTTTTAGAAGTTTCAAAAGGCGTGGCTGATAATTTTTCCAAAGGCATGGCACATGGTTTGGTGGCTGACTTGCTTATGTTCTCAGGCAAAGACGATGAATTGATCAACGAACATTTGACAAAAAGTAAAAATTTTGCAATTCAAGGTGATGTGCAATGGGGCTATGCCATGATGATGCTAGGCGTGGGTATGGTTGCAAAATATCGCGGAAAGTTTGATACTTCGCGTGAAAGCCTAGCGAGCAGTTTGCCGCTCTTCCACGAGATGGGCGATATGCACCGCGTCAGCATGATCAAGAGTGAGTATGCCCACATGGATCGTTACGAAGGGCAGATTGAAAAAGCCGAGAATGCCTATCGTGAAACGATTATTGAATGGCAAAAATTAGGTCATCGCGCCGCAGTGGCAAATCAACTGGAGTGTTTGGCGTTTATCGCCAAAATGCGCGAGCAACCTGAACGCGCCGCAAAATTATTGGGCGCGGCAGAAATTTTACGGGAAAAGATAAATATTCAAATGAGTCAATTTGAACGAATTGAATATGATCAGCATGTCGCTGATTTAAAAAACGGCTTGGACGAAAAAACCTTCCGATCTCTCTGGGCTGAGGGCCGCGCGATGACAATGGAACAAGCCATCGAACTAGCACTACAAGGACAACCATGACGAATTCTTCATTACCGAGTGGAACAGTCACATTTTTATTCACCGATATCGAAGGCAGTACCAAACTCGCACAGCAATATCCCGATGCGATGCCTGCCCTGCTGGCGCGGCACAACAAAACCCTGAATCAAGCCATTGAATCACATAATGGATTTGTCTTTCGAGTCGTGGGCGATTCGTTTTCGGCTTCCTTTCACGATGCAAATGATGCTTTGCACGCCGCACTGGATGCACAAAGAAACCTGCACAATGAAGTCTGGTCGCATGCGCCCATCAAAGTGCGCATGGGGATTCACACGGGCGCGGCACAGTTGGAAATCGAAAACAAGGAAAATACTTATTCAGGTTATGCAACCCTGGCATTGACTCAGCGCATCATGTCTGCGGGGCATGGGGGACAAATTCTGCTTTCGCAAAGCACCTATGATTTAACGCGCGATAGACTGCCAGAGAAAGCACAACTCGTTGACATGGGCGAACGCCGCTTGAAGGATGTCCTACGAACAGAACATCTTTATCAATTATCTGTTCCTGATTTACCTTCCGAATTCCAGCCGCTGAACACACTTGAATCATTTCAGCACAACCTCCCCACTCAACTCACATCTTTTGTCGGGCGCGAAAAAGAAATCGCTGAGATCAAAGCAGCGCTCAACTCATCGCATCTCGTCACACTCACAGGTTCAGGCGGCACGGGCAAGACCCGTCTTTCAATTGAAGTCGGCATACAGTTGCTTCCGAAATTTACTAACGGTGTGTGGCTCATCGAACTTGCGCCGCTCTCTGACCCTGCGCAAATCATTCCTGCGCTCGCCCAGGCTTTTGGTTTGCAGGAACTGCCGTTCAACCCACTAGCGAATATCGTCACCGATTATCTGCGTGATAAAAAACTCCTGCTCATTCTCGATAACTGCGAGCATCTTATCGTCGCCTGCGCAAAACTCGCCAATGATCTTCTGCATCAATGCGCGGGATTAAAAATCCTTGCCAGCAGTCGTGAGGCTTTGGGTATTGCGGGTGAAGTGGCATATCGCACACCCTCGCTTGCGGATTCCGAATCGACCAGCCTTTTCGTGGACCGCGCCCACGCCGCCAACTCAAAATTTTCTCTCACCGATTCAAACGCTTCCTCCGTCACCCAAATCTGCCGCCGTCTTGATGGTATTCCTCTCGCGATAGAACTCGCGGCGGCGCGTACCAAATTTCTTTCCGCTGACCAAATCGCATCACGCCTCGATGACCTCTTCCGCCTGCTTGTGGGTGGAAGTCGCACCGCCTTGCCGCGTCAACAGACTCTGCGGGCGTTGATTGATTGGAGTTACGACCTACTCTCGGAAGAAGAAAGGAATCTGCTGCGTATCGCGTCGGTCTTTGTCGGCGACTGGACGTTGGAGGCGCTCGAGGTGGTGTCCGAAGACCCGCATGCGTTGGAACATCTCGAAGGGTTGGTCAACAAATCGTTGGTGGTGACAGAAGAACATAACGGCGAGATGCGGTATTTCCTGTTGGAGACGATTCGGCAATATGCGAGAGAAAAGCTCTTCGAAGCGAAGCAAGCTGCGGCGGCGCGTGATCGGCACTTCATCCACTATAAAAATTTCACGAATGGCGTATGGAATGCCGCTTTCTTCGCAACAGAAGAGGAAACGAAAAGATTGATATCCATTCACGTGGAATTGGAAAACCTGCGGGCGGCATTTGAATGGGGTTTGCAAAACCATGTTGAAGATACATTGGAACTCGCCGCGAGTATGGCAATGAATATGAGCATGATGGGAGGACATCTGGAAGGAATAACCATGCTCAAAACAGCATCGGAGAAGTTTCGCGCCCTGCCGCCCGTTGAAGGTGAGGCGAACCGCCTTCGAAAGGAAATTTTTGTCCGTGGTTGTTTTAGCCTGGGGATGCTCTTGCAGGGCGCGAATGAAATCATATCCTCGCGCAATATCCTGCAGGAAGCCATTGCAATTGCCCGTGAACTTGGCGATAAACACCTGTTAGGCATGGGTCTGGAATTGTACGCGAGCGCATCCGCTATGATCAAAGCCGACGATACCCTTGCTGCCGCGCAAGAGGGGCTTGAAATTTTCAGGAAGCTCAATTACAACCCTGGGATGTGGATGGCTTATAGCAATCTGGCGCACTGGGAAGGGCTACACGGCAATTTTCAAGAGAGTGAAAAATATGTGGCGTTGGCTCAGGCTAGCATGAAAGAAGGAACCTTATCCATTCAATTTGGTTTCCTCAATTTAGGGATGGGGATGGGTACACGATTTCAGGGTCGTTTCGATCGTGCCCAGCAGTACTTTGAGGAAGGGCTCAGGATATTCAAGCATATCGGTTATAAAGGCATGATCGCGGCATCGTCTTCCGAGATCGCGCATACACAACGCGCCATGGGCAATTACACCGAAGCCAAGAAAACCTACCAGGAGACCATCAAGGTTTTTCAAGATTACGGCAATCGTCCAGGTGTAGCACATCAATTGGAATGTTTTGCGATGATCGCAGTCGTGGAAGAAGAACCGCAACGCGCCGCGAAATTATTCGCCGCGGCAGAGGCAATCCGTGAAGTAACGGGTCATAAACGAACGGACGAAGAAGAAGCGGAAGAAGCGCAATTCATGAGTCGACTTCACGCCATGCTTCCAGAAACGGAGTTCAACGCGCTGTGGGCAGAGGGTCGGTCCATGACGATGGAACAGGCGATTCAGTTGGCGATGGCCGGGTAAAAATGGCAATCATCCTCGAAACCTCGCGCCTCATCCTCCGCCATCAAGTGATCGAGGACCTTGATGATCTCTTTGCGCTTTATCAAGATCATGAAATTCGCAAATATTTTCCTGAAGGCGTTTTGAATTATCAAGACACAAAGGAAGAATTGGAATGGCATATGAACGGTCATCCCGAGCGCCCAGAATTGGGCTTGTGGGCAACCGTCCACAAAGAATCTGGAAAGTTCATTGGCCGCTGTGGGTTATTGCCATGGACAATTGAGGGGCAGGACGAGGTTGAGATCGCGTACTTGCTCGACAAAGCATATTGGCATCAAGGGCTGGCAACCGAAGCAGCGCGGGGCATTATGGAATACGGATTCGAGACGTTGAATTTATCCCGCTTGATTTGCATGATTGACCCGGAGAATACAGCCTCCCAACGCGTCGCAGAACGCATCGGCATGACTTTCGAGAAGAGAGTTGAAGGTTATGATGGGGACAATCTGCCGTTTTTTATCTATTCGATCAACAGATAACAAATCATCAGGTGAACACCGCGACCTTATTTTTCCTCAGCCTTATCGAAGAAATCTTTGACTCCAAAAGTATTTTCGATAATTCCCAACACTGTCTCAGCCAACGCCTTGAATTCGAGATTATGTCCCTGTTTCGCGGAATTGTTCAACGCTTTCACCTGGGCGGTAAATCGTTCACGAAAACTGCTATGCGCGGATTTTGGAAGATGGGTCTCCACCTGATGGATCAAATTTTTAGTCTCGTCCACAACTGCCAGAGCATCTGACAACGAGACGCTTTCATCAAGAAGCTCCCTCAACAGTTTGCATTTGTACGATTCGCAACCGCGGGGATAGTGCGGGGACTCGTAAATTGTGCAAATCCCATTCCAAACCGGGCACGGCTGGGTAAACCCGCGCTGACGCGGGTCATTGCGTACCACGTTCAGCCCTAATTTTTCGGAGGGTGTCAGTTCGGTGGCTTTAAGTCGCACCCACGAGAATAAATGCCCCGTGCAACACAGCCCGCAGGCTTTGCAAAGTGTCGTCGCTTCGGAGGCGCGGGAATATTCGATTTTAGTCATGGCGAGAATCATATCCAGGATGGGGTAATCTGGCAATCAAACCATGGAAACAAAAAGAGCGACCCAACTGGGTCGCTCTTTGATCTCATTCCTTTGGCAAGCCTGTATAGACTGCCAGAATATTTCCGGTCGGGTCTTGAAAGATCCCATACCAGCCAAAGCCGGGGACTTCTGCTTTAGGATGTATCACTTTGCCGCCGAATTTCTCCACTTTCTTCAAATCGGCTTCGATATCTTCGCTGTCAATATACACAGTCACCTGACCAGCAGGGTTTTCATCCGAGACGGAGGGAAAACCTCCGCCTGAAGCATCTCCAGCCTCCCACATGGTGTAATTCATTTCAGGCATCGCGGTGATCTTCCACCCGAACAGTTCCTGATAGAACTTTCCTGTGGCTTCCTGGTTCGCGGCAGAGATTTCAACGTGGACAACATTTCGTTTGGACATGGCAACTCTCCTCTTTAAAAGTGTTGGTTGGAATTTGTTGCCGCCATTATAGAACATTATTTCTATTTTCACAACCCCCTCTGGAGAATGGTTCTAGATTCCATCGAACAGATCGCGTTGTATGCGGAAATTTCCATGGACAGGCGGATAAGCGCGCATATAACTTTCCGTGCCGCCGAATAGCCTGTTCATAATCCCAAACAGACTCCAGCGGGGAGAGGATGCGCCGCCTCCCTGTGAGGCATGTTGCGCGCTGGCTTTTCGCTTGATCTCCTCCACCGGTTTGATATTCACCCGGACATGGACGGGGAAATCTGCGATCAAGTCGGTCAGGTCAATGTCGCGATTCCGTCCCCACTTACGCGGATCTTTGCCGAATAACGGCATCAGGCGCACCGCCCATTGGAGGAACCAACTCGGGAAAACGTGATAGTAGAGGGCACGCGGCTTGAAAGGCGCGCCAGCCTCGGGGTGGAAAGATGCGTCGTCCGCTTTTTCAAAGGCGAGAGTCGTCGCGCGTTGGATGTGGATGTGGTCGGGATGTTTGTATCCGCCGATCGGGTCGAACGTCAACACCACCTCGGGTTTGAGTTCGCGGATGTGTTTGACAACGTGTCCCGCCACTTCTTCGACGGGATGGTTGATCTGCGCATTGGGATATCCATTCGCCTCCATGCCGGGCATGCCGGAATCGCGATAACCGAGGAAGAACACATCCTTCAAACCAAGTATCTTCGCCGCGCGCAGTAATTCGTCCGTGCGCATCTCGGCAGTATCCTTGAAGCCTTGCATAAATTCCTCGTCCGCCGAACCGGCCTCCCCGCGTGTGGCACAGACATAATACGTGTCATATCCGCGACTCGAATACAAAGCAAGCGTGCCGCCCAAACCAAATGTCTCATCGTCAGGATGCGCTAGAACCGCCAAAATTGTTTTTGTCATGTTTCCTCGTATAATCGAATTTGTAACAATATTTATGACGACAAAGCGTCAACAAAGTTTACAAGGAGAATAAATGAAATTTGAAACGCTAGCCATCCACGCGGGGCAGGAACCCGACCCCAATAACGGCGCGGTGATGACGCCCGTATATTTCACCTCCACCTACATGCAGGACGGCGTCGGGAAGCCGCGCCAGGGATATGAATACTCGCGCACAATGAACCCCACGCGCAAGGCATTGCAAGACTGTCTTGCCGCGCTCGAAGGCGGAGAATTCGGATTGGCATTCGCCTCGGGTCTCGCCGCCACCGATACGATCCTTCGGCTCTTGAATTCGGATGCGCATGTGCTGGCAGGCAATGACGTGTACGGCGGCACGTTTCGCCTCTTTGACAAAGTCCTGCGCCGCTTCAACCTCGACTTTACATTTGCCGACACAACCGATCCCGAATCGGTGGCTGAAGCGTTGACACCCTCCACGCGCCTCGTCTGGCTCGAAACTCCGACGAATCCGTATTTACGCATCACAGACATTCGCGCGGTGGCAGAGATTGTTCACGCCCACAAAAACAATCCGTTGCTCGTGGTAGACAACACTTTTGCCACGCCATATCTGCAACGTCCCCTCGAACTCGGCGCGGACGTTGTTGTCCACTCGACGACCAAGTATCTCGGCGGTCATTCGGATGTGGTCGGCGGCGCGGTCGTTGTGAAAGACAAAGAACTCGCAGACAGGCTTTCCTTCCTGCAAAACGCGGTCGGCGCGGTTCCCGGACCAATGGACTGCTTCCTGGTGCTACGCGGAATCAAAACCCTCCCCCTACGCATGGACAGGCATTTCGAGAATGCCGTCGCCATTGTGGAATTTCTTGAAAAACATCCGAAAGTAGAAAAGTTAATCTATCCCTTTCATCCCTCGCATCCGCAACAAAAGATCGCGAAACAACAAATGAAAAATGGCGGCGGGATGATCTCGTTCATCGTGAAAGGTGGGCGCGAGGCGGCAATCCGTATCGTCGAAGCGACGAAAATCTTCACCCTCGCAGAATCACTTGGCGGAGTCGAATCGTTGATCGAAGTCCCCGCCGCGATGACTCACCTGTCCATGGCTGGCTCGCAACTGGATGTTGACCCGGCGCTCGTTCGTCTGTCGGTTGGCGTAGAAAACAAAGAAGATTTGATCGAGGACATCCAGCAAGCTATCGAGAGAGCATAACAAAAAGTGGACGCTTGTTAGCGTCCACTTTTCAAGTTATTTCGCGTGAATGGCAACCAACGTAACATCGTCATCCTGCTTGGAGCCGCCTTGAAAATTCATCAGCGTATTGAACAATCGGTCGCACGCGATCTGGGCGGAAAGTGATCGCCCTTCCTTCATTGTTTCCTTGATCCGTTCCAATCCAAATGGCACGCCGGCGGGGTTGCGGCAGTCGGTCATCCCGTCCGTGAACAAAACGAGCAACGACCCTTTCGTGAGGCGGATGCTGTTTTCGTCGAGAGTGATATCCTCCCACAACCCCAAAGCCATGCCAGGCTCAAACGGCAGGCGGTGCACATCCCCTTTTTCGCCGATCAATAGCGGAGGCTCGTGCCCGGCACGGGCGTAGGAAAATTCGCCGGTCTTCGTATCCAGGATTCCAAACAACGCCGTGACAAATTGTGTGGATTTTTCCAACCGTGTGATGTGCGTGTTGACCATCCGCAAGACCTCGCCGGGCGAAGTGGAACTATCCGCCTCGGCGACGATCAGCGCGTGCGCCCTTGCCATGAAAATAGCGGCAGGGACGCCTTTGTCTGAAACATCGCCGATCAGGACGCCCATTTTTCCGTTGCCCAGGTCGAACACATCATAAAAATCACCGCCCACCTGACGAGCCGGCAGAATGCGTCCGCCAAAATCAAAGTTATCGTGAATCGGCATCACATCAGGGAGAATGGACATCTGGATTTCAGCCGCCACTTGCAATTCTCTTTCGAGGCGTTCCTTTTCGATCAACTGCTCCTGCGCGGCTTTGAGTTCATCATACGCTTGCTGTAATTCGCGGTTCTTCCTGGTCAGGTCATGAAAGGTTTGCACATTGGTGTTATCGAGGCGTTCGCTGAGAACGCTGACCATGGCATTCGCGAGTTCAGTGTGGCGGTTTACCAAACCCTGAAACTGGGTGCGGCTCATGCTCAGCAACAGAACGTCGCCGCGCGCGCGGGCGCCCGCGGTGCGCTTGCCGCCAGGCATGATGATGCCCATCTCGCCGATGTACTCACCCTCATTCACCACGTTGAGCACAAGTTCGTCCTGGGTGTCCGACGCCATATTGATCTCAAGTTGCCCTTGTGCAACGATATACAGATGCTCGGCTGGCTCCCCTTCCCGGAATAAAATGTCGCCAGACTTCAAGCGCACCCGGTCCAGCGCATTGAGCAGGATTTTCAACTCGTCGAACGGCAGATGGGTAAACAGCGGAATCCGAGTCAGCAGGCTTGCCGATAGATTGGTGGGCTTTACCGATGGATCGTTCATAATATCATTATCGCACGAAACGGATAACACCGCAATTAGAATTCGACAACTTCCTTGCCAGCCAGTTTATTTTGAATCCGTTCGATGACCGTGTCCAGATGCTTGGGCTGGTGGACGTAATCCAAATCGTCGGTGCGGATGGTGAGCACCGGGCACATGTCGAACGCGCCCAGCCACTCGTCATAGAACGAATCGAGCAGGGACAAATATTCGGGCGTGATGCCAGATTCCATTCCACGCGCGCGGCGGCGAATGCGATCCATCAACACGTTGACGGGCGCTTTCAGGTAAATCAACAAATTGGGCCGCGGCATACTATTCACGACCAGCTCGAACAAACGGCGATAGCCGAGATAATCGCGCTCGGCAAAATCGCCCATGTAATGCAACGCGCGCGCAAAAATGTAAAAATCCTCGTAGATGCTTCGGTCGAGGATTGCCGAGCGCGGATCATTCACTGCCTCCATGTATTGCTCGGCGCGGTGACCGAGAAAAAATATTTGCAAGTGAAACGACCAGGCGCGCATATCGCCGTAGAAGTCCGCAAGATACGGGTTATCCGCCACCGACTCGTATCCGGTCCACCAGCCGAGGCGTGAACCGATTCGCTCGGTGAGCGAGGTCTTCCCCACACCGATATTCCCAGCCACCACCACGAGATATTTCGTCATCGCATCCTCCGTAAGAAGATTGCGAAAGTATAGGCGAGCGATGGAATTTTGTCGAGACTGCGCACGCCTCTTTCCAGATTTGGAACTGATTCAGCGCCTCAACATTTTCTCCACCCTGTGCGGGCGAGCCTGCGTTTGCCTTTATAATTCGCCGTCGTGACCAATCAAGCCAAAACCCTGCTCAATTCGAATCTCCGCTGGTTTCTGGCGGGGATGATCCTCGCCAACATCGCCGGGCAGATGCTGTACAGCATGTTATCGCTTTATATGTTAAATCTTGGCGCGCAAGTGGCGGAGGTCGGCTTGGTCTTCACGCTTGCATCACTCGTGCCGATGGTCCTGCAAATCTTCGGCGGCTGGTTATCCGATACCATCGGGCGATTACGCGTCATCGCGCTGGGCAGTTCCATCGCAGTGTTTGGCTATCTCATCATCGCCCTCGCCCCAAGTTGGGAGTGGGTATTACTCGGCTTGAGCGTTGAATATATTTCAAACTCTGTCGTCGGACCCAGTTTCGGCGCGTACATCTCCGAGCAATCCGATGAAAATCAACGCGGACGCGTATTCGGGCTGACTTCCAGCATCTATATGACCGTCACCGTGATCGGTCCAGCGCTGGCGGGAATCCTTGCGAATCGGTTCAGCTTCAAGTTGATGATGGGCGTCGCTTTCCTCATTTACCTCTCCGCAACAGCCCTGCGCGTGTGGATGGCAACCTCCGAGCATTTTGCCGCGAAGCAAGACGCGCAGAAACCGACCCTCGAAGGATTCAAAACGCAGATCAGCGCCGTGTTTACGTTGTTGTTCGCAGGCGGCATCATCACGTGGATCTGGCTGACGGACGCGATCGGCGACACTGCCTCGAATATGATCAACCAGCTCACGCCGATCTATTTTTCAGATATCGGCAAAATCAACCTCGAGCAAATCGGATATCTCAACGCGATCCTTGGGCTTGCGATCATCACCACATCCCCTCTCGCAGGCAGGCTGGTGGACAAGGTCAGCGAGCGTGCCAGCATTCTGACCGGCTTTGTCGCACAAGCGATTGGCTTGAGCCTGTTTCTAGCCGCACAAAACTTTTTCGGCTTTGCACTGGGAATGGCATTCCTCGGCGCGGCGGCAGGATGCTTCATTCCAGGCTACGACTCGCTCATCTCCAAAGTTGTCCCCGCGGAAAAGCGCGGACTGGCGTTCGGTTTGTTCGGCACGACGTTAGGCATCCTTTCCCTGCCCATGCCCTGGATCGGCGCGCAGTTGTGGGAACGGTATACACCACAGACGCCTTATTTGTTTGTCATCATTGCATGTTTGGTTTCGATTCCAATTGTTTGGAGCAAGTTCAAGTTACCCAAAGGCGAGACGCAAGCCGCGCCGCAGGTTTGATGCATTATTATTGTTATAATTTCATCGGCGAGGAACAGACATGCCTAAATCAGTCAACGTACAACTATCACAACTGGTCTTTCCAAAGACATGCGCCGTCTGTCTGTCGCCCGCTTCAAAAGAATACCGGCAAGAGGGGACGATTACTTATGGGCGCAGGACCTACACGGTTCACGTTCAAGTTCCCATGTGCGAGTCGCATTACGAGGCGGCGGGTTATAAAAGTCCAGCCGAACGACTCGTCAACTGGCTTGCCATTTTCGGCGGCGGGTTTTTCGGTCTCCTCTGTGGAATACTTTTGATCTTTCGCTGGGAAACCAATGAACATATTCTATTCAAGTTATTCGGCGGAGGGATATTTGCGCTGGGTGTTTTCGCCATTTTTTGGTGGATCGTCACTGATTCGGTCGCGCCTCTCTTTGCATCGGCGCGCTCAAAAGAAGCGCGCACGGCTGTCCGCATCCTCCATTATTGGCCCCAGAATCAAATCGCACAACTTGAGTTTCGGCACGAGTCGCTGGCTGACATGGTTCAAAAAACGAACTGATATAATCCCCATCACATCATTTTTCGGAGCAATTTATCATGGCATTCAAAATTTCATTCGGCACGGACGGCTGGCGCGGGGTCATCGCCGAAGACTACACCTTCGATAACGTCCGCCGCGCCGCGCAGGGATTTGCATCGTATCTCATTGAAAAAGGATTCGGCGGCAAGTGGGTCGTCGTCGGTTACGACAAACGATTCCATTCGGAAAATTTCGCCGCGGCGGTTGCCGAAGTTTTAGCTGGCAACGGATTGAATGTTTATCTCACCGACGGCGCAACGCCGACGCCGGTCATTGCCTTTGCAGTTGTAGAAAAGAAAGCCTGCGGGGCAGTCAACATCACCGCGTCGCACAACCCGCCTGCGGATAATGGATTCAAAGTCCGTGACGCGAACGGTGGCGCGATTGACCCCGAAGGGTTGAATCGAATCGAAACGTTGATTCCAGACCTCCCGTCGGAGGCGAAGCGGGTTTCCATCCAGGATGCGAAGCATGATGGCAAAGTTGTCGTGTTCGACGCATCGGAGGGATATATCAACAATCTTCACAAACTTGTGGACATTCAAAAAATCAAGGATGCGGATTTCACGGTGATGGTGGACGCGATGTGGGGCAACGGCGCGGGCTGGTTTACGCGTTTGCTCGATGGCGGCAAAACAAAAGTGATTGAGATTCACAACGAACGAAATCCGTCCTTCCCCGAAATGCGTAGACCCGAACCGATTCGCCCAAATATTGACGCGGGACTCAAAGCAACAGTAACGAATAAAGCAGATGTATTGCTCATCACTGATGGCGATGCAGACCGATGCGGAATCGGCGGTGAGAACGGCGAGTTCATCAATCAATTGCGCGTGTATGCGTTGCTGGCGTTGTACTTGCTTGAAGTACGCGGTGAGCGCGGGGATATTGTCAAAACCTTGTCCACGACGACAATGCTCAACAAGCTCGGAAAATTGTACGATGTGCCTGTGCATGAAACTGGCGTGGGATTCAAATATGTCGCGCCGAAGATGATCGAAACGAACGCGCTCATCGGCGGCGAAGAAAGCGGAGGATACGCGTTCAGAAACAACGTCCCCGAACGCGATGGGATTCTCGGCGGGCTATATTTTCTCGATTTCATGGTGCAAACCGGGAAGAAGCCGACAGAATTATTGAAGATGCTGTTCGATAAAGTCGGCGAACATTTTTACGACCGTGTAGATACTCCCTTCTCGGGAGATCGCAAGACTCGTGAACAAATGATTCTCGATGCAAAACCAAAAACCATCGGCGGATTGAAGGTGACTGAACTTGTCACCGTGGATGGCTTCCAGTTCAAACTCGAAGATGGCGGCTGGCTGTTAATCCGCTTCAGCGGGACGGAACCCATCATGCGCGTGTACTGCGAGACAACGCACGGCGATAAGGTAAAAGCAATTCTTGATGACGGGTTGAAAGTGGCGGGTCTCGGATAATTTTGATTAATCCGCGTTGCTCTCGCCGGGTCTGAGACCCGGCGAGAGCATTTTTATTTCATCTTCAATTCGCAAACAGTTTATATGTTATAATTTTCACAAACAAAGTCTGACTATGCTCACAGACACCCACTGCCACCTGTACCTTGAACAATTTGCTGGGGATATTGATATTGTGATTCAACGCGCGGCTGAGGCTGGTATCGGCAGGATGCTTGTGCCGGGCATGGATTTGAACACCTGCCACTGGGCGCTTATGCTGGCAAACAATCATCCGCCGATCTATGCCGCAACAGGGTTCCATCCCACCGAAATCGAGCATATGGATCCCGATGCTTTCTTTGAATTGAGCATCCTGGCAAATGGTCCTAAAGTTGTGGCAATCGGGGAAATCGGGCTTGATTATTACTGGATCAAAGAACCCGACCGCCGGACTTTACAACGGGAAGGTCTCGTCCAACAACTTTCACTGGCTCAAAAGGAAAACAAACCGGTCATCCTCCACTTACGGGAGGAAAACGATGCCAGAGATGGCGAGGCGACAACCCATCTCTTTTCTATTTTGGATGAATGGCTGGATCACCTTCGGAAAATAAACCATCCCCTTTTTCTCAAGCCCGGCGTCTTTCACTCGTTCAACGGAAATCTTGAGTCTGCAAGGCGGGCAATGGACTTGAATTTTTATATCGGCATCACCGGACCCGTCACGTATAAAAAAAACGACTCGCAACGCGAACTTGTAAAACAACTCCCGCTCGATCACATCCTGATTGAAACTGATTCACCGTTTCAAACCCCTCTCCCCCATCGCGGCAAAAGAAATGAACCGACGTACGTGGGACTCATTGCTGATAAAATTGCAGAAGTCCATCGAACGACGCGCAAGGCGATTGCTGAAATCACAGCCACAAACGCAAGTCGCCTGTTCGGATGGGAGGCAAACGCTTGAGCACAACTACATTTTTTACATCAGTGCATGATCAACTCCAATTCGTCGAACAGCGGATGCGCGAACAGGCTGGCGATGAACAACATCCTGACTTGCAGTCCGCGCTGGAGCATTTACTGTCTGCGGGAGGGAAACGCATCAGACCCACTTTAGGCTTGCTCGTCGGAAACATGCTTGGCGCGCCCGAAGAAAAACTGATCACCCTCGGCGCTTCCGTGGAATTGCTCCACACCGCGACTCTCGTCCACGATGACTTGATTGATGGCGCGCTGCTCCGCCGCGGCATGCCGACGTTGAACGCGCGCTGGTCACCTGCCGCGACTGTACTCACCGGCGACTTCCTCTTTGCCCGCGCCGCGAAACTCGCCGCAGAGACCGACTACCTGCCCCTGATGAAACTTTTCGCCGAGACTCTTGCCACCATTGTCAATGGTGAGCTAACCCAAATGTTCTCCTCGCACGGCATCATCAACCGTAATAATTACTACAATCGTATTTACGCGAAGACTGCCTCGTTGTTTGAAATGTCCGCGCTGGCGGCATCCATGGTCGCGACCGAGGACGAGGACACACGCGCTTCAATGAAGGCATTCGGCTACGAAGTCGGTATGGCATTCCAAATTGTGGACGACATCCTCGATTTCACCGGAGATCAATCCACCGTGGGCAAACCCATCGGCTCTGACTTGTTGAACGGACTCGTCACCCTTCCCGCGATTTATTTTGCCGAGGCGAACCCGTACAACGACGATGTACAGTCCCTGCCCGAAGGCGGATGGAAAGATACCGCCCGCGTGCTACGTCTGGTAGACGCGATCCGTCAGAGCCGCGCGGTCGAGCAAGCCATGGACGAAGCCCGGAGTGCCGTCAGCCGGGCGCTCGGCTCACTGGAGGACGCGCCAGCCTCCCCTGAGAAAGACGCGTTGGAAGATCTGGCAAAGTTTATTGTGGATAGAAAAATATAATTATGGGGTCGGGGAACTTGCTCTCCCGTTATACGCCAGCGAGCTGGCTGACTCCAAAAAATCCCATGTCAAATCCCCGTAAACCATTTCGCATCAACGTCGGCTTCATCGTTCATGAAGAAGTCGGATATAGCCACGAGATTCCGTTCGAGTTCGATCACGTCAAACTCGAAGATTTTGAATTGTCGAATTTCAACGGCTCGGTTCACATCGGGCGCACTCCGCAGGGACTCATCGTACAAGGAAATTTTTCCGGCGATGCGACTTTGCAATGCGCGCGTTGCCTGAAAGACTTTGCTCACCCGCTCACGTGGAACTTTACTGAGTTATACGCGTTCGACAAGGACTCAGTCAGCGAGACCGGCGTGATTCTCGCCGACGACCGGCAAATTGATCTTGCGCCGATGTTGCGGGAATATGCCCTGCTCGAAGTACCGATCAATCCACTGCACGACGCGGACTGCAAAGGTTTGTGCATCGAATGCGGGCAGGATTTGAACCTCGAAGATTGCGGTCACAACCAGCACCCGGACGATTCTCCGTTTTCGGTGTTGAAGAAGTTGTTGTAGTAAAATAGCGGCATGAACGCGAGACGCTTCAGCAAGGCGACGATGCCTATGGAAATGCCAATCCGGATTGGATGGAGAGCGCGTTAGATCGTCGCGTTTAGCGGGTAACGGGCTGTCCGTCATTGAGGACAGCCTTTTTGTTTATGACTCAAAACCTATTAACCACAAAGGACACGAAGAGCACAAAGTTTTAGGGCATCCAACCTTCGTGTCCGTGGTGTCCTTTGTGGTAAAAGATTTACGGAGGCGTGAATGCCTGAAAATATATTAATCGCCATCGCCTGGCCCTACGCCAATGCAGAAATCCACGTGGGCAACATTACCGGCTCGCACCTGCCCGGCGATATTGTTGCGCGCTATCACCGCTTGAAGGGCAACAATGTGCTCATGGTGAGCGGGACAGACTCGCACGGAACACCTGTCACAATTGCCGCGGACAAGGAAGGTAAACCTGTTGAGGAGGTCTACAAGAGGTATCACGACGGCTTTATCGAATTGTTCCAAGGTTTGGGCATCTCGTACGACCTGTTCACAACGACGCACACAGAGAATCATTTCAAGGTGTCGCAAGCCATGTTCCTCGCCTTGAAGCAGAATGGTTATCTCTTCACGCAGAAGTCCATGCAGTGGTATTCGCCGTCGTCGAAGCGATTTCTGCCCGATCGCTACGTCGAAGGGACGTGTTACATCTGCGGCTTCGAGGGCGCGCGCTCCGACCAATGCGATAATTGCGACAATGTGCTGGACCCGGAAAAGTTGATCAACCCGCGCTCGAAGGAAGGCGGCGCGCTCGAGTTGCGGGAGACCGAACATTTCTATCTTGATCTCTCCAAACTCGAACCGGATGTCAAGCAGTTCCTCAGAGAACGTACCGACCACATGCGCGATACGGTCATCGGGGAATCGTTGCGCAAGATCGAGTCGGAGGGCTTGAAGCCGCGTTCGATCACGCGCGATCTCGATTGGGGGATTCCTGTTCCGCTTGAAGGCTGGGAAGGGAAATGTCTCTACGTTTGGATCGAAGCGGTCGTCGGCTACCTCTCCGCCGCGATCGAGTGGAGCAGGCTTGGGTCAGAGAAAGAAGCGTGGCGCGAGTGGTGGGCTAATCCCGCATCTAAGCATTTTTATTTCCAAGGGAAGGATAACATCTTCTTCCACACATCCATGTGGCCCGCGGAGTTGATGGGCGCGAGCGAGCAGTTTGCCAAGATCTTCAGCGGCGAAAAATTCAAACTCACATTGCCGTATGACGTGCCAGCCAATCAATTCATGAATCTCGAAGGCAAAAAGATCAGCGGCTCGCGCAATTGGGGCGTGTGGGGACGCGACGCGTTGACGCGTTACGACGCCGATGCGATTCGTTACTACCTCACCGTCAACATGCCCGAAGCAAAGGACAGCGATTGGGATTGGGCGGAGTTCGTGGCGCGCAACAACAACGAACTAGTGGCGACGTGGGGAAACCTCGCGAATCGCGTGCTGGCATTTTGCTATAAACATTGGGATGGACGCGTTCCCGATGTGGATGAAAAAACGCTTCGCCCCGCGGACCTCGGCCTGCTCGCAGTCATCTCAAACGGATTCAACACTGTAGGCGCGGAGCTCGAAGCCGTGCGCCTGCGTTCGGCGTTGGGCGAAACGATGAAACTCGCCACCGCAGTCAATCAATATCTCGATGTCAACGCGCCATGGTCAGCGGTGAAAACCGACAAAGACGGCGCGGCGAAAACAATTTACACCGCTCTGAAAGCAATTGACTCGCTGAAGATTCTCTTCGCGCCCGTCCTGCCGTTCACGTCACAGCGCTTGCATGAGTTTTTCGGGTATGAAACTCCGTTGTTCGGTGAGCAATATGTCGAACCGGTGAAAGATTCGCTAGGCGAGCATACGGTGTTGCGCTACCGCGTAGGGCAAGTCGGCGACTTGCCCTACTGGAAACCCAGCGAGTTGAAGCCGGGGCAGAAGTTGAACCAGCCGGGTCCGTTGTATAAGAAGTTGGAGGAAAGTGTGGTTGAAGAGGAGAGGATGAGGTTGGGGAAGTAGGGGTAGGTCTCGTACCTGCCCTGGATTCATGTATATATCCCATTTCATTCAAATAGAAATTTCAAAGTTTATCGAATGACCACATGCAACAGGGCGACCACAAGGGTCGCCCCTACGGATGTATCAAACATCACGGTTTTTTGAAATTCGGGTTTTCTTCATCTTCATCCCAATTGGCGGGATTGGATTGAATGTAATCCCGAATCCGATTCAAATCTGCTTCATCACGGATGATATGCTCGTAATAATTTCTCTGCCACAGGCGTTTGTAAAATTGCGGCCAATTTTTATTGTCAACGCCATTAATGTATTCATGGGTTGTGATGGATTTGAATGCGCCGACGATGTCACCCAATGTTGGTTTCTTGTTCTGGGCGACCGCAAACGAGGCATCCACAAGGGGTGTCCCTACAATAACAATAATTCCGTGAAAATGGTTGGGCATGATTTGGTTAACATCCAATTCAATGTTGGGGAATCTTTCAAGCAACGCATTCCCGATTTTGAACATTTATAGTGACGTAATACGCTCCCGCCTGGGAGTAGTCATAATCCTTTAATCGGATGGAGCGACGGTGATGTTTTTGTGTGTCAAATTTCATTTCTGGGATTTTAACCTGCAACCTGTAACTTTCCAACCTTTGAGCCGAATTCCAAATTACCCTCCTCCAGTAGGATGCACTGCCAATCCTCCTAAATTACAATGGGTATCATCTTGATTGAGGAGAAAACCATGGCAACCGTATCTACCGAAACCTTTGTCAACGCGTCCGTGAAAACGGCGTATCGTGCCTTCACCAACTCCACCTCCCTGCGCGAGTGGCTGTGCGACGTGGCAACCGTCGAGCCCCACCCGAAAGGACGGATGTACCTGTGGTGGCGCGGGGATTTTTATTCCAGCGGGCATTATCTGGAATTGGAGGAAAACAAGTGCGTGAAATTCCGCTGGTTCGCAAATATTGACCCCGCCCCCACCGAAGTGACCGTCAATTTCGCCGAGAAAGATGGTGGGACTCTTGTAAAGTTGGATCACGAATTCCCGAATGACGATTCGTGGAAGAAAATAGGCGAGACATTCCGTGAAAATTGGGTGGATAGTATGGAGAATCTCAAGTCCGTGCTGGGGACGGGGATTGATCTGCGCATTGCGAATCGCCCGATGCTGGGGATCGCGCCCGGCGATTTCACCGAAGAACAGGCAACCGCGCTCGGCGTCCCTGTGCGGGATGGGTTAAGGCTCGATGGTCTGGTGGCAGGCATGGGGGCGGAAAGAGCCGGTCTGCAAAAGGATGATGTGCTCGTCGAGATGAACGGTCATCCCATAAAAAACGATGCGAGCAGTCTGCCGAATGCCATTGCCGGCAAAAAAGGCGGCGACAACATCGAAGTCGTTTTCTATCGCGGAGCGGAAAAGAAAACCGTCACGATGGAGTTGAGCAAACGCCCCATGCCCGATGTCCCATTCGATCAGGCAGAGTTGGAAAAGCGCGCCCGTGAATTGTACGAAGCCGGGCTGGCTGAATTGGAAAAATGCTTTGAAGGCGTGAGCGACGCGCAAGCCAGGAAACGCCCCGAGCCGCAGGAATGGAGCGCGCTCGAAACGGTTGCGCATTTGATACATCAGGAACGCTTCAACGTGATCTTTCTCGCCAGCCTGATTGACGGATACGAATCGGTGGCAGACGGGTTCGGCACGAACGTCCACGCGTACGTTCAGGCGACGGTGAAGGCGAATCCCTCGGTGGCTTTGATGCTTTCCGCCTTGCGCCGCGCGGTGGAGGAAGTGCTGGCAATGACGGCGCTCATCCCCGACGGTTTCGTGCAAAACAACCGCGGCAGTTATTATCGCTTCGGGTTTGGTCTGCTCCAGCCCAATTTTCATATTACAGGACACGTCGAGCAAATTAAAGAAGCGTTGGCGAAAGCCTGAAAGTAGCCTACTTCACGCCTTCTTTACCCACCAAACGGTTTCGTCTTGGTGGGTTGTTTTTTCGTTGCAGAAAACCTTGCTGTAACCTTTCTGTTGTAACTTCTTGTAACTTGCCGGAAGTGCCTTCGTCATGCGGTCAACTTATCGTCTTTGAAAGGATAGGAGACATGCATGTTACGACTTAACCGTCAATTCGTTTTTTCAATTCTTCTTATTCTGACAGTCATTTTCAATTTAATGAATGTCAATATAGCGCTGGCGGATGACAGCACACCGCCTCCTCCCCCAACCGAGGAACCCACTCAGCCTCCCGTTGAGCCGACCGAACCGCCGGTTGAGCCTCTGGTGGCCACCCCGTTACTGGAAGCAACTCCTGAAAACCTAGAAACTGCCCCGCCGGAAGATGTGCCAACATCCGCTCCGGAGGAAGAAACGGAAGTTTCGGACTTGGTGGAGCAGTTACCGGAAAATTCCGAATTGGTTGTTTTAGATGAAAATAGTCAGGTCGTACCCCTTGCATCACAGGAAGCTGCTGAAATCATTGTCGAGGCAGACCCGATGTGGTGCCCCGCGGGCATCCTTCCGAACGGTCCCGGATGTACAACCAACCTGACCATTTCAGCATTGCTGGCGCTTATGCAAACAAATGCTGGCGGCCAATTCAATACCAACGGCGTTATCTATTTTGAACGCTCCGGGTTGACAACCTACACCACCTCGTTCATTCTCGACGATTCGGCTTCGAGCCTCGGGGCGTCTTATAGTACGATCAGTTTGCACAATATCACATTGCAAGGCGGTTGGAACGGAGGCGCAACCAGCACGTTTAGCGGAACAGAATCATCTCTGTTCGATAACAACAATAATGTTGTCATACGCGTAGGCTCAAGCAGCAATCCGTGGGTTGGCAATGTAACCATACAGGATGTCGAGGTGCAGGATAACGATGGAAATCCAGGACCCGTCAACGGAGCCGGACTTTCCGCGTATACCACAACTGGCAATATTTCTCTCAACGATGTAGATGTTGACGAGCAGGCTGATGGTCAATATACAGCTTATCTAAGTTCAACCTCCGGAAACATTTTAGTCACAAATGGTAGTTCATTCGATGGCGCCGGCAATAATCAGGGATTCTATGCCAGCACAACCACGGGTTCAATCGCAATCACCGGCATCAGCGGCAATCGAATCACGTTCACCGATGCGTTAGGCTCCGGCACTGGCACAAACTACAATGGCGCGACTCTCAGCGCCCCCATAGTTTCACTGACCTACGTCACTTCGAGCGGCAATGACCTGAACGGCATCGTCATCTCGAACACCAATCAGGTCACGCTAAATAACGTTAACGCTACAAACAATGGAACCGACATCGCGCCCAGCGGATTTACCGGCAATCTTGGCTCCGGAGTTCTGATCAACGGTAATGCAGGTTCGTTTGTTTCAGTGCTTGGCGGGAACTTCAGCCTGAACCAGAGATACGGCGTTGAGTATTACAACAGCTCGGTGTTTGTCGGAACGCTCCCAATTTGTCTCTTAAATGACGGTGGATGTACCAATACGCCTGCCACCTTGGACTTCACGCCACCAACAATAACATTCTTAAGCCGCACGCCAGCGAACGGATCAGGCTGGAACAACACAAACGTCACCATTACATGGTCATGTTCCGATGCTGGATCCGGCGTGGTCTCTCCAACCGTCAGTGTGGTCGTAACCGCCGAGGGAACGAATCAATCCGCGACTGGAACCTGTACGAATCGGGCAGGTCTCACCGCATCCAATACACAGACAGGGATTAACATAGACAAAACCGCACCCACCGCAAACGCGAGCGCGTCACCCGCGCCCAACGCCAACGGCTGGAACAATACAAATGTCACCGTGACATTCTCCGGTACAGATGAGAGATCTGGTATCGCATCTTGTACGGCGCCTGTCATCCTCGGCACAGATGGTGCAAATCAGTTCGCATCTGGAACGTGCGCCGACAACGCCGGCAATGTGAGTGCTTTGGCTTCAGCAAACGGTATCGATATTGACAAGACGGCACCTACAGCAACCGCCAGCGCGTCACCCGCGCCCAACGTCAACGGCTGGAACAACACAGCGGTTACTGTCAGTTTCAGCGGGACGGACGCCCTGTCAGGAGTCGACTTCTGCGACGCCGATGTGATTCTCTCATCCGAAGGCGCTGGGCAATCTGCCACAGGCGATTGCACCGATGAAGCCGGCAATGTGAGCACGCCTGCCACAGCAAGCAACATTAACATTGACCTGACCCAGCCGACGCTGAACCTGCCTGCGGACATCACAGCAGAAGCAACCGGACCATCGGGCGCAGTTGTCAACTTCACAGCATCCGCAAACGACAATCTTGACCCGTCACCGACGATGAGTTGCACGTCCGCATCCGGCAGCACATTCCTGCTTGGCACAACCCTGGTCACTTGCACTGCTACCGATGATGCAGGAAATTCACGACCAGGAAGTTTCAATATCACGGTTCAGGATACAACCCCGCCTGCATTATCTTTACCATTGAATATGACCGTTGAAGCTACCGGTCCTTCAGGCGCAGTTGTGAGCTTTTCAGCAACCGCCACTGATCTTGTGGATGGCGCGCGAATCGTCACCTGCGTGCCGCCTTCGGGAAGCACCTTCGGAATAACAACGACAATTGTCAACTGCTCGGCATCTGATACGCGCGGCAATACCGCCAATGGCAGTTTCACTGTCACAGTGCAGGATACAACTCCGCCGACAATTTCACCGATGGCAAACTTACTTGTGCACACGACGAATGGACTTGGTGAGCCGGTAAACTATACTGCTCCCACGACGAGCGATGTTGTGGATGGGGCAGGCATCGCAACGTGCAGTCCGGTCTCAGGATCGCTGTTCGCGCCCGGAAACACGACAGTCACCTGCGCTGCGACAGACAGCCATGGCAATACGGCGTCTATCAGTTTCAATGTGCATGCAAATCTTCTGTCTGCGCAAAACCAATCCGTTTTTGGCGGGTTCATCCTGATTACTGGCGGCGAATTAATTGATCTGGATTGCTCCACGGTTGCGAACGTATTTGGTGTCATTGTGAAGTTTCACAACCTTTGCAACCACCAGGCTGTTTTGAATGAGGTGACTGAAAATTCACTGCCGGGCGCCCTGCCTAATGGCTTTACTTTCGTCAAAGGATTGGATGTGGACGTTCTTTCAAACGGCCAATCGCTCCAATCCCTGCCAAACGGAGCCGGGGTCGAGATGGACTTCCCGGTCTCTGACGGGGCAAACTATGTGGTGTTGTATTGGAACAACAGACAATGGGTTGAAATCACCCAGCCCATGAACGCCGCCGACCTTACCAGCATTCTCAATGCCGACCCGGAAAACGAACTGTACAAGATGAGTTCATCCAATAGCGCCTTCAACAATGTGCTTACCACTGAAACAACAGGCATCTTTGTGCTGGTGAAGAAATAACCTGTAAAAGGATTAGAATAGTGAGGGACGGTTGTTCACACCGTCCCTCACTTGATTTAATGCCGGGAGACTGCCATGTATCGAACCATTACCCGATTCCTACCCATTTTCATATTTCTCCTCAGCGCGTGCGGAGGAAACGCCGCCACCACTCCAGAGGCAGTGCCGACCTGGACACCGGACCCATGCGCCAGCAGCAACCTCAACGCCTCGGTCAAACCCATCAACGACCTGCAACGCGAATTTGATGATGCATCGGGTCTGGCATCAAACTTGCCGGTAGATCAACTTGATGATGCAATTACGAACCTGCAGAGAATCCGGCGTGAGGCAGAGAACATCACGCCCCCGCCGTGTCTGGTCGCACTGAAATCGTATCAACTTGCTCACATGAACGCGGTCATTGACACGCTCATTGCCTTTGTGGGCGGCGCAGATACGAACACACTAAACCAGGGAATGACTCTTGCCCGCCAGGAACACGACCGTTACACTCTGGAAATGGCGCGTGTGCTTGGGGTAACGCTTGTCACTGCAACAGCCGCGCCTTAACCGACGGGTCTAACGCACATCTTTCTTTAGGAACAACAAGAATCCCACTAATCGGATTCCCGCACCCAGCCACAACGCGCCTGACAAACCAATAAAGCCTGCAAGCCATGTTCCAAGCAAGGGCGCGACAATCGTGGACAGATATTGCATGGATTGCGCCAGCGAGACGAACGTCGCGCTGTATTCCGCCGGGACGGTTTTCATCAACTCATCAAAGAAAACCAAATCCAGCCCGCCTTGAAATAACCCGGCAAGACCTGCAAATAGAATAATTAATTCCACACGCGTGGTGGAAGCGCTTAATGCTGGATAAAGGATCATGCCAAACGTGGTTGCCAGCAGAACGGATCGGCCTCCGCGTCGCTTCGACACGCGGGGCCAGAGAAAATAACCAACCAGCATGACAAGATTCATCGTCATGCTGATCGCGCCAATCTGGCTGTCGGTGGCTTCCACATCACGGACGAGATACAGCGGCATGATCGGCAGGCTGAGCATCAGGGCGGAAAAATAAACGAAACGCTTGGACGCAAACGAAACAAAGGCCGGGTTCTCCTTCAATAAAGTCAGATAGCTTTGAACCCCTTCAATCGCCGACCTACTGCGCGCCATGGGTGGCGGCAGTTGATTCGGCAATTGAATTCGACTTGAAAAATAAAAACTTAGAAACCCTCCGAGCGACAAGACGAGAAACATGATTGCGTAATTCAGGGGAAAATCCATCCGGTCAATCAATTGCGTGACGATAAAGGTGCCGGCAACCCCGGTCAAGCCGAAGATTGCCCAGCGGCGGCTTAATAACGCGTAACGACCTTCGGGTCCTGCCACGGCATTCATCACAACAGAGAATGCGACGGCAAGCGCAGTCTGTGGAATGGTTGCAAGCGCCCAGATCACCAGCGTGGAAATGATAATGTAATCTCGCGGAATCAACAGAGTTAGTATACCGGTCAACGCAAAGCACATGATGACCAGCAGGCGCGAAAGACCGTACCACGGCACAATGTTCTTTCTGGTTTGGAGAAACCGCCCTACGAAGAGCGCCAACAAAAGCCCCGTCACTCCGGGCATGGACGATAATAACCCCACTTGAAAGTTGGATGCGCCGAGACGGGTTAGAAAAACGGGGAGAAAAGGCGAGGCAACATTCGAGATGCTGACGCCAACTCCGTCAATTTGCACATAACGGAAATTGTGTTTTTGGATTTTGATTTCTTTCTTCAGTTTTTGGGTTTACAGCGGGAGGAATGCCCATGGAATGAAACGATTATAACGCGGGCAGGGTAAAATCAAAAATGATTAAAATCCGCCGCATCAAACCGGACGAGTGGATTACCGCCAAACGAGTGGTCTATCGCGTCGCCCAGGAAGTTTTCGATGATTCGCGCCCACTCGATGAATCCATTGCGTTTTACGAAGAACACGGCGAACTGGAGGATATGGACGACATCCAAAAGAGCTATTTTGAAAGCGGCGGGACATTCCTTGTGATGACGAACGCCAGCGAAATCATTTGTACGGGCGCGATCCGCCGCTATGCAGATGACACCTGCGAACTCAAACGTTTATAGTTATTGCAGGAATATCAGGGGAAAGGGTTGGGATATCGCATGATTCAGGAATTGTTATCATTCGCAAAAGAAAAAGGATATCAACGAATCAGGCTTGAAACAAGCCCTGTCCATCAAAAACGCGCGGTGAAGTTTTACAAACGGCTTGGGTTTTACGAAGTTCCGATTCTCAACGCAGATGACGACGAGGATGTGCTGATGGAAATGTCATTATAGCCGCACTGCGTTCAACCAATCGGGCAGTTGCGAAATCAACTGCTTCATTATTTCCCTGGCGCGTTCGTTGAAGATTTCAATATGATCGTACGCCTCCCCCTCTGTTTCATTGACTAAATCACTGACGGCGCGCAGGATGAGAAGGCGCGCGTTATTCTTCCTCGCCACCCACGCCAGTGCGGCTGATTCCCAATCCGCGGCGACCGCGCCTTTCGATTTGAGATACGGAATCTTTTGAGGCGGCAGGTCGCTATCGGCGGAGGCGATGAGGGCGCGTCGGGTGGGATAAGGCAGAGGATCAGAGAGCCAGCCTAAATCGAGGGAGGAGGCGTAGTAGTTCGAGATGTCAAGGTCTCCCATTAATTCCACGATATCGTAAACCATAGTCTTCTCGATGAGGAGCACATCACCTTGTTTGACAACGCCCTCGAATCCGCCGCAGGTGCCGAGGTTGACAATCAGATCCGGGGAATAATGGTCAATCACATATTGCATGGCGCCCGCCGAGGCTATTTTTCCCCAGCCGGCATGAAAAAATTGGACTTCGTGACCACGTATATTTGCGGTGAGGCATTCACCAAATGGAAATTGTTCGATCAACGATTCAGGGAACAACGGTTTGACGCCCACCCACTCAGCAATGGCAGAGACAATGACAACGGTTTTCACAAACTACTCCTGAGTTGAATTTATCGGGAAATGATTTCGTCCAGCGTTTTTCTGCCCAACAACTCTTTTGGAATCGCATCAATGTTATATACCTCCCAGGTTTCTGTGTGAACGACATCGAGGTTCGGACCCAGTTCGATCAGCGGACCAAGCGTCTCCAGTTCCAGTGTGCGTGAATTGACGTACACCTCTGCATTGCATCCGTAATCCGGGTATTCTTCGTCGCGCCGAACGCCGAAACGTTTAATAAACATCACATCGTCGTAGACATATCCAAGCCAACCGTGCGGATTGAAGTAGCCGAACTTCATCGGGTTTGACGACGAGTCGGTGTTTATGGTAATAAAGTCATCGTCGAGTTGAAGGCGTGGATCATCCCAACGCGAATAGGGCCAGAGCGCAACCCGGCGATTGGGAAGCAACCCCTCATCGTCAACATTGCCCAACTGTTGCGGCAACAACGCAATTCCCTTGGGACGCATCATGGTAATCGCCCACGGCGCAAGTTTGATCGCTGAACTCCCCGTATTTTCGAGCTTGTGTTTTACAATGACAAATGGCTGACTCGAACTCATCTGGATGGTGATGATTTTACGAAGCCCGCTGTGCATCTCGGCTTTGCCGGATAACCGAATGCCGCCTTGCACTTCCTTGACGGCAACCTCGGCGCTGTCAGGGACGTGTGATCTGGCAACCGATTCCGGCGCGATCCAAAAGCGATGACCGCCATAAAAACGATATTCGCCCTGCGGGGTTTGCATCGTGGTTCTGGGCAATTCAGCAAACAGGTTTTCGCCGGTCCACTGCGGAATCAAGCGGACGATACGCGGTCCTGCATCGGCGAGGCACTCGATGCGAAAAAATTGATTCTCTAGAATAATCGTTTTCTGATCGAAAAAGTCGCCAAATTCCATGCGGCAATATTAGCCGCAAACCGAAATCTCGTAAACACAAATTTGAAGGGGAATGGTTACATCGAATATAACTCTGGCGTGAAAACCCAAATCATATGTGGCAGAGGTGTGTATAGGCGGATATAATTCAGGTAAAGAACAGGTTACGGAATCAAAGCAATAGGTTAAGGAGAAAAATGACAAAGACCGACTCCCCAAAAAAACATATCCGAAGGGCATTCCAACCAAGCGTTGACGAACAAATAGAAATTGCTCATGAAAGGCAAATCTATTTCGATAAGACAAATGCTGAATCGTTTTCCGGGTTCATCAGGCTCACATCTGCATTATTAGGCGGAGCCTTTTTCATTTATTTCCAAAATATCGAAAAGCCCGTGGTCTTTTGGATGGTACTTGGCGCGCCCGTCGTTGTAAGTGCTGCCTGCATTGGTGGAGTCATTGTCATATTGGAGAATTGGCGATGGCTTTTGGATGTACGGTTGACAGAGCAATCTCTTTTAGGAAATGCCGCGCCTCATGTTGAAAGGATTCTCGCTTGCGGAACCGAGCAAGTCCAAATGTACCTAATGATTTTCTTGACTTTTGGTGTTTGGCTCATATCATTGATAACTCTAGGACTTTTGTCGGTTTGCACTTTGATCGCCCTCATAAGTCCGCCGCTTTTCAGTGTACTACTAATCCGCCGGTCAATTTCCCTCGAAAGGAAACAGCTCAGGATAAAAATTAGCCAACAGAGAGTCCTATGATCACCACCTATCACCGACCCGAAACTTTGGATGAAGCCTTGAAGTTGCTGACTCAACCGGACGCGGTCCCGCTTGGAGGCGGAACGCTTCTCTCGCAAGGGAAGCATGATCCCGTCCAGGCAGTAGACTTGCAACTCCTCGGTTTGGATTCGCTCCGCGCTAACGGCAATACCCTCGAGCTCGGCGCGACCCTTACCTTGCAAGCATTCCTTGAATCGGAACAATCTTCCGAGTTGATGAAGACTGCGTTGAAAAACGAAGCCCCGCTCAACGTACGCAATTCCGCTACCGTTGCCGGAACGCTCGTCTCGTGCGACGGACGATCTGCGTTTGTGACGTCCCTGCTTGCCTTGGATGCGAAGATCGAGCAAAAGGCATTGGAAAATAATAAAGTTGTATCGCATCTATCGAACATCGGCGATTTTCTGCCCCTCCGCCCCCGTGGACTCATCACCTCCATCACCATCCCTCTCAACGCGAAACACGCCTTCGAATATGTGGCGCGGACTCCCTCCGACAAGCCGATCGTTTGTGTGGCTGTCGCAGGCTGGGGGTCCGGCAGGATGCGGATGGCTGTCGGCGGCTACGGCAAGAGTCCCATGCTGGCAATGGACGGGAATCTTCCCTCTCCCGCTGGGAGAGGGATAGAGGGTGAGGGCTTGGTTGCCGCCGCGCGCAACGCCTTCCACGAAGCGACAGATGAATTTGCCTCCGCCGAATACCGCATGGATGTCGCCGCGACGCTGGCGAAGAGGTGTTTGGAAAAGTTGAAAGATTCTTGAAATTAATTGGGGAAGAAAATTTACCGCACCACGCCGACGTACAGTTCGGCAAAGCCGCCGCAATCGGGCGCCTCGCCACCGGAAAAGATCAGCCTTATCGAACGACCGAGGACATTGGGCGTGACATGTACATCGGGATCCGGCGTTTCATCCAGGCTGACCGTTTCCTCGAAGACCACACTCCCCTGTGAATCCAAGACCTGCACTGTGACCTCCCCAAAACCATAATTGGTGCGGAAGAATTCCACTTCGTGTTCCCGGTTCGAGATGATATCAATTGAGGCGATAAAGTCATCCTGCCGGCCCGTCCAGATAAATTTGGGAGCGCTGTCGCCTTTGATCGCGCCAGCAGAGAACCAGGATGTGCTTACATCCCCATCGACAGATAGTGAGGCTGGGTAGGTGGAATCATAGCTGGAGGAAACCTCCACCGTCCCTTCGGAGGCGATTTCGGCGTTGGGTGGCGGGATGGGTGTGGCAGTCGAGTCGGCTAAGACCACTGGCGGTTCAAAGGTCGGCAGGATCGTCTCGTTGATGTTTCCCAATGCGTTATCCAAATCCTCTTCGCTTCGGGCATCGTAGTACACGCCGCCGGCGGCATCCGCAATGCGACGCAATTGCGCGGCGGTGTTCGCGTCCACATCCAAGCCAATGACGTGGATGGCAAAGTCTATGCCGATCTCCTTCAGGTATTGAACCACGGTGGCTGGATCGTCGCCGCAGGTTTCCTCCCCGTCGCTGATCAGCACGATGAAATTCCTGCGCCCAGGCTCGAAGTTGAAATCGTTGGCGGCTTGTTGAATGGACGCGGACATGGGCGTCATGCCGAGCGCCTGCATATCGGGCAGAAAATTGACGATGGCTTGCGCCCCGTTCGCCTGGATCGGCACAACCAATTCGATATCCTCACAACTCTCGGCTTCCCGTCCCTGATACGGAACGCGATGACCATACACGCGCAGACCCACTTGCGCGTTGGGGGGAAGGGCGTTGACGCGCGACGTCAAAACGCTTTTGGCTATTTCAAGACGGGTCTTGCCTTCCATGGGCTGTAACATGCTTCCCGACGCATCGAATATGTATTCGATGTAAGTGGTGCTCAAACCCACCGGGATAAATTGAGTGGGCGCGGACGCGTCGTTAACCGGGGTATTGGAGGGCGCGGCAATGTCGGTCGCCGGCGCGGAAGCAAACGGATTCGGGATGAGACCAGTGGCGATTCCGCCGACCACGCCGAGGCACAGGCAGAGCACAAGCGCGATACCTCCCACACCGAGCAGGCGCGGCAGGGCAGATTTTTTTTGCGGAGGCGCGGGTGAAAAACGCGGAACATCCTCCATCCTTGTTTGAGCGGGAACAGGCTTGGGCTGGGAAGGAAGCGGGGTCGAATAGTTGACCGGTTCGACAACCGTGCCGGGCGCCCCTTCGATCACCGTCCCTGCCATCGGTTCACCCACCGTCGCATGTGCAGACCCGGCGCCCCTCTCACTGATCGCACGCGCTAATTCGTCGGCAGTCTGAAAACGCTTTGACGGATCTTTATCGAGCGCTTTGCGGATGACCGCCTCGAACCCGACGGGGAGATTTGGTTTGCGTTCGAGCAGGCTGGGCACCGGTTGGTTGATGTGAGCAACCGCGACGCCCATGGGCGTATCTGCCTTGAACGGGAGTTCGCCGCTGAGTGCCTCGAACAACACCACGCCCAGCGAATAGATGTCGCAACGACCGTCGAGATTTTTCTCGCCCAGCGCCTGCTCGGGACTCATGTAGGCAGGCGTACCGACGATACCGCCCGTGCCGGTGAACGCGGCGGTGGCTTCGGCAATTTTGGCGATGCCGAAATCGGACAGGCTCGCGACGCCCTCGGAATCGAACAGGATGTTACCCGGCTTGATATCGCGGTGGATCACGCCTTTGCTATGGGCATAATCCACGGCGGAGGCGATCCGCTGATAAAGGGTCGCAATCTCAGGGATGGGAAGCGCGCCGCTGCTCAAACGATCTGCCAGCGTGCCGCCGGACATATAACGCATGACAATGAAGGGCTGGTCTTCCTGTTCGCCGAAATCGTAGACCGGCACGATGGAGGCGTGTTCGAGCGCGGCGATCACCTCGGCTTCGCGCTGGAAGCGGGTGCGGAACTGCGGGTCGAAAGTGAATTGACGCGGCAGAACCTTGACTGCCACCTGTCTTTTGATCGAGGGGTCGCGCGCCAGATAGACGATTGCCATCCCGCCCTGCCCCAGTTGTTGGATCACCTCGTAGCGGCCGATGTTCATGAGCGCCTCACGAGCCGGTCTCGCGCTCTTGCTGTTGGAATTTACGAACAGTTGTTGCTGTTTGGCGATTATATCACCCGCTTTGTGCAACGCTTGTTCTCTTGGGATGAATAAACTAAAATGGATAAGGAAAAATGCAGTACTGTTGCGAAAGTGTTTTTAGTCACAGATTTCACGGATTTTCACTGATTTATTCAAATGCACATCCACGGACCTCACTTCAAAGACGAATATGGGCGAACGCTCATGTTGCGCGGCGTCAACTTGGGCGGGAGTAGTAAAGCCCCGTTCAAGCCAGATGGCGCCACCTTCATTCGCGAGGCGTTTTTCGATCACCAAAATATCTCGTTTGTGAACCGTCCCTTCCCGCTCGAACAAGCCGACGAGCATTTCACGCGCCTCCAAGCCTGGGGATTCAACTTCCTGCGCTTCCTCGTCACATGGGAGGCAGTCGAACACGCGGGACCCGGAATCTACGATACAGCGTATCTTGATTATGTGCGCGCTATTGTCGAAAAAGCGGCTGAACACGGGATCAACGTATTCATTGACCCGCATCAAGGCGTGTGGAGTCGTTTCTCCGGCGGAGACGGCGCGCCGGGCTGGACGTTCGAACTGGTCGGCATGGACATGCGGAATTTCCAGCAGACGGGCGCCGCCTTCGTTCACCAAATTCACGGCGACCCGCTTCCGCAAATGATCTGGGCAAGCAATAACACTAAACTTGCCGCCGCGACCATGTTCACATTATTTTTCGGCGGAAGCGATTTCGCACCAAAAATGCGCATCGAAAGCGAGCCTGTTCAGGAGTTTTTGCAACACCACTATATCAACGCGCTGGTTCAGGTTGCCAAAAAGTTAAAAGGTTTGCCCAATGTGGTCGGCTTCGATTCCATGAATGAGCCTGCCGAAGGGTATATCGGCTTGAGCGATCTGAACAAACGCTACACTTTAATTAACAAAGGATTCATCCCGACCCCTTTCCAGTCCATGCAACTGGGCGCGGGCATTCCACTGGAACTGGATATTTGGGAGGAGGGAGTTTTTGGACCTATATCCGTCGGCAAAGGACTCGTCAACCCGAACCGTGAGCGCGCCTGGATAAATAAAGACCGCGACGTGTGGCAAGTCAACGGTGTATGGGGCATGGACGCACAGGAGAAACCTCAGTTGCTGCGACCCGATCACTTCGCCCGCGTCAACGGTCGCGCTGTTAATTTCAACCGCGATTATTACGTTCCATTCAACAACCGCTTTGCAAAGGCGATTCGAGAAGCGCAACCCGACGCGGTCATCTTCGTCGAAAAAGGCTTCCGCTCGCCGGGTCCAGATTGGGAGTCGAATGACGCGAAGAACATCGTCTATACCCCGCATTGGTATGACCCGATCACGCTGGCGTTGAAATTCTACACACCCTGGATCAACTTCGATCAAAGCAGGAACCGAATCGTCATCGGACCATGGGCGATTCGGAAATCATTTGCTGAGCGACTGGCAAGACCGAAAGAACACGCCTCGCGCCGGATGGGAAACGCGCCCACCCTCATCGGCGAGACCGGCATTTCGCATGACCAGAATAAGAAACGAGCATATCGCACGGGAAATTTCAGCGCACAGATCAAAGCCTATGATCGAATCATACGCGCGCTCGAAGAAAATATGCTCAACGTCACACTGTGGAACTACACCTCCGATAACACCAACGCGCACGGCGACCAATGGAACGACGAAGACCTGTCCATTTTCAGCCGCGACCAGCAGAGCGACCCCCGCAGACATCAACTCAGGAGGTCGCGCGCTGGAGGCGGTCGCGAGGCCGTATCCGATTGCCACCGCCGGTGAACCCCTGAGCCTTTCCTTCGATATCAGGAAAAAAGTTTTAACCTTCAAATTCCACCACGGTCCAAATATTACAGAGCCAACATTGATCTTCGTGCCAAATTTACAATATCCAGACTCCTACAAAGTGGAAATCTCAGATGGAAATTTTGAGATGAATCGGACTGACCAGACTCTGAAGTACTGGCATACTTCGGAGAAAAGCAGGCACACGATCAGGATAAAATGAAAACCCTCCCCCTCAACCAAATCCTCCTCGGCGACTGCATCGAGATCCTCGACTCGCTCCCTGCGAACTCAGTGAATGTGATCTTTGCCGACCCGCCGTACAACCTGCAACTCCGCAACGAGTTGTACCGTCCCAACATGACCAAAGTGGACGCAGTGAATGACGGCTGGGATCAGTTCGAGAATTTCGGAGTGTATGACGAGTTCACCCTCAACTGGCTACGCGCTAGTCAACGCGTTTTGAAAGATACTGGCACAATCTGGGTCATCGGCACGTATCACAACATCTACCGCGTCGGCGCGATCATGCAGGATTTAGGATTTTGGTTTTTGAACGATCTCGTTTGGATAAAAAACAATCCCATGCCAAATTTCCGCGGCGTCCGTTTTACCAACGCGCACGAGACCATCATCTGGGCGCAAAAGAAAAAAGGCGCGAAGTATACGTTCAATCACCAGTCCATGAAAAAATTGAACGACGATTTGCAGATGCGATCCGATTGGACTCTTCCACTTGTGACAGGCAAACAGCGCATCAGATCGAACGGATTCAAAGCGCACTCGACTCAAAAACCCGAAGCGTTGTTGTATCGGATACTTCTCGCGTCGTCGAACCTTGGGGATGTGGTGCTCGATCCGTTCTTTGGCTCAGGGACAACTGGTTCAGTTGCGAAGAAACTCGGTCGCAATTGGATTGGCGTCGAGCGCGACAAGAAGTACATCAAGGTCGCGCAGAAACGTATTGACGCGGTCACGCCCTCCCCTGCTGAGGCGTTGACCCTGCCCGAGAAACGGAAGCAGGCGCGGGTCCCGTTTGGGGCGTTGCTTGAAAACGGATTATTGAATCCGGGACAAACTCTTTATTTCGCAAAGAATGGCACAAAAGCGAAAATACTTGCAAATGGGCATCTCAAACGCGGAGACGTCACAGGTTCGATTCATTTCGTCGCAAAATCGCTGATGAACGGCGCGCCCGTCAATGGCTGGGATGTGTGGTTTTACAAGGATGAAAATGGGAATAAAATTGTGATTGATGAACTGCGCGAGAAGATTCGCGCAGACCCCCTCTCCCTGAAAGGGAGAGGGTCGGGGTGAGGGTCCACGTGCGACGAGAACCGCGCCACCGCATCCATCCCGCCATCCGCCAATTCGCGCGAGAATTGCGCCAGCCGCAAACCCCAGCGGGAGCCACGCTCTGGCGGCAGTTGCGAAACAGAAATCTTGGATTCAAATTCAGGCGACAGCACGAGATTGTAGTTTTTCATCATTGACTTTTATTGTGCCGAGGTAAAATTGTGCATTGAGGTTGACGGCAAGTCGCATTTGACGAGAGACCAACAGGAGTATGACGCGGCGAGAACAGAGTATTTGGAATCGCTTGGGCGCACGGTGATTTGGTTTACGAATAATGATGTGCGATTTAATATTAATGCAGTTGTGCAGGAGATTTTGGATATGTGTAATGAAATGAAGAGCAAGAAAAATAGGACTCTCCCCTCACCCTAGCCCTCTCCCCAGCGGGGAGAGGGGATTCGGAGCAAACATGAACTTCACCCTCATCATCAACTCAAACAAACATGAAGTAGACTGCGCCCCCTCTGAAACCTTGTTATCTCTTGTACGCAGGCTTGGCTATTACGGGGTCAAATTTGGGGATGAGCAGGGGTTGAGCGGCGCGGACACGGTGTTGCTGGATGGCAAGCCCGTCAACGCGGGTTCGATGCTCGCCGCGCAAGCGGATGGACACAACATCGTCACGATTGAAGCGTTGGGTGAGCACCCGGAACAGGGATGGAAAAAAACAGATGGCTTGCATCCGTTGCAAAGTGCGTTTGTTGAGTCGGGTGCAATTCAATGCGGGTACTGTACGCCCGCACAAATTCTCGCGGCGAAATCTTTGCTGGAAAAAAATCCGAACCCGAGTGAAAAACAGGTGCGCGAGGCAATCGCGGGCGTGTTGTGCCGATGCACTGGCTATCTTAAACCCGTGCAGGCGGTGCTGAAAGCCGCGGCGGTCATGCGCGGCGATGAGCCGTTCCGTGTGGATACCATCAACTGGGATTTCGGCGCGCCGCGCACAGACGCGCCTTTGGGATTCGATTCGCCGCAAACGACAGGCGTGATGACGCGCCCGAAAGTTGTCGTCACTCCGCAAACTCAAACATATCAAACCGTTGGCAAGCCAGAGAAAAAAGTGGACGCGGTGAAACTTGTGCAGGGCAAGCCTGCCTTCGCCGCCGATATGGACGTGCGCGGTATGCTGTATGCCAAAGTTCTGCACTCGCCGCACGCGCACGCGCGCATCAAAAAAATTGACGCGAGCAAAGCCAGAGAATTGAAAGGCGTCGCGGCTGTGCTTACCTGGCAGGATATTCCGCGCGTCGTTTATTCCACGGCGGGGCAGTCCGACCCGATCCCTGGTCCGCTCGATACGTTTTCGCTCGATCAAAAAGTCCGCTTCGTCGGCGACCGCGTCGCGTTCGTCGCGGCGGAGACACCTGAAATCGCTGAGAAGGCTTTGACATTGATTGATGTGGAATACGAAATTCTGGATTCCATCCTCGACTCGCGTGAAGCGATGAAGCCTGACGCGATTCGAATCCACGACGAACCTGAGTACGTGGACTTCGGCGACTCCAACGCTGATAAGAATCTCGCCGCCCACATCCGCATTGACATCGGCAATGTTGAAAAAGGTTTCGCCGATGCGGACGAAATCTTTGAAGCCGAATACGAAGTGCCCAAGGTACAACAGGTTTCCATCGAGCCGCATGTGTGCATCACGTATTGGGATGAAGATGATCGTCTTGTGATCCGAACTTCGACGCAGGTTCCATTCCATGTGAGACGAATGCTCGCGCCCGTGTTGAACCTGCCCGTGAAACGTATCCGCGTCATCAAGCCGCGTATCGGCGGCGGATTCGGCGGCAAGCAGGAAGTGCTGATGGAGGATGTGCCAGCGCATCTCACGATTGCCACAAAGCGGCCTGTTATCTACGAATACACGCGCGAGGAGGAATTCATCGCCGCGCGGTCACGCCACCCAATGCGGGTCAAAATGAAGACCGGAGTGAAGCGCGATGGGACGATCACCGCCAACGCGATGTACGCGTTATCCGATACGGGCGCGTACGGTTGTCACGCGCTGACCGTCACCGGCAACACGGGGCACAAGGCGATGGCGTTGTATGTCGGCGATGGTGACTATCGCAAAGCCCCCAACATCCAATTTTATGCGGATGTGGTCTACACCAACACACCGCCTGCGGGTGCGTTCCGCGGCTACGGCGTCCCACAAGGATACTGGCCCGTCGAGCGTCACATGGAAAAAATCGCCCGCGCGTTAAATCTCGACCCCATTGACTTTCGGTTGAAAAATACGATTCGACCTGGCGAATATCATCCATTTTCAACGGCATGGAATGAAGGACGTGAACCGCGCCCCGAGATCGTCCAAACCGTTGGGCTGGAACAATGCGTTGCACAAGGCAGAGCCGCGATTGCATGGGATGATAAATATGGAAATGAATCGTGGCGCGTGGGGCAAGTTGGGAAATTGCCCAACAAACGAAGGGGGATTGGCATTGCGATGGTGATGCAAGGCACAGCCATTCCATACCTTGATATGGGCGGCGCGTCCATCAAGATGAACGATGATGGATCGTTCAACCTGTTAGTCGGCGCGACGGATCTGGGCACAGGCTCGGATACTGTCCTCGCGCAGATGGCGGCGGAGGTCTTGGGTGTGCCTCTCGAAGATATGATCTGCTACTCCTCGGACACCGATTTCACACCATTCGACAAAGGCGCGTATGCGTCATCCACCACTTACATTTCAGGTGCGGCGGCGGTGAAAGCCGCGAACATTGTCGCGGAGCGAATTAAAATCCGCGCGACGATGATTCTCGAAAGACAGGTAAACCCGGAAACAGGTAAACAGGTATACAAACCTGAAGAGATTCGGCTTGTGAATCGAATGGCAATCGCTCCCGATGGCAGAACTGTTCCTTTTACCGAAATCGCGCTTGACTCGCTCCATAAAAATAATCAGGAACAAATCATGGGCGTCGCGTCCTACGTTTCGCCGGTGTCACCTCCGCCGTTCGCGGCGCAATTCGCCGAAGTTACCGTGGACACAGAAACCGGTCAAGTGACTGTGGATAAACTCGTCATGGCAGTGGACTCGGGTGTGATTGTGAATCCGCTCACCGCGTCGGGTCAGATCGAAGGCGGCATGACACAAGCCCTCGGCTACGCCGTTTGCGAAGAGATGCGCTATGATGAAAAAGGGTACGCCATCGAACGCGACCTTGACCGGTATCACATCTTTCGCGCGGACGAGATGCCCGAACTCGAAACGATCTTCGTCGAAACCTTCGAGCCGAGTCATCCGTTCGGCGTCAAAGCCGTCGCCGAGATTCCCATGGACGGCGTCGCGCCCGCTGTGGGCAACGCCATCCTCGATGCCATCGGCGTCAATGTAGACGAAATCCCGACCACGCCTGAACGGGTGTGGCGTGCGATCAAAAGCAGTTGAGTCTCCTCTCCCTTTGGGAGATCGCGAAGCACTCCGAAGGAGAGGTTAGGCTTGCACTGAGCAAAGTCGAAGTGGTGAGGGTACAATTACCTCATGGCAAACAAAGTCTTCGTCATCGGACACGTCAACCCGGATACGGACTCTATCGCCTCCGCAATGGGATACGCATGGCTCCTGCGCGAACGCGACGGGCAGGAAACCGTCGCGGCGCGCGCCGGCGCGCTCAACCCACAATCGGCGTGGCTGCTCAAGCAATTGAAACTCGACTCGCCCATCCTGCTCACCGACGCGTCACCGCGCTTCGAATCAGTGATGCAACGGTTCGACACCATCCGCCCGGAGTCGCAACTTGGGTTGGCGTGGACCCTCGCCAGCAAAACAGGCGGCATCGCTCCAGTCGTTGACGAAGACGGCAAACCGTACGGCTTGATCACCGGCTTGAGTCTCTTCAAATACTTCACCCAAACGCTTGGTCCGCAACCCGGCGATACCACCGTGCGCGAGATGATGTCTGCCAAGTGCAGTGACGCGGCGGATACCACCATCACGAAATTCCCCGCCAACGGGCACATCCGCGATTTTCTCAACCGCATTTTGCGCGACGAGACCGACGATTACTGGGTCGTTGACGAAAACGGCTTGTATCTTGGAATTGCGCGGCAACGCGATCTGCTCAACCCGCCGCGCTTGAAAATCATTCTCGTGGATCACAACGAACCGCGCCAGGCAATCGCCGCGCTCGAAGAGGCTGAACTGCTCGAAATTTTGGATCATCACCGCCTCGGCAATCCACACACGCACACACCGATTCGATTCACGGTGGACATCGTTGGGTCAACTTCGACTCTTGTCTCAGAGATGACCGCCGAAGCGGGACTCTCGATGCCGCCCAATCTAGCCGGTGCGCTTCTCGCGGGACTTTTATCGGATACGCTCATCCTGACGTCTCCCACCACCACGCCGCGCGACAAAGACGCCGCCGAACGATTATCGCGCTGGGCGTTCGTGGGTGGAGGTCCGCTCAAAGGCGAGACCATCGAATCGTTCGGCAAAGCCCTGCTCGCCGCGGGCGCAGGACTCTCCAACCGCGACCCGAACGAGATCGTCAACACCGACATCAAACAATATGAAGCGGGCGGGTTTAAACTCGCCATCGCGCAAGCCGAAGTGACCGACCTGATGCAACTCTCCGAGCATCTCGCTCCGCTCACCAAAGCCCTAGATGCGCTGAAGGACAAACGTGGTCTCGATTTTGCCATGCTCCTCATTACCGATATCGTGCGCGGCACCAGCAGGCTGATCACATCCTCGAAAGCCTCGCCTATTCTTGATGATCTTCCCTACCCTCCCCTCCCCGATGGCACGCGCGACGCGCAGGGTGTGGTTTCGAGGAAGAAACAATTGTTGCCGGTGGTATTGGGGTTGCTGGAGAGGTAGAGTAAAATAAAAACCGGAGAAACGCCTCATGTTTGATCTTGCTACAAAAATGAATCCTACCGGCTTCCCGCCCGTAGCAAAGACTTTGCCACAGGCGATTGAGCGAATCGTGGCTGCTCTTAAGCCTGAGAAGATCATTCTGTTTGGTTCATACGCGGATGGCGACCCCACACATGACAGCGATGTGGATTTGCTTGTAATTATGAACAACAAAAGGAGCCCCAAAGAAAACCACCGCGCGGTTTCCATGTTACTCTATCCGCGCCAATTTCCGGTGGATATTATTGTCAAAACGCCGAAGGAAGTTAGAGATGCCCTTCGAGGCGGGGTAAATAACGGTTTCTTCATCCGCGAGATCGTCAAAAAAGGAAAAGTCCTTTATGACCGACGTAAAGGAGCTTAAGTCTTGGATTACCAGCGCAGAAGAAGATTTCTCAGCCGCAAGAGCATTGTCCCGGCTGAGAAAGCCATTGCCTTCAGGCACTTGTTTTCACGCACAACAGAGCGCAGAGAAATACCTGAAGGCGCTGCTAATTTTCAAGGATGAAGATTTTCCTAAAACTCACGACCTTCCCAGCCTAAATACCATGTGCAACAAAGCCGGGATCATTACTGGTCTTGATTTGCAACATTTGGTTGATCTTACAGAATACGCAGTGCGGCGTCGGTATCCCGGCGACCAACCAACCCTTGAAGAGGCGAAGGAAGCAATCCAAACTGCAGGAGCAGTTCGACAGTTTGCTCTCTCCTTTCTCGGGCTGAAAAAGTGAATTCCATCTACCAAGCCCTCGCTGAACTCGAAAAGAATAATGAATCCGCCGCGCTGTGTACGGTGACCAAAAGCGAAGGCTCAACGCCGCGACATGTGGGGAGCAAAATGCTCGTCTACCCTGATGGCAGGTTCATCGGCACGGTCGGCGGCGGGGACTTGGAACACCGCGTCCTCGATGAGGCGTGGATGGCGATCAGCGATGGCAAGCCGCGCACACTGACGTACACCCTAGCCGACCCATCGCGCGGCGACCCCGGTGTGTGCGGCGGAACTGTGGAGGTCTTTGTGGAACCGATTCTCCCCCCTGCGACAATCGTCGTCATCGGCGGCGGACACGTAGGCAAGGCTGTCGTCCATTTGGCGAAATGGCTGGGCTTTCGAGTCGCGGTGAGTGACGACCGCGAGGAATTCTGTAATCCTGAATCTGTGCCAGGGGCGGACGCATATTACCCCGTCCCGATGGCGGAGTTGGTAAATCAATTGCGCGTGACGCGCCAAACTTTCCTAGTGGTAACCAGCCGTGGATCCGGAGTCGACGCGGCGGGTCTGCCTCCCCTGCTCGAGTCAGATGCGGCATACATTGGCGTTATCGGCTCGAAGCGTCGCTGGCTGACGACAGTCAAGGCGTTGAAAGAAAAAGGCGTATCAGAAGAATTGATCGCGCGCGTCCATTCGCCGATGGGAATCGAGCTGAACGCCGAGACGCCGGAGGAGATCGCCGTCAGCATCATGGCTGAGATTTTGATGTTGCGCGACCGAGGGACTGGCAAGATGATGAAAGATTGAGATTTTTAGGGTCTTTCGACGTACGCAAATTGGACTATAATCTAAGCAACGTTCTTCAAAAGGAGAAAATCATGGCTAGAATTTTTGACGTCATCGAATACCCGAACGAGATGAGAGATGAGATCGTCCATCGCTTCCCCGAGGCGGGCATCGGTGATTACCGTATCGGTTCGCAGGTGATCGTGCGCGAGTCGCAGGCGGCGGTGTTCTTCCGCGACGGCAACGCATTGGATGTGTTCAAGGCAGGACGTCACACGATTGCGACAGCGAACATCCCGAAAGTGATTGATTTCATCGGCAAGGCATTCAACGACCGCACGCCCTTCCCCGCGGAAGTGTATTTCGTCTCGATGAAGGAATTCGCCAACGAGAAGTGGGGCACACCGCAACCGATCATCGTGCGCAACCCCGGCATGGGACTCGGCGTGGCGCTCTTGCAGGGCTTTGGAACGTTCTCGTTCCAGGTAAAAGACCCGCAACAGTTCGTCATACAGGTGGTCGGCTCGCAAGGCGCGTATCGCACAACTGATATCGAAGAACGGCTGAAGACCATGTTGCTCTCCAAGTTGCAGGATGTCTTGGGTGAAACCACAGCCGCGAAGAGTGTTGTTGATTTGATCGGTCTCACTGAGGAAGTCGGCGCGGCTGTGCGGGCGAAGGCGCAGGATGACTTCGAAGCGCTCGGTATGGCACTCAAGACATTCTACATCGGCAATCTCAAACCCTCCAGCAAATCGGCGCAGGAATTGCGCGACATGGGCATGCTCGACATGGCAACCTACACTCAACTCCAAGCCGCGGACGCAATGCGCGATGCGGCATCCAACCCAAGTGGTGGCGCGGGTCTCACCGCTGGCATCGGCGCCGGCATGGGCATCGGCAACTTGATGGGTCAGGCTTTGCAAGGTGGTTTCCAGGGTGGAACCGCCGCTGGCGCAAAGATGCCCGATGTGATGACCCCTGCGGAGGCGGCGCAGTTTATGAAAGTCACCGAAGCGGATATCCTTGAGGCGATCAAGGATAAGAGCCTGAAAGCCAAGAAGGTCGGCAAGGCTTTCCGCATCAGCAAAGAGAATCTCGAAGCGTTTATGAGTAGTGAATAAAAAAAAAAGAGGAGCCACGTGGCTCCTCTTTTTTGATTCCTTCACGGTGGTTGAGTAGACCTGCATGGTCTTTGCAGGTCGTATCGAAACCACATGTAACAAGGATTTTTTGCTTACTTGGTGGTTTCGATACGGCGGACGAGCGCCGCCTACTCAACCACCGGGTTTTACTTCTTATTCCAAATCGCTCAACACATCTGAAACTGAATTCAACACGTCGGTCGCCATCACCGATGCGGTCGTGCCGAGGTCGTCAGCCGCGTAGAGACCGGCTTGGGCGTGAATCCACGCGCCGGCAACTGCGGCGTCGTACGCGTCAAGTCCCTGCGCGCGCAACCCGACAAGGATGCCCGCAAGCACATCGCCCATCCCTGCGCGGGCGAGCGCGGGCGAAGCAACGGGAATCGCGGTTACACGTCCATCCGGCGAAGCAACGACAGTGAACGCGCCTTTGAGCACAACGGCATGTCCCCACTCTTTTGCATACTTGCCTGCAATTGCCTGTCTGTCTTCTTGAATTTCCTCTTTCGATAAACCGGTCAGCGCGGACATTTCGCCGGGGTGTGGAGTGAGAATCGCCGGCGCGGGCAATTTATGTTGCCAGTCTTTGATCTGCGCGAGCAAACGCAATCCATCCGCGTCCACCACCAGGGGAGGCAGGCTCCCGTTTTCCTCAGCGTTTTTCTCCTCGTCTGCATGGACAAATCCAATGTGCGCCGTTGATTTTTTAACTGCCGCCTTCCCAGTCAACAGGTTTTCGATGAACTCTTTCGTGGTGTCTTCCGTCCCCAAGCCGGGACCAATCAACAACGCGGTCACGCGCTCGAAGTTTTTTGCCAGTACCTCCGCCGCGCTGGATGAAATCACACCGGTTGAATGAGGAAGAAGGACCCACGTCGCTTCGGGCAGTTGACCCGCAACTGTCGCGTGAATCGATGCAGGGATCGCCAATTGAACAAGTCCCGCGCCGGAACGATATGCCGCTTCTCCTGCAAGGATGACCGCCCCGGTATAGTTGACGGATCCCGCCGCGATGAGGGCGGCGCCAAACGTCCCTTTGTGTGAATCGAGCGGTCGCTCGGGCAACAGTGTGGAAATCGAATCTTCATCCGCCACTTCAGTTTGTAAATTTTTGAGTGAAGGCAAATCAACAGGCAAGCCGATGTCCACTACTTTCAACTCGCCGACATACTCGAAGGCGGGCAATTTCAACAATCCCTGCTTGACAGCCGCCATCGTGACCGTGAGGTCGGCATGAATTGCCTCCTCCGCGATTTCGCCAGTGTCGCAATTCGCGCCGGAGGGGCAATCCACTGCGAGGACAAGTGGGGGCTCATCCAGTACAGAAAGCAAGTCATTGATCTCCGCAAGGGATTCTGCAATTTCTTTTTTCAACGGTAATTTGATTCCAGTGCCGAGCACCCCATCCAGCAATACATCGGCGGTTCCGATAGATTCAGCAAGTTGATCGAACGAGTCGTCACCGCTAAAAATTTGCCCGCCAACTTCAATGAATTGTTTAACGAGATCATCCTTCTTACGCTTGACGAGATACGCGCCCGCTTTCCAGCCTTCGCTCGCCAACGCGCTCAACGCGATCAGGGCATCGCCGCCGTTATTGCCGGGTCCGACCAAGCCAACGATTTCGAGGCCGTCATCGTCCACGAACAGATCATGGATAATTTCCGCCAATCCCTGACCGGCGTTTTGCATCATCTGATCGTAGGTCAAGCCGCCGGCGTCTGCTTCCTTTTCGATGGTTTGCATTTGAGAGACGGTTACGAGTTTCATGGTGTTCTCCGATTGATGATGGATTTTACTGCAAAGAAAATTCGCAACCAATGAATAATCCGCAAACTCTAACAAAAATCAAATCACCCCCACAAATCCCCAGCCACCTCCTCCAACCCCAACTCCACCAATTTCTCGCGTGAAGGTTTGCCGGTTTCCCAATCCCAACCGCGGGTATCGTAATAGGCAGATAACATTCCCTCCAAATCAGGGACAAACCCTTCCGAACCGCCATCAGGGAAAGGCGTCAACAACGCTTCAGGCAATTTATCGTTTTGAGCATTTAACCCCATGCGGTTATTAATCGCGCGTTTGAGATTCCACGAACGCTCGCCGAATTTCATCATATCTTCCACCGACCAATCCAACCCGCACGACGCGTTGATCAAATCCACTTTTTCCTGCGGCTCGACGTTGGCAAAGATGCACATCACGATGGCGTTATCCACAGTGCGCCAATCCTGGTGGCGCGCCACATTCGCGGCTTTCTCTGCCTGTGCATGACGCGAATAGAATTCAATGCCAAGTTGATCGTTCGTGTGACCCCAATCTACGGAAAAATAATCGGACTGGTTATGGCACGCCCCGCGCGGACTCGTCGCGTATGACAATGCCATGCCGGATACCCCGCGCGGATCGTGGTACGCGACTTCGAGCCCATTGACCTGCACGGCTTCCTCTTCAACACCGAAGTGCGCGGCAAATCGTTTCGATCCCTGCGCAAGCAGGTCGCCAATTCCTTCGCGCGAGCCGGTTAGCCGCACAAGTTGTTCAATCGCGTCCACATCGCCCCACTTCAAGTCAACTCCACCGGCATCTTTTTCAGTGATAATTCCTTTATCAAACAAGCGGAACGCAAGGCCAATCGTGTTGCTCGCGCTAATCGTGTCCATGCCGTAACGATCACAGAGTTCACCCATATCCACGATGGATTCGAGATTGTCATTCAACAGATTCGCGCCGAAGCCAACCATCGTTTCGTGTTCGGGACCTTTGCGCTTCATCACGTCTTTCGGCAATTTGACGACTCGTCCGCAGGCGATCACACATCCCTGACACGCGCTTCGACCAACAAGAATCGTCTCTGTCATCCTCGCGCCCGAGACTTCATCCACTGCAGGGAATGAACCTTGCGAGTAATATTTCGCGGGCATTGCGCCGAGATATTCCGCGTAATTTGCCGCGCCCCCTGTTCCCACGTCACGCAAGACTTTCGCCTCGTTGTCATCGCGCAATCTGCGGTTCGACTCCGAGCGCAACGATTTATATTTCGCCAGATCGAAAACAGGGATTTCATTCTCGCCGCGCACCGCGATGGCTTTGAGATTCTTCGCGCCCATCACCGCGCCCATGCCGGTGCGCCCAGCCATCCGTCCGTGGTCGCACATGATCGAAGCGAACAAGACTTGCTTCTCGCCCGCCTGCCCGATCACGCAAACACGTGCGGATTTCTCCGCGATTTCCTCTTTGACTTTATCCTGCGCTACATACGTGTTCATCCCCCACAGATGCGCCGCACTCCGCACCTCAAGCCTGCCTCTGTTTAACCAAAGATAGATCGGCTCTTCAGCTTTGCCAGTGATCCACATCCCATCGTAACCAGCCGCACGTAGTTCGGGACCCCAGTGCCCACCGATATTCGATTCTGCCCACAGCCCGGTGGCGGGACCCTTCCCACAGATGACGAAGCGTCCAGTTGTTGGACCAGATGTCCCTGTCATTGGACCCGTCAGGAAGAGGAGCGGCGCGTCCGCCGAAAGCGGATTTAGTTCGCGAGTCAATGACGAATACAAAATTCGAGCGGCGAGAGACGCGCCGCCCAGAAAATCCTTTTCCCATTGTTTGGGGATTTGGTATTCTTCGGATTGACCGGTTGTGAGATTGACTTTGAGAATGGGTTGCATGAATGATCCGCGCTTCGACTGCGCTACGCTACGCTTAGCGCGATGAGTTTACAAAATTTCCGTCGTTACCGATTGCGCCACGCGGACAAAATCCAAAACTGTGGGAACGTTGCGCATCATGTATCCCAAACTCCCGTTGATCCTGAGTTTGGAGGTCATCATCGCAGTCATCGGATTCAATGAACCCGTGAGGATTGCCGTGATGTTTTTATAGGTCGCTGACAGGATGAAGGTGGGAGCGGGGTGCGACTCGGGTTTGGGGTTGTATTCCACCCTACGGCACGCGCCATGCCAAAGGTCGAGATAGAACGTCAGCCGCTCCTTGAGATTCCCATCGGGTTCGATGATAAAGAACAAGTCGCCCTCCCATTTCTGGGCAATGTCCCGATACCGTTCATCCGAGTTGAGTTTTGCCTCCAAACCTTTTAACCACTCTTCGCTTGGGAATATAGCAGGCATGGCGTCCTCCAGAAAGTGATGTGTTGATTGTACCACTTTAAAATCCCCAGCCCATCACTCTTGCCGAATTACAGAAAATGGTCTATCCTTGAGCAAATGAGATGAACGGATCATCTCAATCCCATTCTTAATTCTCTCGGAGGAGAACATGAAGAAACTATACAACGTACTGGTAATCGGGGTCATTGCCGCGCTCATGCTCACGGCATGTGGCGGTGGCGCACCACAGGCAGATGATTTGCTCGGCGCGATCAAAGCCCGTGGTTACATTTTGGTCTCGACCGACCCGAACTACGCGCCGCAATCGTTCCTGAACACCGAGGGTTCACGCCCAGACGACTCCAAGTGCCCGTCCGATGCGTTGACCACTGCCGAAATGCAGGGTTTCGATGTTGACGCGGCGATTGCCATCGGCGATGGACTCGGTGTGGAAACCTGCTTCGCCACCCCATCCTGGGATACGATCACCGCCGGTTCCTGGGCTGATAAATGGGACGTCAGCGTTGGCTCCATGACGATCACCACCTCACGCCAGGAAATATTGAATTTCAGCGTGCCCTATTATTACACCCCGGCGGTTGTTGCCGTCCGCGCAGACGCGGGTATTTCATCCCTCGCCGATCTTGAAGGGCAGGCGTTATGCGCCGGCACAGCCACCACCTACGAATTGTGGCTCAACCATGATATGGCTGGCTTGGGTTTGCCTGATTCATCCATCTTTGCCGAAGCGCCAAACGTGACGGTTGTCCCGCTCGAGACCGATCAGGAATGCGCGCAGGCAATCGCTTCCGGGCGCGAAGACTTTGTTGGCTACGTCACTTCTGGAACCGTGGTGGACGCGAACATCGCCGAAGGCTTCCCTGTTGTGAAACTTGGTTCTGCGGTGTTTTCTGAAGATCTCGCCGCTTCACTCGACAAATCCTCCACCCTGCCGACCGACACTCTGCTCGCCGAAATCAACCGCATCTTCACCGGGATGCATGAAGACGGCGCCCTTTCAGAACTCTCCCTGAAGTGGTTCGATCTCGACCTGACGCAAGCCCCCAACTAATTTACCTGCCCGAAAAAGGGAAGCGGCTGTATGCCGCTTCCCTTTCTTTTTAGATGACAGGTTCGTGGCAAATTGGGTCTGCCGCAAACCTGTGAATTATCATTCCGAAACGGAACATTTTATGGAAAGCGTTACCAAACCTGCCAAGTCACAAGCGGAGCTTCTCGTTGAGGCTCATCAAAAAAAACAACGCCAGTTTCGCATGGGCGTCGGCGCGACATGGGGCGGTTTGCTGCTGATCTTGATTTTCCTGTTTAGCGGGCAAAGTCTGTTGGGTTTCCAGACCATTCAACTGGATACCGAATTTATGCAGAAAAACCTGGGCTTTATCGGCTCAGGCTTGGGGGAGACGCTCCTCATTTCGATATTATCCATTTCGCTTGCAATTTTTCTGGCGTTGCTTGCCGCGCTTGGGAGGCTTTCCACATTCCCGCCTATTTATGCGTTGAGCACATTTTATGTTTCGCTGATCCGCGGCACACCTCTTTATTTGCAGATATTTTTCTTCTTTCTTGCTTTGCCACAGTTGGGAATTATCCTCAGCGGCATTGTTTCCGGCGTGCTTGCCCTCGGGCTGAATTATGGCGCATACATGAGCGAGACCTTCCGCGCCGGACTTGCCTCCGTCAGCAAGGGTCAGCGCGAAGCCGCCGCCGCATTGGGGATGACGCCGTTGCAGACGATGAGACGGATCGTTCTACCGCAGGCGTTGCGTTTCGCCATCCCTCCGATGGGCAACGACTTCATCTCGATGACAAAAGACTCGGCGCTCGTTGCCGCGACAGGTTTTGTGCATGAAGTGATGTGGCGCGCCACGCGCGTTGGGCGCGCGCAATTCAACAATCTCGAAGCGCTCATCATGGCGGCAATGTTCTACTGGGTCATGACCCTGGTGCTCACCTTCTTCCAAAACCGTCTCGAAACCCGTCTCTCAAAAGGGGATCGTTAGTATGGCGCCGATTGTCCGAATCACCAACCTCGATAAATACTTCGGGCGGCTTCACGTTCTGAAAAACATTTCGACAGATGTTCATTCGCGTGAAGTCGTCTGCCTGATCGGACGGAGCGGCTCCGGCAAAAGCACACTTCTGCGCTGCATCAATTTCCTTGAAGAACCGTCCGATGGAAGTATTGAAGTGGATGGTATTGCCGTACAAAGTCACGGGCGCGGCAAGGAACACCGTCAATTGATCCATGATGTACGGTTGAAGACCGGCATGGTTTTCCAGGAGTTCAACCTCTTCCCTCACATGAGCGTGCTTGAAAACGTCATCGAAGGACCTGTCATCGTGAAAGGCATGGATCGCGCGCAAGCCGTGGCGCTTGCCGAAGAAAATCTCGACAGCGTCGGCATGTTGTTCAAAAGGGATGAATATCCCCTGCGGCTTTCGGGCGGGCAAAAGCAACGCGTCGCCATTGCGCGCGCGCTCACGATGCAACCCAGAGTAATGTTATTCGATGAGCCTACGTCTGCGCTCGACCCCGAACTCATCGGCGAAGTGTTGAACGTGATGAAGAAAGTCGCCAAAGATGGCATGACCATGCTGGTCGTCACTCATGAAATGGGGTTCGCGCGCGAAGTGGCTGACCGCGTGCTGGTAATATCGGATGGCGAAATCATCGAGGATGCCAAACCCGCCGCGCTCTTCACCAAACCCAAAGACCCGCGCACAAAAGCCCTGATTGATCGGTACCGCACCGGGGGAAAGTAAACTTTGCTCACCGCAATCACACGCGATGTCAGCCCGCGCTTCAACGAGTGCGAGATCACGCACATTGACCGCTCCCCCATTAACGTGGAAACTGCACGAATACGACATCATGCGTATGTTCAAACGCTCAAAGATTTGGGATGCGCCGTGTTGGAATTACCCGCCGAAGCAGACTTACCCGATTCAGTTTTCGTCGAGGACACAGCGGTCATCCTCCCGGAAGTTGCGCTTCTCACCCGACCTGGGGCTGATTCGCGCAAACCCGAAACGGACTCCATCGCCCGCGCGCTGGCGCCTTACCGCGCGATTCTCCGCGTCGAACCTCCCGCCACCGTGGACGGCGGTGATGTGCTGGTGATGGGAAAGAAAATCTTTGTTGGCAGGTCCACTCGCAGTAACAACGAAGCCGTCAACCAGATGAATCACCTGCTCGGAAAATACGGATATGAGGCGGTGGTCGTTGAATTGCGCGACGTTCTGCACCTCAAATCGGCGGTGACGCGCGTGGACGATGAATCCCTGCTCATCAACCGCAACTGGGTAGACGTTGAAAACTTTGAGGGTTTTGAACTGATCGAGATTGACCCTTCTGAGCCGCACGCTGCAAATTGTTTGCCGCTCAACGGTTCGATCATTATCCCTACTGCGTTCCCAAAAACAATGTCGCGGCTCGAAACGCATGGTTTCAAAATTAAACCCGTCGTTCTGGACGAACTGGCAAAAGCCGAAGGCGCGGTCACTTGCTGTAGTTTGATCCTTTCCTGACCGGCAGGCTCAATCACATTCACGCATCCCTGTCGCGAGGCAGGGATTTTTTATCCAATTGAGGTAGCCATGATTTCAAGTTTTTTCACACCCCCGCGATTTGACGATTCAGATAAGACGTACACAGCCTCCCAGCTATGGCGAATCCTCGTATTGATGGCTGGAACGACCATCTTGTATTTGATCATCTGGCTGGCGCTGGTTCCTGAATTCACCTCGCGCATCGTCTTAGCCCTCCCGTTATTCCCGCTTTACGTGTGGCTGTTTTACCTGATCAAAAAGGGGAATATCAAACTCGCAAGCATAGCCCTCGTGGCCGGAATTTGGTTTGTGCTCTTCTTCGCCTCTCTGTTCAGCGGCGGCGTACTCGCCCCGGGGTACAGCGGGTTCTTGGTCACCATCCTTGCCGCCGCAATTTTTATGGGCAGGGATTCGGCAGTGAGAATCGCCTGGATCAGCGTCTTTGTCGGCGCATTGTTTGTGTTTCTCGAGCGGGCGGGCTTGACTCCCCTGGCAAATGAATTCACCGATTCGACCACGATGTGGATCGCACAGGCCATATATTTTTTCGTTGCCTCGAGCCTGCTCCACATGGCAACGCAACGGATCTCCAACGCCCTGCAAACCGCACAACACGAAATCGAACAGCGCAGCCGCACGGAAGTCCAATTGAGGACGCTATCGCGAGCTGGTGGAAAGTGTGCCCGCTGTGATGTATAGTGCGGAGCCGGGCGCCGAGGGGCAGTGGTTTTACGTCAGCCCACAGGTTGAACAACTAACTGGCTACACTCCTGAAGAATGGACGGAAAACCCTCATCTTTGGTATTCCCGTGTTCACCCAGATGACAAAGAGGCATTTATAGCAGGAGAAGCCGAGGCGCTTGCGGAGGGCAGGTCTTTTCAGATGGAATATCGTTTTTTCCGAAAAGATGGGAAAACGATCTGGATCCAGGATGGAAGTTTGAACGTCACGCAGGAATCAACCGATGAGAAAAAAATCGTGCAGGGCTTCCTGCTCGACGTCACCGCCCGCCGGGATACGGAAGAAAAACTTCGCACCAACGAAACCCTGTTGGCATCCATCATTGATACGATCCCTTTCGACTTTTGGGTATGCGACGAAAACGACCGCTACATTCTCCAGAACCCGGTTTCCAAGGCCCTTGCAGGAGATTTGATCAATAAAACGGTTGAAGACCTGGGCATCCCGCCGGACTTAATCAAGAATTACCGTGAAAAGCACCAACGCGTGCTGGCAGGCGAAACGTTGAGGACAGAAGAGTCATATCAAATGAATGGGGATACATTTCATGTACTCTTTATCGGCACACCGATCCGAATGGACCAGAAAAACCGCGGCTTTATCGGCATGACCATCGACATTACCGAGCAAAAACGCACCGCGGAAGCTTTGAAAGATGCGGAACTTCTCTACCGCACATTGGTCGAGCAATCGTCGGTGGCGCTCTATCGAGATTACGCGGTCGAAGGCGGACCCTCCATTTTCATCACGCATCAAATCGAGAACATGCTAGGGTACACGCCGGAGGAATTTTCATCCAGCCCTGAGTTTTGGCAGTCGCTTCTTCACCCGGACGACCACGCGATGGTCATGGAAGTCATTGATCGGATTATCGAAACCGGTGAAAAGATAACCTGCGAGTACCGGATGAAATCAAGCGATGGGCGCTGGGTCTGGCTGCGCGATGAAGCGCGCGCGATTAAAGACAGCGACGGCAAGCCGCTGTACGTGCAGGGCGTTTACGTGGATATAACAAATGAAAAACTTATGGGGGCTCAACGCGAGTCGCTGATCGTCGAACTGGAGGCAAAGAACGCGGAACTGGAGCGATTCACGTACACCGTGTCTCACGACTTGAAATCTCCGCTGATTACCATGGGAGGGTTTCTTGGCTTCCTCGAAAAAGATGCCATGAGCGGCAATTTTGAAAATCTAAAAACCGACATTTATCGGATCAACGAAGCCAATCAAAAAATGGAAACGCTCCTAAACGAGCTTCTCGAACTGTCGCGCATTGGCAGGTTGATCAACGAACCGGAGACCGTGCCTTTCGGACAAATCGTGCAGGACGCGTTGTCACGGGTGGAAAGCCGCCTGAAGGAGAATCAGGTTGAGGTCCGGGTCGGAAGCGATCTGCCGCTTGTCCGCGGCGACCGCACACGGCTCGTCGAAGTGGTTCAAAACCTCGTTGACAATGCCGCAAAATTCATCCGGGCAGGAGGAACCCAGCCATGGATTGAAATTGGCGCGAGAGCAGAGGACAACTTCCATATTTTTTATGTGCGCGATAATGGAATTGGGGTCGAACCGAGATTTCAGGACAAGATCTTCGACCTGTTCAGTAAATTAAATCCGAGGACGGACGGGACGGGCATCGGCTTATCCATCGTCAAACGAATCATCGAAGTACACAACGGAAAGATCTGGGTTGAATCTGAATTTGGAAAGGGCACAACCTTCTGGTTTACATTCCCCAAAGTATAAAAAATCCCCGATACACGATCAGGGATTTGCATCATCTTGTGCGCTGGAGAGGACTTGAACCTCCACGTCTTGCGACACATGGCCCTCAACCATGCCTGTCTGCCAATTCCAGCACCAGCGCGGGTTCCTGTGCAAATTGCACGGCGTATTATAATCGTGTTCATGGCATTGTCAAGCAAGGGCAGCGCGCAAGGCACAAAATCATTCCTTTTACTTCACGCGGCAACGGAGCCTAAACATTACGGTGCGCTATGAATGAAAAACCCGCATACGAAGAACCGATTTCGATGATCTTGCGAAGACGGCCGCATGGCAATAAAGAGGGAATTGCTCGTACGTTGCGCTGGGTCGCCATCTCTGCGCTGTTCATTTTCCTGACGTTGATCGTGTTCGAAATATTATCGAATAAATATACAGAAGCGCTTGTCATCTCGATTGGAATTCTACCAATACTCTTTTCCATTTTGTTGATCAGGCAGGGGACAATCTCACTCCCAAGCGCCATACTGGCTGTTACCATGATCTTGTTGGTCACGTATCTGGGAACTTTCGGGCAGGGGCTGTACGACGTGGGTGTGATCGGTTTTCCGGTGGTATTGATCGTGGCTGGATTAATCCTGAGAGATAAGGTCATTTCTTATTTGACCGCGCTCATCATCCTGGCGCTCGGCTGGCTGGTGTTTGGAGATGTATTTGGATTCTATGAGCCGGAAGCCATCGTGAACAAACAAACGGAGGATTTTTTCTTTGCCGCGGTAATCATTCTCGTTGCAGGCAATGCGGTGCGCCTGCTGGTGGAAAATATTCACCAAAGCCTTGCACTCGCCGAGCAGGAGATTGCGACGCGTGAAAAGGTGGAGAAGGAACGCGAAGAACTGATTCGCCAATTGAGATTGAAAAACCAGGAGTTGGATCGTTTTGCAATCACCGTCTCACATGACCTCAAAACGCCGCTGATTACCATCGCAGGGTTCCTGGGATATTTGGAAAAAGACTCGCGCGCAGGAGACACAGAACGCGTAGGGAAAAATATCGCCCAAATCAACGAGGCCGCGAAAAAAATGGGGAAGCTTGTGGACGAGATACTCGATCTTTCCAGGGTTGGGCGGCTGATGAATCCCCCGGCGAATATCCCATTCGACGAGATCGCGCGCGAGGCGCTTGAGGCGGCGGAAGGTTTGCTGAAGACGCGGCAGGTTGAAGTGCGGATGGACGCGATCTTTCCGTTCGTGCACGCGGATCGTGTGCGAGCCGTGCAAGTCGTCCAAAACCTCGTCACGAACGCGGTCAAATTCATGGGGGGGGCCAGAAAAATCCATTGATCGAGCTCGGTTTTACAGAAATAGATGGCGATCATATTTTTTTGTGCGCGATAACGGGATTGGGATCGAGCCGCAATATCAAGAGCGGATTTTTGAGTTATTCAACAAACTAAACCCCGCCGCGGATGGCACGGGCATCGGTCTCGCTCTCGTAAAGCGAATCGTTGAGGTGCATGGCGGGAGAATCTGGGTACAATCAGAGGTGGGAAAAGGTTCTACATTTTTTTTCACGCTAGCAAATAAAAATCACAAGGAGACAGCATGACAAAAATCGTTGTGGATGCCATGGGGAGCGACAACTATCCAGCGCCGGATGTGGAGGGAGCCATCGCCGCGGCGCGTGAATACGGCGTGGAAATTATTTTGACGGGGGATGCCTCAAAGATTCAGCCGATGCTTGATTCTGCCAATGCCAAGAATCTGCCCATACGCGTCGTCCACGCGCCCGAGATGTTGACGATGCACGACAAAGGCGAAGACCTCGTCATGAAAGCGCGTCACAAGGAAGCGCGAAACTCCATGGCAGTTGGGTATGACCTCGTCAAAAATGGCGAAGCGGATGCATTTGTGACCGCAGGTAATACTGGTGCGGCGATGGTCACCGCGTTGTTTCGGCTGGGTCGCATCCGCGGCGTGGATCGTCCCGCTCTCGC
>Ga0247727_10000884_pt1 | contig 72758 bp, 71 predicted proteins | sample WisWelCaveWW1625_FD_202498 | JGI IMG/M metagenome (GOLD analysis project Ga0247727, IMG submission 202498) | Biofilm microbial communities from Wishing Well Cave, Virginia, United States - WW16-25 | ecosystem: Environmental > Aquatic > Deep subsurface > Groundwater > Cave microbial mat | place...
GCCGACCTCAAGACCCAGCTGCTCGGGTTCATCGAGCGCTACAACCCAACCGCCAAACCGTTCGCCTGGACCTACGAAGGCAAACCCCTCAAAGCATGAAACGCAATAACCGGACAACGTACTAGGCGATCGTGACCTCGGGTGAGAGGTACACGTCCTGGATCGCCTGCAGCAGCGCGGCGCCCTCCTCCATCGGGCGCTGGAACGCCTTGCGACCGGAAATCAGGCCCATGCCGCCCGCGCGCTTGTTGATGACGGCGGTCGTCACGGCCTCGGCCAGGTCGGTGGCGCCCGAGGACGCCCCACCGGAGTTGATCAGGGGTGAGCGGCCCATGTAGCAGTTGGCGACCTGGTAGCGGCAGAGGTCGATCGGATGGTCGCTGGACAGCTTCTCGTAGACGAGATCGTGCGTCTTGCCGTACGCGACGCCGCTCTGGTTGACGGCGGTGTAGCCGCCGTTGTTCTCAGGCAGCTTCTGCTTGATGATGTCCGCCTGGATGGTCACGCCGAGGTGGTTGGCCTGACCGGTCAGGTCGGCGGCGACGTGGTAGTCGACGCCGCCGGTCTTGAACGCCGGGTTGCGCAGGTAGCACCAGAGCACGGTGAACATCCCGAGCCGGTGCGCGTCCTCGAACGCCTGCGCGATCTCGACGATCTGCCGGCGCGACTCGTCGGAGCCGAAGTAGATCGTCGCGCCGACGCCGGCGGCTCCCAGATCCCAGGCGCGCTGGACCGAGGCGAACTGGATCTGGTCGTAGGCGTTGGGGTATGAGAGGAACTCGTTGTGATTGAGCTTGACGATGAACGGCAGCTTGTGGGCGTAGCGCCTCGAGACGGAGCCGAGCACGCCGACGGTCGAGGCGACTGCGTTGCAGCCGCCCTCGATCGCGAGGCGAACGATGTTCTCGGGGTCGAAGTAGATCGGGTTGGGCGCGAAGCTCGCGCCCGCCGAGTGCTCGATCCCCTGGTCGACAGGCAGAATCGAGACGTAGCCACTGCCGGCCAGGCGCCCGGAGTCAGTCAGCCACTGGAGGTTGCGCAGGACCTGGGGGTTGCGGTCGGTGATCGAGAGCACGCGATCGACGAAGTCGGGACCCGGCAGGTGCAGGTCGCGCGCGTCGATCGTGGCGCAGCGGTGGTTGAGCAGGCTCTCGGCATCCGCGCCGAGGAGCTCCTCGAGGCGCGACGTCGTCAGTTCGGTGGTTGCCACGGTCCGGATCCTCCGGGGAATCGTCGATTTCCTGTGCGCCTCACGGTAGCGCGCGGGACGCCGGGCGGGGGGCTTGGCAAAACGTCTCGGGCCCACCGCGCCTGACTCAACGCTGGCCCCCGTAGGCGGCCTCCATCCCGTCTGCCACCGCGCCCATCCGCTCGCGCAGAGCTCGGACCTCGGTGGCGAGCTGAGCCTGCTCGGCGCCCTCGGTGGTGGCGGACACGGAGACGATCTGCGAGCGCACTGTGTCGAGCTCGACGAGCATCCGCTCCATCTCGGCGTGGAAGTGGTCGAGTTGGCGCTGCATCCGCACAGAGGCGTCGAGCTGACTCTCGAGCGCATCGATGAGGCCCGCCTTCGCGGGATCGTCGCGTGCGCGCAGCTCGTCGAGGCGCCGCTCGACGATCGGCGGCGGATTGTCGGCGAGCGCCTCGGCTAGAAGCTGGGCGCGCGTCGCCGTCTGGTCCATCGCGGCGACGAAGCGGTCGACTTCAACCGCGACCTCGTCGTACGGGAGGTCGGCGCGCTCGATCGCGTCGCGGATTCGCGCCTCGCGGGTTCGCGCGCCATGCAGCAGCCGCCCGATGGCGGGCTCGAAGTCCTCCGGGCGCGGGCGGGCACGCTGCGCAACTCGCCCGCGCCGTCCGGCACGCTGCGCAACTCGCCCGCGCCGTCCGGCACGCTCGCCCTCCAGGACCCTGTTCGCGGTGTCCTCGTCGAAGTACGTGCGCGCGACGCCTGCGAGGTAGGCGATCACCGCGACCGGGGCGACGTATGCGACTGCGCCGAGCACGATCCCAGCGATCAGGATCGCGGCCAGGAGCACGATGTTGAACGGGTCGGCGAGCGCGTTGACGATCAGCGCGCGGTTGAACTGCCCGCGCGAGTAGGGGGTGCGTCCGGCCATCCCGCGGATCATCGCGCACGGCGCGTGCCTTGCGCGATCCAGCGGCGCGGTCACACCAAGGGTGCGCTGGCCCCACCTGGGTCGCAAAGCCTCCCCCTTGGCCCTCTGGTTTGGGGTCCCTCGGCACCGGAACATCGAGGCACATCGATCGGAGGGGCACCGGCGGAGGCCGGGGCCCAGAAGGGAGTGACGCACCATGAGACCCATCATCAGAAGCCGTGCATCGCTCGCCGCGCTGGCTGCGCTCCTGTGCTCTGCGCCGGTGCTCCCCGCCGCCGCCGAGGGGCAGCCGGCGGACAAGCGCGGAACCGTGTTCGGGGCCTACGCCCCGCGCAGCTCGGTCGTGATCGAGCTCTCGCGCGACGGCCGTCAGGTGCAGCACGCCGTCCACGCGTGGCGAGCGACGTGTGACGACGGGACGCCTTTCCTCTGGCACGACGAGTACCAGGCGATCCCGATCAGCGCCGCCGGCTCGTTCCGCAGCTCGTTCGACAGCGGCCAGTCCCCCGACGGCCGTGTCAGCTACTCGATCGCCGGCAAGGTCAACAAGTCAAGGACCAAGATCACTGGGGTGGTCAAGGGGTCGGTCAACCTGCGCGACCCGGTCGCGGGAACCACGATGACCTGCGAGACGAGCTCGTTGAGCTTCGTCGCGCGCGACTGAAGAAGGAGAGAAATCATGGCACTCAGTTCAATCATCAGCGCGGCGCGGCGGATCGCACCTGCAGCCGTTGAAATCATCGCGACGCTCTTCGTGCTCGGCATCTTCCCTGGCGTTGCCGAGGCGCGGCGCGCCGTCGACCGACCGGGAACGACCTACGGGGGAAAGACCTCGGCGAAGTGGCCGATGCTCGTACAGGTCTCGAGCGACCGGCGTCAGGTCAGCCTCGTGCACGTCCCGTGGGAGGCGAAGTGCAGCGACGGTGAGAAGTGGTACAGCGACGAGGATTACGAGCGGCTCCCCTTGAGCGCCAAGGGTGGATTTCGCTCCGCATACGACACGGGTCTTCGCCCTGACAGCAGTGGTGGGATGTACCGCTACGAGGGCTCGATCGCGGGCCGCCTGAGCCCCGACCGCTCGAAGATCACCGGGACGATCAGCGTCTCGGTCACCCTGCGCGGTGGCTCCGGCGCCGAGAGAAGGTGCGACACCGGCAAGGTTTCGTTCACGCTCCGCGACTAGGACTCCCGGTCAGCGGCTTTCGCCGATGCCGGGACGTGTCACGAGGGTGCCGCGCGATGATCGCGCGGCACCCTCGCCGCCGCGCCCTGAGCGCGCTTGCAGCCCAAAGCCGTGAGGGATACAACTGACCGATGGACCAAGGCTTGGTCGGTCGGGTCGTTGCGGGATACCGCGTCGAGCGCGTCGTCGGCCGCGGGGGAATGGGCGTCGTCTACGAGGCAACCGAGCTGGAGCTCGATCGCACGGTCGCGCTGAAGGTACTCGCGCCGGCGCTGGCGCAGGACGAGGGCTTTCGCACCAGGTTCGTGGCGGAGTCTCAGTCGGCTGCATCGCTCGACCACCCGAACATCGTGCCCATCTTCCGCCGCGGCGAGGACGACGGGCTGCTGTTCATCGCGATGCGGTTCGTCGCCGGTGAGGATCTCGAGACCCTCGTGCGGCGCGAGGGGCCGCTCGATCCGGCTCGCGTCGTCGCGATCGTGGGCAAGATCGCCTCGGCGCTCGACGAGGCGCACCTGAAGGGCCTCGTGCACCGGGACGTGAAGCCGGCCAACGTGCTGCTCGGTAAGGACGACCACGCGTACCTGAGCGACTTCGGATTGACGAAGCGGCTCGAGGTCTCGGCCGTCGCCACCCGCACGGGCGCGATCCTCGGCACGCTCGACTACATCGCTCCCGAACAGGTTCGCGGCGGGAAGCTCGGGCCCTGGACGGACGTGTACGCCTTGGGCGGATTGCTGTTCAAGACGCTCACCGGACGCGTTCCGTTCCCTGTCGAGACGTACGAGAAGCTGGTGGCGCAGGTATCCGAGCCGCCGCCGCGGCCAAGCGAGGTTCATCCCGGTGTGCCGGAGGGCTTCGACGCGGTGGTCAAGCGTGCGATGGCGAAGGATCCGAAGGATCGCTACGAGTCCGCGGGCGAGCTGGCGAGCGCCGCGGTCGCCGCGATCGAGCAGTCCACGCGCAAGCCCGCGCGACGTGCGACAAGCGGCGATCCCGCGACCCGGGCTTCCCGTCGTGCGCTCCTCGCCGCGGCGTCGGTCCAGCCGTTCAACCTGGCGCTGGCGGCCGTCGTGCTCATCGCCGGTGTGTTGTTTGGCGGCGTTCTCGCCGGGATCCTGCTCGCGGCGGCGCTCTACGGGGCCGGCGTGGGGCTCAGCTACCGGGAGTCAAGCGGCGACGAGGGGCAGCGAGCCGACAAGCGCACCGATGAGCCCGGCCCGGACGCCGCGACGCGGCCGAGCTTCCCTACGCGGCAGTGATCGGACGGGGATGGCGTCTCACGACCCTCACGCGGCCAATCCGTTCGGGCCGCACTCGTCCACGCCTGCCGAGCTGCAGGAGCTACTCGCTGCCGAGGCGCGGGGTGCGCCGTTCCTCCTCTATCGCGACGGCGACGGCCGCCAGGTGATCGTCGAACTCGATCCGCAAGCTGCACGGGTCGCCGTAGGCAGGGAGCCGTCGTGTGAGCTCGCGCTGACCTGGGATCAGGAGGTCTCGCGCCTGCACGCCGAGATCGAGCGTCACGGCGAGGACTGGGTGCTCGTCGACGACGGGCTTTCGAGCAACGGCTCGTACGTGAACGGCGAGCGCGTCGCAGGCAGGCGGCGACTGCGCGACCAGGACGGCCTGTGCTTCGGCGCGACGCCCATCGCCTATCGCGCCCTCGCACGAACGGAATCGCCGTCCACCGTCAACATCCCGGCGCCAAGCGGCGGGATCGCGCTGACCGCGACCCAGCACAAGGTGCTCGTCGCCCTCTGCCGGCCGACGACGGGCTCCGCGTTCGCCACCCCTTCCACGAACAAGGAGATCGCCGACGAGGTCCACCTCAGCACCGATGCGGTCAAAGCGCACCTGCGCGTGCTGTTCGAGCGCTTCGGGCTCGAGGACCTGCCGCAGAACCAGAAGCGGGCGCATCTCGCGTCCACCGCGCTGGAGAAGGGGCTGGTGTCTCCGCGGGACTACTAGAAGAAGCTCGAGATGCTGCGGTAGACGGAGGCGATGTCGTCGGTTTCGCCCACGTACGCCTTTCCGCCCGACGCTGACGCGATCTGCTCGAGCGCCTCGACCGCGCCCTCGGCGCCGGCGCTGTAGGCGATCGTGAAGATCCGGACGGGGCTCTCGCGATCGCCCTGAGCGGCGAGGCGTTCGACCAACCGGTCGAGACTCAGCGAAGAGTCGGTGTCCTGGCCGTCCGTCAGCAGCACGACCGCGCTGATCGTCTTCGGGCCAGCGAGATCGCGAACCTCGTCGAAGGCTTTGGAGGTGGCGTCGAGGAACGCGGTGCCACCGTCGGCGATCAGATTGCCGACCGTCGCGCGAAGCCTCTGCGCGTTATCGCGGAACGCGCGGATCGGGACGGGCAGGCTCACCTCGTCGTCGAACTGCATCAGGCCGACCCGGTCATGAGGGGCTGCCTGCGCCAGGAACGCCTCGAGTCCGGCTTTCGCCCGGACGAGCCGGTCCTCCTCGACCATCGAGCCGGACGTGTCCACGACGAGCAGGACGTTGGCCGGCTTGCGATCCGCGCGCCAGGTCTTCTTGATCGTTGCCAGCACGCGCGGACCGGGCAGGCCGAGTACGCGCTCGGGCTGCGCCGGGTCGACGCCGTTCTGCCGAATGATCGGGTCCACCGGGCTCTGATCGAGCTTCGGTGGGCGGAAGCCGAAGCGCGCGGCAAGCTCAGGAGTCACGCGCTTGGCGAGAAAGCGCTGGAAGGATCGCGCCGCCTCGGCCTCGGCGGCGTCGACCCACGGCGCGGCGAGAACGATGAACGGGTTGTCCGAGTAGAACGTGCCCTCGCGCGGGTAGATGGCGACGAGCTTGGGGTTGGGGCCACGGTCGCGGTTGAAGTCGAGCAGCGTCACCTCCTCCATCGCCGCCGCGCTCGCGTACCCGGGGCCGCGCTCGCGCATCTGGTCGGCGATGAACAGCGTCGTGTCGCCGTAGTGGACGATCGAGCGCTCGATCCCGCGCACCGCCCGCCGCGCCGCCTTGCTGCGTACGTCGGCCTGCGTGAGCCCCTCCTTCTTGCCGGTCGCGAAGTAGTACTCGGCGACGACCGCCGAGAGGCCTGAGGTGGAGAAGTCGGGGTTGGTGTGCACCAGCTTGAAGTCGCCGAACTCGGGATGCCCGTACTCGGCCCAGCCTTTGCCGGAGGTGGCGAGATTGAGCACATCAGCAAACCCCAGCGCCTTGCGGGGATAGCCGAGCGCGCGCGCCATCGGCTCCCACATCGCGATCACCAGTGGAGTCCGCACCACCGGCGGGTTGCGCGCCGCGACGTACTCGCGGTCGGCTTCGAAGTTCAGCAGCCTGCCCCACAGCGAGGACGCCGGCGACCACGCAACGGGCTTCAGCCGCCCGCGCGCGATCTTCTCCTGGGCCTCCCCGGAGGACATGTTGATGCCCTCGACGGAGACGGCGCGGCCGCCCACCCCGTTGCGCTCGCGGTTGAACGCAGCGATCAGCGGCTGGAGCAGCTTGTCCTTCTCCGGCGAGTAGACAAACTGGATCCGCAGCGCTCCCCCAGGAGCCTTCGCGGAGCCGCCGCCGGCCTCGTCGCCGCCGTCTCTGAGAAGCGCAACGGCTGCCACGGCCAGTGCGGCGAGCACGATCAGGACGACCTGCCCCCGTTTCACTCCTTGAACGTAACCCATCCCGCTGCGGAACTGCGGGCCTTTCGACACCGGCGCAGCGCACACGCGCTCGCGAGGTCAGCGCGCGGGTACGCTCCCGATCCATGGAGCATCGCTTCACTGGGCCGAGCTACACGCTGGGCATCGAGGAAGAGCTCATGATCGTCGACGAGGAGGGCTTCGACCTCGTCAACGCGATCGAGAGCCTGCTCCAGGAGGCGCCGCAGGGCGAGATCAAGCCCGAGCTGATGGAGTCGGTGCTGGAGATCTCGACCGACCCCTGCGCGGACACCGCGGAGGCCGGGCGCCAGTTGCGCGCGCTGCGGGCGCAGGTCTTCCGGATCGCCGGCGAGCGCGGCCTGATGATCGGGTCTGCGGGCACGCATCCCTTCGCGATGTGGGAGGACCAGCGGATCGTCGGCCGCGACCGTTACCGCGACCTCGTCTCGGCGCTGCGCTTCGTGGCGCGCCAGGAGCTGCTGTTCGGCCTGCACGTCCATGTCGGCATCGACGACCCGGACAAGGCGATCCACGTCGCGAACGGGATGCGTGTCCACATCCCGGTGCTGTTGGCGCTGTCGGCGAACTCTCCGTTCTGGCGTGCTGACGTGTCGGGGCTGCACTCCACGCGCGTGCCGATCTTCCGTTCGCTGCCGCGGGTCGGCGTGCCGCCCAGCTACCGCGACTGGGACGATTTCAACGCGCAGATCGACTTCATGGTGCGCAGCGGGGTCATCGAGGACTACACGTACCTCTGGTACGACGTGCGCCCGCATCCCAACCTCGGCACGGTCGAGATGCGGATGTGCGACGCGCAGACGCGCGTCGAGCACACGCTGGCGCTCGCGGCGTTGATCCAGGCGATGGTCAAGGAGCTTTGCGAGCACTTCGACGAGGGCAAGGCGCTGTCGGAGTACCCGTGGCAGATGATCGACGAGAACAAGTGGATCGCGGCCCGTCACGGGCTCGACGCCGTGCTCGTCGACCTGCCGTCGTCCGAGACGGTCTCGGCGAAGGCGCTGACACAGCGGCTGCTCGGCCGTCTGCGCGGTCACGCCGAGGATCTCGGCTCCACCGCGGAGCTGGAGGGAATCGACGATCTGCTGCGGCGCGGCACCGGCTCACGCCGGCAACTGCTCGTCTACGAGGCCAACCACGACTTCCGCGAGGTGATGCGGGAGATCGTCGACGCCACGCGCGACGGGCTGGGTGAAGCCGGGTAGCTCGCGTTCGCGCTCGCAGTACGATCGGTAGCCGTGTCGCCCGCGCCCGATCTCTTCGTCGTGTGCAAGACCTGCGGGTCCGAGGTGTCGGGCTTCATCACCGAGTGCCCGTATTGCGGGAAGCGCCTGCGCAAGCGCGCGCCGAAGCTCGAGGGCACCGGCTTGGTCGGCGCCCGGCGCGGCCGGCGAACGCGGATGCCGAGGCTGCCGAAGTTGCAGTCGGGTGAGATCCCGGGGATCCGCACCGGCGTCGCGCACCGCCCGGTCGCCGCGATCGCGCTCGCCGTCGCCTGCGCGATCGGGGCGATCGCCACCGGAGCCTTCTCGCTCGCCGACGTCGCCGTCGTCGGCCCCCTCGACGGCGAGTGGTGGCGCGTGGCGAGCGCGCCCTTCTTCTTCGGCGACCTCTGGTACGCGGCGGTCTGCATCGTCGCGATCCTGCTGTTCGGGTCGCTGCTGGAGCGCCGCCACGGCGCGCTCGCGCCGCTCCTCCTGTTCGCCCTGGGCGGGGCCGGCGGGGCCGCCGCTGCGGCCGCTCTGGAGACCGTGCCGCTGGCCGCCGGAGCAAACGGCGCGGCGCTCGCCATCACCGTCGCGTGGGCGATGCGGCCTGTGCGTGACATGCGTCGCGGTCACCAGCCCGAAGGCGACGTGCTCGGAGCGGGAGTGGTCGCCGCCGTTCTGCTGCTGATGCCGCTGGCCGCCCAGGAGGCGAGCGGGGTCGCGGGCTCCGCGGGGCTGCTGGCCGGGCTGCTGGCGGGATCGCTGCTGGCCCGACGCGGTTGACGCCCGCGGGTAGGCTGCCGCGAGATGAGTCATTCCGCGACCCCACGTCCGCCCGGCGGCGAAGCGCTCACCTAGTGTCCGAGCGCACCTACACCGCCGCGCAGGTCGACACGGCCGTGCAGTCACTGACCGATCTGGGCCGCTTCGCGCACGCCCAGGAGATCGTCACCCACGCCGCGCCGAGCCTCCAGCGGATCCTCGCAGAGGCACTTCACGAAGGCGGCTTCTTCGAGGGCGCCCACGCCGCCGAGAGCGCGCGCGTGGCGGGCATCGAGGACGGCTCCGCGCGGCTTGCCGCGGTGCGCACCCTGTCCGCCGAGGAGACGCGCATCGGGATGCTGATCGGCGTCGCCATCGGGCTGGAGCTGGGTGACGAGCTGCGCCGCGTCGCGGGGCAACCCGAGCAAGGAGACAGCACCGCATGAGCGCAGTCACCGTCCGCTATCTGGGCCACAGCGCGGTCGCGCTCGAGCACGACGGCACGAGCGTCCTGATCGATCCGTTCCTGACCGGCAACCCGAAGGCTGCGGTCAGCGCCGACGAAGTGTCCGCGGACACGATCCTGCTGACCCACGGCCACGCCGACCACATCGGCGACACGGTCGCCATCGCGCGGCGGACCGGGGCGACCGTCGCCGCGATCGTCGAGCTCGCGGGCGAGATCTCCGCAGACCTCGGGCCCGGGCACGACGTGCGTGACCCGAACATCGGCGGCACGATCAGCTTCGGCTGGGGGTCCGCTCGCTGGGTCCCGGCGTGGCACACGTCGACGACCCCGAAGGGGACGATCAACACGCCGGCGGGCATCGTCGTCGAGATCGGCGGCAAGTGGATCTACCACCTCGGCGACACCGCGCTGTTCAGCGACCTCGCCCTACCCGGCACGCGCGACGAGCTCGACCTGGCGTTCGTGCCGATCGGCGGCCACTACACGATGGATCGCATCGACGCGGTCGCCGCGGCAGACCTGCTCGGAGCCGCCCAGATAGTCCCCGTCCACTACGACACGTTCCCGCCGATCGAGACCGACGCGCAGGCGTTCGCGGCTGACGTCGCCCGCACCGGCGCAGCGCAGGTCACGCTCCTCGCGCCGGGCGGGACACTGGAGCTCTCATGATCACCGCAATCGTCCTGATCGAAGCCGACCGCGACCAGTACTCCAAGCTCGGCCGGGTCCTCGCCGAAGTCGAGGGCGTCGCCGAGGCGTACTCGGTGACCGGCGGCTGGGACTTCGTCGCGATCGTTCGCGTGCCGCAGCACGAGCTGCTGGCCGGCGTCATCTCCGACGGGATCGCCAACCTCCCGGGCGTGTCGCGCACCCAGACGATGGTCGCTTTCGAGGCCTACTCTCGGGAATCCGGCTGAGAGCGGATCTCGCTGTCAGGCTTGGACGTCGGCGCTCGTTCGCCGATCCCGCCGGCTCACCCTCCCTGCGCTGACTTAAACCCAATCAGATGCGAGAGGGGGCCCGCGGCTACCCTGAGCCGTCGTGTCGTCCGCCGTCAAGCCCGAGTTCGGGCCGACGCTGCCGCAGCTCGTCGGCCCGCGACTGCGCGCCTGGCCGCGCTGGGCGCGGGTCGCGCTCGCCGTCGCCGGCGCGCTCGTCGTGGCGGCGGTGTTCTGGGTGCTGTTTCTGAAGGACGACGGTCGCGTGTCGGTCCTCGCGCGTGAGCCGATCGCCTTCAACCTCCTGTACGGAGAGGGCAAGCTCGTCCGCGCTGTTCCACGCGACGGCGAGGTCCTGCGGCTCGTCACGCCGGCCACGGATCCAGATCCCGCGTCCGCGACCGTGCGGCCGGTCGTGTTGCCCCCCTACGAGGGCGACGTGAGCGGCGTGCTGCCGACCTACGCGACGGGGCTCATCGCGCAGATGCGCGCCGCCGACCCGGAGTTCGTGCTTCGCTCGGAGGGACGTGCCCGCGTGAACGGCCAGCCTGGATACCAGATCCAGTTCCAGACCAAGCAGGGGGGCCGCACCGCGTACGGGCGCCGTGCGCTGCTGTTCGTCGATGAGCCGGGTGTCCGTGAGGGAGCCGACATCACAACGCTGGCCGTCCGCTCACCCGTGATCCCGAACTTCGACGCCGTGGGCTCGAACGGCCCGACCAAGCTTCCCTACCGCTCCTTCCGTCTGGGCACCGAGCGCCCGTGAGCGAACCGGCGGGCGAGGGCCTCGCGACCTTCGAGGACTTCGCGCGCATCGACATCCGCGTTGGCCGGATCGTCGAGGTCGAGGACTTCCCGCAGGCGCGGCAACCTGCCTGGAAGCTGCGTGTCGACTTCGGACCAGGGCTCGGCGTGAAGCGCTCCTCGGCGCAGATCAAGAACTACGCCATGGAGGACCTTCTCGACAGGCGCGTGCTGGCCGTCGTGAACTTCCCGCCGCGCCAGGTCGGACCCGTGCGTTCGGAGGTGCTTGTGCTCGGCACCTACAGCGAGAGCGGCGTGCTGCTGCTCACGCCCGAGCCGGACGCGGCGCTCGGCGACCGCGTCGGCTGACGCCTCGGCGGGGGCCCCGCGCGCGGCGTCGCGAATCCTCACCACCCCTCGCGGACCGCGGCGGAGGGGGTGGCGCGAGAAAGCGACCACCCGCGTCGCGAATCCTCGCCACCCCTCGCCACGGGCGGGCGGTGGGCTGCGCTCCTTCGCCGACGGTGGGAGCGGGGCCGCAGGTGCGAGCGGGACCGCTCAGGGCGCCGGCGGCGCCGGCGGCGGGACGGGATCGACCGCAGGCGGGACTGGTGGATCGACGGGCGCCGGCTGTTCGGTCAGCGTCGGCGTCTGCGCGTCGGGCAGCTGCGGAGTGGCGTCGACCGGCACGGGCGCGGGGGAGGCCTGGGGCGGCAGCGTAACGACGTCGACCTGCTCCTCGGGCGCGATCTGCACCGCGGGCTCGGGCTCAGTGGGGCGCGCGGCCGGGGACTCCGCCGGCGGCGCGGGCAGGGCCTCGGCGGGCGGCGCCGACGGCGCCGGAGCCGCGGCCACGGGAGTCGGGGTCGCGGCGAGCTTCAGGGCGTCGGGTGATGGCGTGCCGCCGGTCCCGCCCTGTCGGCGAGCAGGCGCGGCGGCCGGCGCGGGTGCCGGCAGCGCGGGGGCGGGCCTCGCGGGGGCGGCGGCGACGAAGGTTGCGGGCGCGCGACTGGGCGTTGCGTGGCGGACCTGGTCGACCTCCACCGTGGCGGCGGTGACGAGCGCCGCGGCAGCCACGGTCGCCGCGGCCTTGGAGGCGACCGCCGTGATGCCTGCGGACAGCGCACCGGACGTCGCCGATCCGGCAGCGGTCGTGGCGGCCGCACTCGCGGCTGCGCCGCCACCAGCGCTCGCGGTCGTGCCGAGCTGCGCCAGCATCAGCTTCTTGAGGATCAGCAGCGGGCCGATCGGGAGCATCAGCGCGAGCGTGCGGTTGGTCTCACGGAGTGACTTGCGGAAGACGGTGCAGCGCTCGCAGTCGCGCACGTGGCGGCGCACCGCAGGCGTGATCCGGGTCAGGCCTTCGGCTACCTCGCCCAGCTCCTCGCGCACCTGGTCACAGGTCAGCATGCGGGCCTCGGCGGCCTCGGCCAGCGACACGCGCGCTCGGACGAGCAGCGACTTCACGCTCGGGACGGTCGTCTCCATCGCCTCGGCGATCTGGTCGTAGGAGAGAGCGTCGATCTCGCGCAGCAGCAACGCGGTTCGCTGCGTCTCGGCGAGCTCGCCGACGTCGGCGATCAGCCGACGGAACTCCTCGCGCTTGTGGACCGTGTCGGCGGTCGTCCGGCCGTGGTCGGCGACGTGATGCTCGAAGTCGTCCACGCCGATCGCCGTCTGCCGGCGCATGTGGTTGAGCGAGCGGTTGCGGGCGATGCGGTACAGCCAGGGCTTGAGGTTGATCGGTCGCTCGTCGGCGACCATCGCGCCGTAGGCGGCGGCGAAGGTCTCCTGCAGCACGTCCTCGGCATCCTCCTTGGAGCCGAGCATGTGCCGGGTGAAGGAGAGCAGCCGCGCGTGGTAGCGGGCGACCAGCACCTCGTAGGCGGCCTGGTTGCCGCGCCGGGTTATCGCGACGAGCCGCTCGTCGGACTGCACGCGCAGGAGCGGGCTTGGCCCGCGCATGCCCGGCATGCCGACGCTCTTGAGAGTTGAGACTTCCACGTTGGTACCAAGGTGAGGAACACCGTGGGAATCGGAACGTTGCGGTGTTCGGCGTGAGCTGATGCCCGCCTTTCTGGACAGGCTAACGTGCGTCCTGGCGCTCGCACGCCGGTGAGTGCCTCGCTCGGGTGGCGGAATCGGTAGACGCGGCCGGCTTAAACCCGGCTGTCCCGTCAGGGACGTGGGGGTTCGAGACCCTCCCCGAGCATGGCCGAGCCCCCGTCAGGAGCCCGCGTCGAGCCTGCGCAGGAGCGGCCCCGGGTCGTAGGGCGAGCCGCCCTGCTGCCAGCCCGGGGCGGACCACAGCTCGAAGTGCAGGTGGCACTCGGACGCCCGCCCAGACGCGCCGACGTCGCCGAGCCGCTGGCCCGCGAAGACGCGATCGCCGACGTCGACAAGCGCGCGAGAGCGCATGTGCATGTACGCGTAGGACTCGCCGCTCGGAAGCCCGACGACGACGTAGTTGCCGGCTGCTGCATGCGACCCGACGAATTGGACGACGCCCTTCGTGAACGCCGCGAGCGGCGTTCCGCAGGCGGCGAAGTTGTCGGTTCCCTGGTGGCGGCGAGGGCCGCCGAAGCGCTGCATCGGCGAGCGGGCCAGCGTGTGACGCCCGCGGATCGGGAACAGGCCCTCCAGCAGCTCGAACTCGCCGTCGGCGCTCGCCGCTGCGCGCGCGGCGCCGCTCGCCTCGTTCAGGCGCAGCACGTAGGTCCCGCTGCGAGCGGGCTCGTCGCCGACGAATCCGTCCCAACGCACCTCGCCGGCGCCCGCGGCGTCGGGCTCGAGCGTCCAGCTGCGCACCACGGCGCCGTCGGAGACGCGCACCGCCTCGACGCGCGCCGTTGCGCCGACCGTGCCGCCGACGCTGTAGCCGAAAACGGCCTGACGTCGTCCTCCCGCGACCAGCTGCCGCAGGTGGCCGGCGTCGTCGGTCGCCGGGAGCTGAGCCCGGACGCTCAGCGGCTGCGCCGTGCGCACCGCGTCGCTGAGCGCGCTGACCACGCGCAGTGGCCCGCTGCGGGCCCGGCGGGGGACGACGACGAGCAGCTCCGTAGAGCGCGCGGCCTGCGCGCGGACCGAAACCCGCAGGTCGTCACGCGCCGTGGGGGCACCCTCGAAGACGACGGCGCGCACCCCTTGCAGGCTCGCGCCGCGCAGCGTCAGCACCTGGCCCCGGGCGCACGTCCACGGCTGCTGACGGGCGCAGGATGCCGAGTACACGTCGGGCGCGCCTGGGAGCGCGAGGCCGCCGGTCGAGGGCTCAGGCGAGGACGCGCGGGCGGGGTCGGTGGGAGCGGCCATCGAGCCGGCCTCGGGCGGGGGCTGCGTAGCCGCGATGGCGGCCGGCGCGGCGACCGCGAGCAGGCCGGCGCAGGCGAGGGCCGCGCGCATTCGGCGCAGCGGGACGTGGGTAGGGGCGCAGGGCATCGCGGACCGCTCTTCTGGCGCCTACGGGGTGAGCTGACGGGCTCGCGCGTAAGAGCTGCGCGGCGTCTCCTGGCGGAGGCGCTTCGCCCCAAAAGTGGTTCCCCCGCTCCCGGCCGGCTGGGCCGTCCGGGACTCGGCAGGTCGTTTGCTTTCGACGGCACCCTAGCGGTGAGCGAGGCGGAAACGCCGGCGATCCGCTCGCGCTGCCCAACCGCCGCCGCCGCGATCGAACGTCCCGCGCGCCCCCTTGGGGTGTGTACTGCGGGACGTTCAGCCGCGCGCTCGCGCGCGAGCGCGACTGATCTAGGCTCGTGTCCGGCGTGACGAGCGACGAGACGATCGATATCCGCGTGCGCTTGACGCCGCGCGCGTCGGGCGAGCGGATCACTGCGCTCGAGGATGGCTCGCTGGCTGTTCGCGTGACCGCGCCGCCCGTGGACGGGCGCGCCAACGACGCGCTCGTGAAAGCCGTCGCCAAGGCGCTCGCCGTCGCGCCCTCACGCGTGGAGCTCGTGCGAGGCGAGCGATCACGCGTGAAGACGCTGCGCGTCAGCGGCCCGGGAGCCGAACTGCGCCGACGCCTCGCGCAGCTCGTTTAGTGCGCACGACCGGACCAGGCCGCGGCTGCGAGGCGGCGGCGCCCGCGGTTCAGTCTGCGCGGTCGGCGATGGCGTCGAGCAGCGCGTTCGCCAGGCCGCCGTCGCCCTCGACCTCCAGCTCCGATCGCGACCGCGCGGGGCCGAAGGCCTCGATCCACGCTCGCTCGGGACCGCTCACGTGCGCCTGCGCCTCGGGCGCCGGACGCTCGGAGTAGAGCAACTCGCCGTCCTGCGCCTGGAGCGTGTAGTTCAGGTCGCCCTTCTCGGGGTGGACGACGACGACCTCCACGGCGCCGCGCAGCGAGCGCGACAGCTCGAGGCCGGTCGCGGCGCGCATGATCGCGCCGATGTCGACGCGCTCACCGGGTCGCGGCGGACCCCATGCGAAGCCGTAGCCCCAGCGCGCGAGCTGGCCGACGACGGGCAGCAGCGCTCGTGAGCGTGGCGTCAGCTCGTAGTCGACCCGCGGCGGAACCTCGCGGTAGCGCTGGCGCGTCAGCAGGCCGTCGGCGACCATGCGGTTCAGTCGCGAGCGGAGCTGCTCGGTCGATATCCCGGGCAGCGTGCGCTGCAGCGCGACGAAGCGCCGCGGACCTCCCGCAAGGTCGCGGATGATCAGCAGCGTCCACTTGTCGCCAACCAGGTCCAGGGCACGGGCGTCCGGCGACCACTGGTCGTAGGGGTGGCGCTTGGCGGGCGGAACGGGGGAGATGAGCGATCCCTCCTTCACGGTGACTTCGGTTGCACGGCGTCGCAGATGGGGGTGCCCATCGGTCGGCTGGTGAAGTTCATATCACCAGCAGCGATTCGCAGGTGGGTCGACAAGCCGTTTCGTGGTGTCGCGGCCCGGCGAATAGGGTGGTCCGATGAGCACCGAAACCGAGCAGGAGACGCTCCACGGAGGCCGGCTCCTGGCCCGCCGCCTCAAGGCTCACGGCGTGACGAAGCTGTTCACGCTGTCGGGCGGTCACCTGTTCTCCGTCTACGACGGCTGTCGGGAGGAGGGGATCGATCTCGTCGACACGCGCCACGAGCAGGCGGCCGCCTTCGCCGCTGAGGGCTGGGCGAAGGTGACGCGGCAGCCGGGCGTCGCAGCGCTCACGGCGGGTCCCGGCGTGACGAACGGCATGAGCCCGCTCGGCTCCGCGCAGATGAACAACTCGCCGCTCGTCGTGCTCGGCGGCCGGGCTCCCGCGATGCGCTGGGGGATGGGCTCGCTGCAGGAGATCGACCACGTGCCGTTCGTGCGCCCGCTCACGAAGATGGCGACGACCGCCGAGAGCACGGCCGACATCCCGGGGCTGATCGACGAGGCGCTCGCCACGGCGCTGCGCCCGCATTCCGGCCCGACGTTCGTCGACCTTCCGCTCGACGTCGTCTTCTCCGAGGCGCCGGAGCCGGAGCTCGGGGCGCCCCTGCCGAGCGCCGCCGACGAGCCCGTCGCGAGCGCTGGTCTGGACCGCGCCATCGCGCTGCTGCGTGATGCGGAGCGCCCGGTGATCATGGCCGGCACGAACCTCTGGTGGGGGCATGGCGAGCGCGCTCTGGCCGATCTCGTCCGTGAGCGGCGCATCCCGGTCTTCCTCAACGGGCTCGCGCGCGGCTGTGTGCCCGCCGACGACGAGCTGTTCTTCGCGCGCGCCCGCGGCGCGGGCCTTTCGGGTGCCGACGTCGCGATCGTCGTCGGCGTGCCGATGGACTTCCGGCTCGCCTTCGGCGCGGCCTTCGGTGAGGACACCGAGATCATCGTCCTGGACCGTGCGGAACCCGAGCGCGATCATCCGCGCCCCGTGGCCGCCGAGCTCTACGGCGGGATCGGCGCGACGCTCGACGCGCTGCGCGAGGGCAGCGCGGGTCTGCAGGACGCGACCGCCGCATGGGTGTCGCAGCTGCGCGCGATCGAGACGGAGAAGCGCGAGGGCGAGGCCGCCGATCTGGCCGACGCGCGCGCGCCGCTCCATCCGATGCGCATCTACGCCGAGCTCAACGCGTTCCTCGACCGTGACGCGATCGTGATCGGCGACGGCGGGGACTTCGTCTCGTTCGCCGGCCGCGCCATCAACTCGTACGAGCCGGGCTGCTGGCTCGATCCGGGGCCGTTCGGCTGCCTGGGCTCGGGCCCCGGGTACGCGCTGGCGGCCAAGCTCGCGCACCCCGATCGTCAGGTCGTGCTGCTACTCGGCGACGGCGCGTTCGGCTTCAGCGCAATGGAGTTCGACACGCTGGCCCGGCACGGTGTGAACGTCGTCGGGGTGATGGGCAACAACGGCATCTGGGCGCTCGAGAAGCACCCGATGGAGTTCCTCTACGGCTACTCGGTGATCGCCGACCTGCGACCGGGAACGCGCTACGACCAGATGGTCGAAGCACTCGGCTGCCACGGTGAGCTCGTCGCGCGTCCCGATGATCTGCGCGGCGCGTTGGAGCGGGCGTTCAGCGCCGGGCGCCCGGCGCTCGTGAACGTTCTCCAGGATCCAGACGTGATCTACCCGCGCAAGTCGAACCTGGCGTGATGGCGCGGCGATGAGGGTCGCCGTCGTCGACATCGGCACCAACTCGACGCGCCTGCTTGTCGCCGACGTGGACGGTCTGACCGGCGCCGTCGAGGAGCTCGACCGGCGCAGCACCGTGACGCGGCTCGGCGCGGGTGTCGATGCGACCGGGCGGCTTTCGGATGAGGGGATGGCGCGGGTCTTCGCCGCGCTCGACGAGTACCTCGTCGCCATCGACGCGCTGGGCGGAGTCGCGGCGCTGCCCGCCGTGCTGACGAGCGCCGCGCGCGACGCCGAGAACGGCGCCGAGTTCACGCGGCGCGTGCGCGAGGACTACGGGCTCGACGCGCGCACGATCGCCGGTGAGGAGGAGGCTCGTCTCTCCTACCTGGGCGCCACGAGCGGCCGGACCGGAGCGCGCGGCACGCTCGTCGTGCTCGACATCGGCGGCGGGTCGACGGAGCTGATCGTCGGTGAGGGCCCCGACCTGCGTTTTCACGTCTCGACGCAGGCCGGCGTGGTCCGTCAGAGCGAGCGCCACATCCATCACGATCCGCCGCTTGCCCGCGAGATCGACGCGCTGGCGTCAGAGGCAGGTGAGATCTTCCGCGCGGCCGTGCCGAAGGAGCTGCGCGCGCAGGTGACGGCGATGGTCGCCGTGGCCGGCACCGCGACCTCGCTGGCGGCGATCGATCAGGACCTCGATCCATACGACGCGGCGAAGGTGCACGGCTACGTCGTGAGCCTGGGGTCGTGCGAAGTGATCCGCGATCGCCTGGCGGCGATGACCGAGGCCGAGCGCCGATCGGTCACGGGCCTTCATCCGGACCGCGCGCCGACGATCGTCGCGGGCTGCGTCTTCCTCGTCGAGGCGCTGCGGGCGTTCGGCCTCGGCGCGACGGAGGTCAGCGAGCACGACATCCTGTACGGCGTCGCGCTGCAGGCCACGGTGGTGTGACACGGCGGGTGTCACACCTTGGGTAGGTCTTGTGACATCACCGGGTGACGCTTGACCAAAGCACATGTGGTCGTGGATACTGAGGACAACCGAGAGGTGAGCGCAGCGCCGAACAGGCGAGGCGACCACCCCACCGGGAGAGGCTCGGGCAAGGTCGCTTCGGCGGCTGGGCCCTGAGCCGATTCAGTACCCGGACGCGCGGAGATGTACCCCTGCCCGGTCCGCGCGTTCGATCAAGGAAGCCGTCTCCCCAGGCGGCTTCCTTACTTTTCGGGGCCGCTCGCCGGGTAGGGCATCGGCAGGCCTGCCAGCGCGGCGAGCAGGTTGTCGACGGCGCGGCCGGCCATCGCCTCCCGCGCGGCATGAGTTGCGGAGCCGATGTGCGGGAGCACGATCACGTTGGGCGCACTCAACAGAGGGTCGCCGGGTGACGCCGGCTCGGGGTCGGTGACGTCGAGCGCGGCGGCGGCGATCGTCCCAGAGCGCAGCGCAGCGCAGAGCGCCGCCTGGTCGACCACGGCGCCGCGCGCGGTGTTGACGAGGATCGCCGACGGCTTCATCGCTGCGAGCGCCGCGGCGTCGATGAGGTGGCGCGTGGCGTCGTTCAGCGGCGCGTGCAGCGAGACGACGTCGGCGCGTGCGAGCGCGGCGCGCAGGTCGTCGCCACGGCCGACGAGCTCGACGTTCATCCCGAACGCCGTGGCGCGATCTGCGACGGCGCGGCCGATCCGCCCGGGGCCGACGATCGCGATCGTCGCGCCGCGCAACTCGAGCCCGAGCCAGCCGCGGGGCTCGAACGTGCGCCAGCCGCCGTCGCGAACCGACTGCGCGGCGTCAGGTAGGTGACGCGCCGCCGCGAGCAGCAGCGCCATCGCGAGGTCGGCCGTCGCGTCGGTGAGGACGTCCGGCGTCACGCCGACCGGGATCCCGCGGGCGGCCGCGGCGGCAAGGTCGATGTTGTCGCAGCCGACGGCGTAGTTGGCGATCGCCCGCAGCTTCGGCGCGCCGTCCAGCACCTCGGCGTCGATGCGCTCGGTCAGCAGCGGCAGCAGGCCGTCGGCGGAGACGACGCCCGCGAGCAGCTCGGCTCGCGCCGGCGGCACGTCGCCGGGGTGGACGACGACGTCGTGGCCGGCTTCGCGCAGGCGATCGAGGGCGTCGCCGGGGAGGGCGCGGGTGACGAAGACGTGGGCCATCTGGTGCGACCTTATGCGCCCCGAGCCACCCTTGGCGCGAAGGCCACTGGTGCTAAGATGAAGGCACGTCGCGGGGTGGAGCAGTCTGGTAGCTCGTCGGGCTCATAACCCGAAGGTCGCGGGTTCGAATCCCGCCCCCGCTATGCAGGAGCCCCCTCTCGCCAGGGGGCTTTTGCTCTTGTTGGGCCTGGCGGCGGGAGGTTGAGGTCCCGTCAGGTGGGAGCGGTATGGGTTCGCGCCGAGGCCCTGAACTCACACAGGAGCCCGCCGACGCGTCATACGCCGAGCGCCGCAAAGAACCGCTGCACGACATCGACCGCGTCAGCTCGCAGCAGGGCCTCGGTCGCCTCAGGTTCGATCTCGAGCGCCTGTTCGGCGTAGCCGCGCGGGCCGCTGTCGGTCGTCTTCGCGTAGCGCTCCCTGACCTCACGGAACGTCGTGCGCAGCGCGGCGAGCTCGCCCGCGAGCCCACCGTCGAGCAACTGCTGCGCTGCTTGCTCCGGCCCGCCGGCGCGGTTGTGCAGGAGCACATATGCGAGGTCGTAGTAGTCCTTCGTCGCCGCACGGGTTCGGACGGCGACGCACTTCGACAACAGGTAGCCCTCGAGGCCGGCGAAGCGGACGCGCACGCTGACCTGCGTGCCATCGGCCAGCTCGCCTGACAGATCTTCCCAGGCGAAGTCGGTCGCGACGTACCCGGTGCCGCGGAGGTTCGCGGCGGCGAGCTTCGTGCATCCGTGTGGTCGGATGATCTCTCCCTCCGGATGATCCGGCAGGTCGCAGAGGAACTCGAGTTTGACCGGCCAGCCGTCGATCGGGCCGCGCCAGCGCCAGCCGTCTTCGTTGGGGTCAGGCTCGAAGCTCATCCGCTCGAGCGCCCGCTCGACGCCGCCGAGGTCGGCATCGGGGTCGACGTGCGTGATCAGCAGAACGTCGACGTCGGTCGTGCCGAGGTGTTCGGGGATCAGGCCGTCGTCGCGCGTCAGGACCTCGGGCACCAGGCCGCCGAGCACGACGAGGAACACGTCCTCGTCGCGCAGCTCGTGCATGAGCCACACGAGCGCCAGCTCGGCTCGCGCTCGTGTCTCTCGGGAGCGCTGCTGCTCATCCATCGGTGCTGTCCTCGTCAGCCGCCTCCATGCGGTGGAGCGGGTCGATGAGCTGCTCCTTGACGTGATCTGCTGCGTCCTGTCCGCGCGCCCCGAACGCGGTGAGGTCGGCGTACAACCGCGGGGGGCTCGCGACCGGGATCTCGCCAAACCGAGTGGCGAGTTCGAGCATGCGTGGATCCGCAGCCCAGAAGGTCACTCGTCCGCCTTCGTCGACCTCGCGCAGTCCGGCATCCTCGATCGCACTGCTGAGCGGGCCGGCGAAGTCGTTGCCCACGACGTAGATGTGCAGACTGGGCGTCGTCGTCGCAAACGGGGCGACAAGTTCAAGTCCGGCCCACCCGCTCACGGCCCATTCCGCCGTGCGGTCGAGCGCCGGGGCGAGCTCCTCGCGCAGGAGCGTCATCACATCCCGCGTGGCGCGATGTGCGATGCGGGTCGCCCGCGGCGCCTCGGCCACCGCGGCCGACCACGCGGCGAGCATCGCGTCGGCGTCGACCAGCTGCCGGTGTGCGCTCGGCCCGCGCGTCGTCCCGCGCTTGATGGTCCAGCCCTGGGTGTCGAACGCCTTGAGGACGTTGGCGGCCTGGGGGACAGACCAGCCCGACCTGCCCGCGAGCTCAGTTGCCCGAAGCGGCTGATCCTCACTCGCCAGGATCGCCTCGGCGATCGTGATCGCCGACGGCGGCCATGTGAAGGTTCGCGCCGCGCGCTCTTTGCGCGGAGGCTGTGCTGGCTCGCGGATCACGATCAGGCCCTCGGGTCCGATGATGCGCGCTTGGCCCGCCTCGTCGGCCCAGTTGGCGCCACGGTCGCGAAGCCACTCGATCGCGCCGGGGGAGAGCCGGTGTGCGAGGAGCACGACGTCGGCTGGCCAGCGGTCGGGCACGTCGCCCGCCGCACGACGAACGTCCTGCGGCCAGCCCTCGCCGGCCCACTTCACCTCGATCGCGATCGACTGGCCGTCGCGAGTGCGGATCAGAAGATCGGGCCGCGCCTTGCTTCCTCCGGGCTCGACGACCGCGCCATCGAGAGCGGAGGCGAGAATCTGCTGCCAGCGCTTTTCTACTCTCATAGCCTTTTCTACTGTACCAGCAGAATAGGCCAGTTGGATAGAAAACCTCGCAAGTCGGCTGGGGTGGCCCGACCCGGGCGAGGTCGTCGGCCTCGTTGAGCGGGGCGACGCCACCGAAGGTGTCTCGAGCGTTGAGCCGATCGAGATCCGCCGAACGGCGACCGGTCGTTTGGCCTCGCTCATGCCAGCGCCGGAGGGTCTTCTTGTCGACGCCGAGAACGCTGACGGTCGGCAACGGATTCATCGCGTCGCTCCCTTCCTGCCAGAGACCGTCGCCCGTGCCAGACGAGTGGGGGCCGACCCCGCGGGCCGGTCGCTCGCGCTCAGGCCTCGGCGCGACCTGGCGTGAACGTGACGGGCATCTTCGTCAGGCCATGAGCCCATGAGGAAGGAAGGCGCTCGACGTCTTCGGCGAGCTTGAGGTCGGGCATGCGGCGGGTGATCTCTTCGAATAGGACTTTGAGCTCCAGTCGGGCGAGCCCTGCGCCGAGGCAGAAATGGCGTCCGCCGCCTCCGAACGCCTGGTGGTCAGGCTTGGCGCGGTGGATGTCGAACGTTCCAGGGTCTTCGATGGCCTCATCGTCGCGGGATGCCGATGCGTACCAGATCAGCACGCGGTCCCCCTCGCTGATCTGCTTGCCGGCGAGCTCCGTGTCCATGGTCGCCGTGCGGTTGAACCACTGAACGACCGTCGTCCAGCGCAGGATCTCTTCGACGGCGTTCGCAACGAGCGAGCGATCGGCGCTGAGCTGCGCGTAGACCTCGGGGTGCTCGAGCAGCGCGAGCGTTCCGGTCGCCGCCGTGTTGCGGGTGGTGTCGTTGCCGGCGAACGCCAGCAGCCCGAAGAAGACGAGGATCTCCGAGTCGTCGAGCCTGTTGCCGTCGACCTCCGCGGCGCGCAGGCGCATCACCAGCGAGTCGGAAAGGCCGGCGGCGGCCTGTCGCTCGATCTGGCCGTGCAGGTAGCCGGCCATCTCGACAAAGACCGCGCTGGCAGCCTCCGGCTCCGGTGCGCGCTGGGCGTGTTCGATCTGCTCGGTCCACGTGGCGAACTGCGGGATGTCCTCGTCGGGGACGCCCATCAATTCGGTGAGGACGCCGAGCGGGATGGGGATCGCGATGTCCTGGGCGAAGTCGCAGCGACCCTGCTCGATGACCTTGTCGATCGTCTTCGTCACTCGCGCGCGGACCATGTCCTCCATGGTGGCCACGGTGTGCGGCGTGAACGCCTTCTGGAGGATCAGCCGGTACTTCGTGTGCTCCGGAGGGTCCTTGTAGAGCAGGAGGTTGTGCGCGAGCGCCAGCGGTACGACCTGATCGGGATGCAGGAAGACCCCGGCGCGGTGCGAGGAGAACGTCGTGGTGTCACGGCTGATGGCCGAGATGTCTGCGTGCCGAGTGATCGACCAGCAGCCGGTCCCGTCTGGCAGTGGGTTCCAGTGCACCGGATCCTCGGCCCGCAGACGCGCGAACAGACGGTGCGGTGGACCGTCGGCGAACCAGGACGCGTCGGTGAGGTCGACCGCTGCGAGATCGACCTGCTCAGGGCTTGGTGTGGATGTCATAAAGGCTGATTCTCCCGAACGCGCTTCCTGTCGGTTTCGTCGCTCCTCGCTGGTCCTATACGGGACCCCAAAGGAGGAAGCGATGAAGTACATGCTGCTGATTCATCAGGGCACCGCCCCGACGCCACCGTCGGACGAGTGGGAGAGCCTTTCGGAGGACGAGAAGGGGGCGGTCTACGGCGCGTACAAGGCGCTCAACGAGACCCCCGGCGTCAGCCCCGGTCTCCAGCTGCAGTCGCCCGAGACGGCAACCACCGTGCGGGTGCAGGACGGCAAGACGCTGACCACGGACGGCCCGTTCGTCGAGATCAAGGAGGCGATCGGCGGCTACCTCTTGTTCGAGGCCGACGACCTCGACGCTGCGATCGAGCTGGCCTCGCGGATCCCAGCGGCGCGCATGGACGGCGCGATCGAGGTGCGCCCGATCGTGGAGCGGTAGCTGGGCGGCGACGACCGCGTCGACTCGCGTGAGCTCAGTCGTCGAGGACCAGTGACTCGCCGGGCTCGAGCACGCGCACCTCTACATCCGGAGCGATCTGCGCAACAGACGTGGCGAAGACTCGCGGCGGCGTGGTGAGCCTGTCGCGCGTTCGTACGCCCCGTGGGTAGAACGTGCCCCAGTGGATCGGCACCGCGATGCGTGGGCGCAGGATCTCCGCCGCCCTCGCGGCTCCCTCCGGGTCGAGGTGGCCGCTGCCGATCGTCGGACCCCAGCCCCAGACCGGCAGCAGGGCGACGTCGAGTCCCGGTCCGATATCGCGCATCGTCTCGAAGATGTCGGTGTCGCCCGCGAAGTAGATCGAATGCTTCCCGCTCACGACGAAGCCCACGGCCTCGGCCCTCGGCCCGCCGAATGGGCTGCGGCGATCGTCGTGTATCGCCGGCGTCGCGGTGACGGTGACATCGCCGACCTCCACCGCGTCGCCGGGCGCGACTTCCTGCGTCGCGATGAATCCCGCGCGGCGCAGCATCGCGCCCGCCCCGCGCGGGGCGAGCAGCGGCGTGTCTGCGTCCAGGCGGCGAAGCGAGGCGAGGTCCAGATGATCGCGGTGAAGGTGGGAGATGAGCACCGCGTCGAGCGCGTCGCCGACCCCCGCGGCGGGCGGCGGTCCATGTCGCCTGAGATGCCCGAGCTGTCCGCGCAGCAGCGGATCGGTCAGCAGCCGCGCGCCGTCGAGCTCGAGGAGCACGGTCGCGTGCCCGACGAACGTGATGCGGTTCGTAGCTTTCCGATCACCCATCCCTGGGCGCGAGTCTACGAGCGCCGAGCCGCGGTGAGTTGCACGGCGCGGGTCGAACCTGAGACGGTGCTCGTTCCCCGGGATCGCCGGGCAACAGACGCCGGGGGGCCCGCGGGCCGCGACGACGTCCCGACAGGAAGGTGGTCGTGATGGCCGACAGCGTGTATCGAGTGACCGAGGTGATCGGAGTCAGCTCCGAGTCGTGGGAGGCGGCCGCGCGCAGTGCCGTCGAGATCGCCGGCGGCAGCATCCGTGACCTGCGCGTCGCGGAGGTTCTGCGGCAGGACTTGACGATCGAGAACGGCAAGGTCACCGGGTTCCGCGTGCGCCTCGCCATCTCGTTCAAGTACGACACCGGCGACTGACCGCCGCGGCAAGCGGGTCTTCTCGGATGTCGGGCCCGATGTCTCGAGAAGGCCCACTGGCCGATACTCCGCAGGTGCCCGGCACATCGCCCGCAGAGGCACGGTCGCTCACCGGCGTCTACCACGCCGACGGCTCGCTGCTCGGTGAACTGCGCTATCTGGTCGGCTCGCGGCTGGGCCGGGCGCATTGCTCGCTGTGCGACGTGACGCACGGCTCGCTGCGCGAGAAGCGCGCGTGGCGCTCGCAGCGCGATGCGCTCCCGCTGCCTTTCACGGCGGTGCACCTCGATGAGCGCAACGCCGCCGAGCTCGAGGCAAGCGAGGGCAGCACGCCCTGCGTGCTGTTGCACACGGCGTCGGGCATCGAGATGCTCGTCGCGCCCGCTCAGCTCGAGGCCTGCGGCGGGGAGCCGCATCTGCTCGCGTCGGCGATCGAGCGCGCGCTTGCCGAGCGCGCCCGCCGCGAGCCGGTGCCACGCGGCTGACGTGCCCACGAGCCACCGGACCCCCGGCCTCGCCGGCGCGATGATGCCGCCGAGCGCGTCCATACGATTGCCCGATGCTCGCTCACGCCTCCCGTCCGGCCCGCTCGACGTTCGTCGCGACGCTTCTGCTCATCGCCTTGCTGGGCGCCGCGTTTGCGCCGCAGACCGGAGCCGTGACGCGCACATGGGTCTCGGGAGTCGGAGACGACGCGAACCCCTGCTCTCGCACCGCGCCGTGCAAGACGCTCGCCGGCGCGATCAGCAGGACCGACGAGGGCGGCGAGATCAACGCGATCGACCCGGGGGGCTTCGGCGCGGTCACGATCACCAAGGCGATCACGATCGACCTGACGCCGGTGCTCGGCGGCATCCTCAACACGGGCACGACCGGCGTCATAGTCAACGCGGGCGCGGACGACGACGTCGTGCTGCGCGGTCTCGACATCTTCGGCGCGGCCCCCGGGCCGGCGGGCTGCCCGGCCTACGGTGGTGTCAACGGCGTGCGAGTCCGCGGTGCCCGCACCGTCCGCATCGATGACAGCCGCATCTCGCATACGCAGACATCGGGGCTCGAGCTGACGCCCGACAACACCGACGTGCAGGTCTTCGTGAACCGGGTCGACATCAGCAACAGCTGCACCCACGGCATCAACGCCGCGCCGATCGCGCCGCGCACGCTGTCGGTCTTCGTCCGCGACAGCACGATCACCAACGCGGGAATCGGCCTTCGCGTAGCCGACAACGCGAAAGTCCGGCTCAGCGGGTCGACGCTGTTCGCAAACGCGATCGGCGTGCAGACCGTCGGCAGCGGGATCATCGACAGCTACACGGACAACCAGATCGCGGGCAACACGACCAACGGCGCTCCGACCAACAACTTCGCAGCACTGACCGTCGGGCCGCAGGGACCGGCAGGGGCGCAGGGGCCCGCGGGGTCGGCCGGGCCGAAGGGCGACCCCGCGTACAAGCTGCTGCTCGCGCCCGCCAGCGAGCGGCTCAACGCGACGGCCGGGAAGAAGGTCACGCTGAGGTACCTGGCGACGATTGCCGCCAACGCGACGCTCAGCGTGCGCCGGGCAGGCAAGACGATCGCCACGGTCAAGTCCAAGGCTCGGTCCGGCCGCAACACGATCACCTGGAACGGCCGCAAGGGCAAGAAGGCAGCTGCGCCCGGCGCCTACCAGCTCTCGCTGCGCGCCGCCGCCGGCGACGGGCAGACAGCGCGCACGACGGTCGCGCTGAAGCTGGTGGCGCGATAGCGCGCGCCGTCGCCTGGTCGCCCTCTTGCGCCCAATAGGATCCGGTGCGGATCGTTCCCGACGCCGAGGCCTGCGCATGTCCACTGAACCGATCGCTCTCGACGACGTGCTCGTGACCGAACGCGAGCATTGGCTCGATGGTCCGCCGCAGGAGCTGTTCGAGCGGATGCGCGCGGAGTGCCCGGTCCACTGGACCGGCCGGATCAACGACTACCCCCAGGAGGCCGGCTTCTGGTCGGTGACGACCGCCGACGACGTGTACACCGTCAGCCGCGACTGGGAGACCTACTCCTCGGAGCTGGGCGGCATCACCGCGGTCGTGGACGCCGTCTTCCCGCTCGAGCTGATGCGCTCGATGTTCATCGGGATGGACCCGCCCAAGCACGACCGGCTCAAGGCGCTCTTCCAGCGCGGTTTCACGCCCAAGCGGGTAGCCGAGCACGAGGCGGCGATTCGCGCGATCACGAAGGGCGTGCTCGACCGCCTCGAGGGCCGCGAGACGTGCGATCTGGTCACAGACGTCGCGCAGCCGGTCGTGGCGCGCGTCATCGGCAGTTTCATGGGCATCGCCCCGCAGGACGACGAGATCTGGGCGCGGCTGATGAACACGACCCTCGCGGCGGACGACCCGAACATCAACCCGGAGGGCGTCCGCACGGTCATGGAACGCGACGTTCCCGAGATCTTCGAGCGCTGCAAGCGCCTCATCGACGAGCGCCGCGAGCATCCGACCGACGACCTCACGAGCGTGCTCGTGCATGCTGAGGTCGACGGCGACCGCCTCGAGGAGCACGAGATCGTCATGGGCTTCTTCCTGCTCATGGCGGCGGGAAACGACAGCACGAAGGCGACCTACTGCAGCGCGATGCGCGCGCTGATCGAGGACCCGGCCGAGCGCAGGCTGCTGCTCGACGACCCTTCGCTGATCCCCAGCGCCGTCGAGGAGGCGCTGCGCATGTTCCCGGCGTTCGCCCACTTCCGCCGCACGGCGACGCGCGATGCGCAGCTGGCGGGGCAGCAGATCCGCTCCGGCGACAAGGTCGTCATGTGGTACGTGTCGTCGAACCGCGACGCCACGCGCTACGAGGACCCCGATCATTTCGATGTGCGCCGCAACCCCGAGCATCAGGCGTTCGGAGCCGGCGGCCGGCACTTCTGCCTCGGCACCGCGCTGGCTCGGCTGGAGCTCAACATCCTGCTGGAGGAGACGCTCGCGAGGTTCCCGCGGATGGAGCTCGACGGCCGGCCGGAACACACCCTTTCGCCGTTTCTGAACCAGCTCAGGACCCTGCCTGTGCGGCTGAACGCCTGACGCCTGGCGCGCTGCCGGCACACGACGACGAGGAGGGCGCATGCGCTCCTGGCTTGCAAAGAAGATCCTGTCCCGCAACATGGCGCGAATGCGTGCCGGCGACTACGGGCCGTCGCTGCGCCTGGACGCGGAGGACGTCCGCTTCCGCTTTCCCGGCGACAGCTCGTGGGCGACCGAGCTCCAGGGCAAGGAAGAGCTGAGCCGCTGGCTCCAGAAGTTCGTCGACGCCGGGCTCCAGATCTATCCCGACGAGGTCGTGGTCAAGGGCCCGCCGTGGAACATGACGTTGTGCGTGCGCGGCACCGACCATCTCGACGCGCCTGACGGCAGGCGCGTCTACGAGAACCGCTACGTGATCTGGGGGCACATGGCGTGGGGTCTGCTGAAGGACTACGAGGTCTACGAGGACACCACGCAGACCGCCGCGCTCGACGACTACCTCGCGTCGCGGTAGCGCACGGCGGCCTGAAGCGCGACGTCGTCTCCCGACACGCCGTTCCACGCGATCACCACGCGATCGGCGGCGGCGACGATCAGCGGGTAGAGGCCGGGGACGTCGAGCTCGGCGTCCGGGGCGAACCTGCCGCCGGGTGGTCTGGTGATGACGCGGGTGCGCCCGACGTCACTCCACGCGAACAGAACGGTCCCGTCGGGAAGGATCACCGGGCTGCCGTGGAAGTCGGCTGGCTTGACACCGGCGACGACCTCGGGCGCGGCGAACAGACCGCTCGCAGTCGCGCGCGTCGCGACCCGCAGGTCGGCGACGCCGGGAGTGGGCGGATCGCTGTCGCGGCCAGACCACGCGAGCACGGCGCGGCCCAGAGGTCCGGCCGCGAGCCGGTAGTTGCTCGTCGGGGCGTCGCTCACACGCTGGGTGCTGGTCAGCGCTCCCGACGTGCTCCGAGTGCGGACGTCGAGCGCCCCGCTCTGGATGCCATCTCCCTCGGAGTTCAGGCGCGCGGCACGCCACGCGATCGTCACGTTGCCGTCCGCGCCCACTGCGATCACGGGGTTGCTCGACGGCCTGCCTCCGATTGTGCGCGGCGTGCCCCATGCGCCGCGCGCGCCGCGCGAGCGCGACGCCAACCGGACGACTGGATCGGCGACGGTGAGGCTCCAGGCCGCGTGTGCGGTTCCGCGTTCGTCCAGCACGACGACCTGTCCCGTGACCCCTGCGCGCCGGGCTTGCGGTTCGCGGATCGCCTGCGCCCCGCCGAAGGCGTTCCCGGGCCGGCGGAACGCAGACTGAACGGCGTCAGCACGGCGCCGGGCCGACAGGCGTCGCACGCCGCGCCAGACGGCGATCGTCTCGCCGCGTTCGTTGGCGGCGAGGTCGATCCCCGCCTCGATGAAGTGCGCGGTCGTGCCCAGCTGTCGCTCCGTCCCCCAGCGCCCCGAGGCGCCGCGGGCCCGTGAGCGGATCGTCAGCGGGCCGTAGATCGGTCGGCCGGCGGCGCGCGTCGCGCTCTGCGTCCACGCGACAACGACCTCACCTCGACCGGTCACGGCCACCGCGGGACGCCCGACGACATGGTGCCCGTCCGACGCGCGCCGTGGCGCGCTCCAGCGATGACCCGGACGCTTGACGACTACCCGGATGCCATCGCGCTCCCACACGGCGGCCGCGGTCCCGTCGGCGCCCATCGCGAAGTCGAACTGGACGTCGGCGCGGGGGGCGACCAGCGTCGGAGGCGTCCAGCGATCGGCCTGCGCGGGTGCTGGCGACAGGCAAGCCGAAAGCGCGAGAGTGACCGTGATCAGAAATGGGAGTCGCATGGCCACAGCGACTGAAACGCGCCCGGGCGATGGAGGTTGCGCGCCGGGCTGGGCGAAAGATGCACGTACAGCGTGCAAGTGGCGCTCAGCGTGGCAGGTGGTCAGCCCGGAGGTCCGTCGAGGAAGGCGAGCAGCGCCGCGTTGACCTCGTCGGGGCGCTCCTGCATCACCCAGTGCCCTGCGCCCTCGATGACCACGACTTCGCGCAGGTCGGTGACATGGCCGACCATCGCCTCGGCCGGCATGAAGCGCCTGACCGGGTCGCGGCTGCCGGTGATGAAAAGCGCGGGCTGCTCGATGCGGCGATCGGCGTAGGGCTCTGTCAGCCGCCAATTGCGGTCGATGTTGCGATACCAGTTGATGCCTGCGGTGAAGCCCGTCCGCTCGAACGCCTCCACGTACAGAGCCAGGTCGTCCTCGCTGAGCCAGGGCGGGGTCGGCGGATCGTCATGGCGTGCTGCCCATTCGGCAGTCCAGACCTCGCGGGTGGCGAGCGTGCGGCGGACGTTCTGAGCGAGCGCGGCGTCGGCAACGCCCGGCTCCTGGAACCAGACGATGTAGAAGTCCTGGCCGATGTGCTTGCGCAGGATCGCGATCGGCGGCCCAGGCGCGCGCCGGATGTACGGCACGCTCAGGCCGGCGACGGCGCTGACGCGCTCGGGGTGGATCCAGGCCGTCTTCCACGCGACGTCGGCGCCCCAGTCATGGCCGATCACCGGCGCCCGCGGGATTCCGAGCTCGTCCATCAGCGCTACGACGTCACCGGTCAGCGCGAGCACGTCGTAGGCCTCGACGTCGGCCGGCGCGTGCGTTGCGCCGAAGCCGCGCATGTCGGGCGCGATCGCCCGGTAGCCGGCGGCGGCGAGCGCCGCGATCTGGTGGCGCCAGGAGTGCGCCAGCTCGGGGAAGCCGTGAAGCAGCAGCACCGGCGCCCCGCCCGGCGGGCCGGCCTGCGTCACGCTCATCGCGAGGTCGCCCGCCATGACTCGCTCGACTGTGGTCGGGGGCGCGGCCATCGCGGCGCCAACGCTACCCGCCGGAGCTGGGGGCCCAGTGCCGACGCGCGGGGGTAACCTGCCCGGCATGAGCGAGCAGCGCGTCGTCGTAGAGATCCAGGAGCACGTCGCCGAGGTCCGGCTCACGCGTGCCGACAAGCACAACGCGCTCGATGCCGCGATGTTCGAGGGGATCGTGGCGGCGGCCGAGCGCATACGCAACGAGCACGGAGTCCGCGCCGTGGTTCTCCACGGTGAGGGGCCGAGTTTCTGCTCGGGCCTCGACGTCGCAGGCTTCATGAGCGATCCGGGCGCGACGACTGACTATCTCGCGCGCGGCAACGGGGACGTCGCGAATTTCGTGCAGCGCGTGGCCTACGACTGGTCGCTGGTGCCCGTGCCGGTGATCGCCGCCGTGCACGGCGCGTGCTTCGGCGGCGGCCTGCAGATAGCGCTCGGCGCGGACATCCGCATCGCGGCACCCGACGCCCGCCTGTCGGTGATGGAGGTCCGTTGGGGCCTCATCCCGGACATGGCGATCACGCAGAGCCTTCCGCGTCTCGTGAACATCGACGTCGCAAAGGAGCTGACCTTCACCGGCCGGCGCGTCAGCGGCGCGGAGGCGCTCGCGCTCGGGCTCGTCACGCGCCTCGCCGGCGATCCGCTCGCCGCGGCGCGTCAGCTCGCCGCCGAGATCGCGTCCAAGTCACCGGACGCGATCCGCGCCGGAAAGCGCCTGCTCGACGAGAGCTGGACCGCGCCCGCGGCAGACGCGCTGTTGCTCGAGACCGAGCTTCAGAAGGCGCTGATCGGGTCGCCGAATCAGCTCGCCGCGATGACTGCCGGCGTGACCAAGGAGCCGGCGGTCTTCCAGGACCCCTCGTAGTCGCCCGCGGCGATCGGGCCGGCCCGATCTCAGCGCGGGTCGAGCACCATCACCGGGATCTGGCGGCCACCGGCGCGCGTGGCGTAGACCTCGTAGCCGTTGTAGATGTCGTTGGCGAAGCGCCACAGCTCGTCGCGCTCCTCGCCCTGCGCCTCGCGCGCTCGGACAGCTCGCCGGCGTCCGGCGATCTCGACGTCGATCTCTGGATGCGCGACGAGGTTGTGGTACCAGGCGGGGTTGTGGTCGGCGCCCGCCTTGGAGGCGACGAGGATGATCTGGTCGCCGCGAGCGCAGTAGAGAAGCGGCGTCGTGCGCGGCTGGCCGCTCTTGGCTCCGCGCGCGTGCAGCAGCAGGATCGGTTGTCCTAGGGCGACGCGCAGTCTTCCGCGCGTCAGCGGCATCAGACGCTTGTCGATCGCCGGAAACACGCTGATGAACAGCTTGCCGCCGAGCTTCGTGCGGGCCACGGCCTGCATGGCCTTGTCGATCGGTCCCTTCTCGGCCTGCGTGCGCTGAGCCATCGCGGGAACGTACATCCGCCCGGGCACGCAGGCAACTGGCTATGCCCGCCGCCCGTCTGCGCTACCGTCGCGCAATGCGGCTCCGGATTCCGGTTGCGGCGGCCCTCGCGCTCACGCTCGTCGTGCCCGCGGCCCCCGCCGAGGGCAAGCGCAAGCCGGCCAAGCGCGTGGCCAAGGTGCGGCTCGCCTCGTTCGACTCGTGCAACGACCTGGTGGGTTACGCGCGCGGGCAGGCGCTGCGCACCGGCGGCGGGCCAGGGATGACATTTCGGGCGTTGCCGCCGACGCCGGTCTCGCTGGCGCCGGTCCCCACGGCGCGCGCGCTGGAGGGCGGGGTCGCGCTTCCGACGGCCGCGCCGGTGCCTGCGGCCGACGCCGTCGGCGAGTCGTTCTCCGGGACCAACAACCAGGAGGCGGCGGTCGACGAGTCGGACATCGTCAAGACCGACGGAAAGCGCGCCTACGTCGTCTACGGAGACAGGCTGCTGGCGATCGACGTCACCGCCGACGTGCCGAAGCTGCTCGGCTCGCTGAAGCTCGAGGGGCAAGTACAGGAGATCCTTCTACGCGGCAGTCGTGTGCTCGCGGTGGGTTACCAGGCGACGTCCGGCGGGGGCGGTGGTGGTGGTCCCGTGCCGTTGCCGGCGGTGCGGCCGGGGGTGGCCACCGCGGCATCGAGCCTTGCGTACTACCAGCCGAGCGGCGTTCGCCTGACCGAGGTCGACGTCACCGATCCGGCCGCGATGAAGGTCGCGCGTACGCTCGACGTCGACGGCTCGTACGTCAGTGCGCGCCTCACCGGCGGCACGGCGCGAGTGGTACTCAACACGCCGCCGAACATCGTCGCCGAGACGCCGGTGCCCCTGGGCGCGCCCGTCGACACACCGGTGGCGTCCACGCCGCCGGCGCGCGCCGCGACCACCAAGGACGCGATCCGCCGCGCTGGCGTGCGCTCGTTCGTTCCCGAGACCGTCCTTCACAGCTTCGTCACGAACCGCACCTTCAAGCGCGCGCTGGTCGGCTGCGACGAAGTGCGTCACCCCGTCGCGTTCTCGGGCCTTGACCTGCTGACCGTCCTCAGCATCGACCTGGACCGCGGGCTCTTCAACGTCGACCGCGACGCCGTGATCGCGGGCGCCCAGGTCGTCTACGCATCCGAGGGCAGCCTCTACGTCGCCAGTCAGCGCTGGATCCCCGGCCTCGACACGCCAGGTGAGATCCCGTCGCGCATCCAGACCGAGATCCACCGCTTCGACACGACCAGGGCCGGCGAGACCAGCTATCGCGCGAGTGGCCAGGTCCCGGGCTTCGTGCTCAACCAGTACTCGCTCGGCGAGCATCGCGGCGACCTGCGCGTCGCCAGCACCGAGGAGCCGCTGTGGATGGGCGGCGCGCAGCAGGCCGAGAGCGCGAGCTCGGTGACCGTGCTGCGTGAGCGCGACGGCCGCCTGGAGAAGGTCGGCCAGGTCGGCGGGCTCGGCCGCGGTGAGCGCATCTACGCGGTCCGCTTCCTCGGCGACGTCGGTTACCTCGTGACCTTCCGCCAGGTCGACCCGCTCTACACGCTTGACCTATCCGACCCCAACGCGCCGAAGGTCGCGGGCGAGCTGAAGATCACAGGCTACTCGGCCTACCTGCACCCGATCGGCGAGGACTTGCTACTCGGTGTCGGCCAGGAGGCGAGCGAGCAGGGGCGGCGCCTGGGCGCCCAGGTCTCGGTCTTCGACGTGTCCGACCCGGCGAGCCCCAAGCGGCTGCACCAGCGGCCGCTCGGCGGCACCGGCTCATCCACCCAGGCCGAGTTCGACCCGCACGCGTTCCTCTGGTGGGGGCCGACGCGTACGGCCGTCCTGCCGCTCCAGGAGTACACGGACGGCAAGCAGTTCTCCGGCGCCGTGGGCCTGCGCGTACGCAAGGCCGAAGGCATCGACGAGATCGGCCGCATCACGCACCCCGGCGGCGAGTACCAGCCGACGATCCGGCGCACGCTGGTCGTCGGTAAGCGCGTGTTCACGGTCTCCGAGCGCGGTATCGCCGCGTCCGCGCTGGGCGATCTGGCGCCGCTCGGGTTCCTGGCGTTCCCCGCAAGCGGCTGAGTCCCGACGAGAGCGCCGCCGCCGCCGTACCTGCTGCGACCCGCCAAGGCGCCGCGACGACCGGCGGCGCGGTACGCTCGACACCGTGTCAACCGCGCTTGCCGACATCCGGCGGATCCCCGATCCTCAGGAGCCCGTGCCGACCGTCCCGTGGCCGACTGTTGGGCTGTTCGCCGCGGGCTTGAGCATCTTCGCGGGATCGAGCACGCTGGCCGTCACGGGCGTACTGCCGTGGCCGGTCAGCACGCTGTTCAACGCGATCGCGTCGTTCATGCTGTTCACCGTCTCTCACGAGGCGAGCCATCACTCGGCGTCCTCCAGCGACGCGCTGAACACCTGGATGGGCCGGATCGCCACGCCGATGTTCGCGTCTCACGCCAGCTTCAGCGCGTGGCGCTTCGTGCACATGCAGCACCATCGGTTCACGAACGAGAGCGACGGCCGTGACCCCGACCATTACACGAATCGCGGGCCGAAGTGGCTTGCGCCGCTGCGCTGGATCACGGTCGACCTGTGGTACATCGTCTTCTACGCCCCGAAGCTCCGCTCGCGCCCGCGCGCCGAGAAGGTCGAGTTGGCGATCACGCTGGCCGTGGTGATCGGCGGTTCGGCCGCACTGATCGCGACGGGGAACGCCTTCTGGCTGCTCGTCCTCTATTTCCTGCCGGTCCGGATCGCGATTCTCGCGCTCGGCTGGGCCTTCGACTATCTGCCCCATCACGGCCTGCACGAGACCGCGGACGAGAATCGGTTCGGCACGACGCGCAACCGCATCGGCGCCGAGCGCGTGCTGAGCCCCCTGATGCTCTACCAGAACTACCACCTCGTGCATCACCTGCACCCGGTGATCCCGTTCTATCGTTACGTCGCCGTCTGGCGCCGCGGCGAGGAGTCCTACCTTGCCAACGACCCGCCGCTCAGCACCGTCAACGGCCGGCCCCTCACGACGGACGAGTACCGCCGCCTGCGCGCGCTGGCGGATCACCACTGAGCGGCCGCCGCAATGAGCGCCGGCTCAGAAGCGACGTCAAATGAAGCCAACCAGTTAGGAACCGTGCGATGCCCGAAGCTGACTATGTGATCGTCGGTGCCGGCTCGGCCGGCTGCGCGCTGGCGGCGAGGCTCTCGCAGGACAGCTCAGCGCGCGTGCTCCTGCTCGAGGCCGGCGGCAGCAACCGCCACATGAGCGTCACGATCCCGGCCGCGTTCGCCCAGCAGTTCCATACCAAGCGCGACTGGGATCTGGCGACCGAGCCCGAGCCCGGCTGCGACGGGCGCTCGCTGTTCGTCCCTCGCGGCAAGGGTCTCGGAGGATCGAGCTCGATGAACGCGATGGTCTACGTCCGCGGCCGCCCGCTCGACTACGACCTGTGGGAGCAGCAGTCCGGAGCCACCGGCTGGGGTTGGAAGGACGTGAAGCCCTACTTCCTGCGCGCGGAGGACAACTCGCGCGGGGCCTCGGACGACCACGCGGTCGGCGGCCCGTTGCGCGTCGAGGACTCGCGCTCGCCGCGCTCGCTCACCAAGGCCTTCCTCGCCGGCGCCGAAGCTGCGGGTATCCCCCACATCGGCGACTACAACGGCCCCGAGCAGGACGGGGCGGCGGCCGTGCAGGTGACGCAGCGCGCCGGCAAGCGCTGGAGCAGCGCCGACGCCTATCTGCGGCCCATCATGAGGCAGCGTGCGAACCTGGAGGTGGCGACCGACGCCCAGGTGCTGCGCGTCGATCTGGAGCGCGGCCGCGCGACGGGCGTGCGCTACCGCGACAAGCGTGGCCGCGAGCAGGTCGCGCGTGCCGCGCGCGAGGTCATCCTCACCGCCGGCGCGATCGGCTCGCCGCAGATCCTGATGCTGTCCGGGATCGGTCCCGCGGCGCACCTGCGCGAGGTCGGCGTCGACGTGCGAGTCGACCTGCAGGGTGTCGGCGAGAACCTCCAGGACCACCCCTTCTACGTCTGCGTCTGGGACGTGCCCGGGGGAGGCTCGCTCGCCGACGCCGAGAAGCCGAGGGCGCTGCTCGAGTGGGTGCTGCGCAAGACCGGGCCGCTGACGTCCTCCGTGGCGGAGGCGCTCGCGTTCGTCCGCAGCCGCCCCGGCCTGCCGGCGGCCGACATCCAGATGCACTTCGCCCCCACGTACTTCGTCGAGCACGGGGCGGGCGAGTACGACGGCCACGCGCTGACGGTCGGGCCGACGCTGCTGACGCCGAAGGCGCGCGGGCGTGTGTGGCTGCGCTCCCGCGACCCGGCGGCCAAGCCGTGCATCCTCACCAACACGCTCACCGAGCCCGAGGACGTCGCTGCGCTGGTCGCGGGCGTGCGGCTTGCTCGTGAGATCGCCGCGACGGGGCCGATGAGCGCTGTCTGCGGGCGCGAGATCTTCCCCGGCTCGGCTTTGCAGGACGATGCGGAGATCGAGGCCGACCTGCGCCGCCGCATCGAGCTGCTCTACCACCCGGTCGGCACCTGCCGGATGGGCTCAGGCGAGGACTCCGTCGTCGACCCGCAACTGCGCGTGCGCGGCGTCGAAGGACTGCGCGTGGCCGACGCGTCGGTGATGCCGACGATCACCGGCGGCAACACGAATGCGCCGACGATCATGATCGCCGAGCGGGCCGCCGACCTCGTACGCGGTGGCTGACGACAGGCCCGCGTGATCCACTCGACCGACGACGTCCAACTTGCACCGCTGACGACGCTGCGCCTCGGAGGGCCGGCGCGGCGGATGCTCACCGCGTCGACCGAGGACGAGCTCGTCGGGGCGGTCCGCGACGGCGACGCTGCCGGTGAGCGGCTGCTCGTCCTGGCCGGTGGCAGCAACGTCGTCATCGCCGACGATGGCTGGGACGGCACGGTCGTGCGCGTGGCGACGCGCGGAGTGGACGTCCGGACGGGCACGAACGGGCGTGTCGAGGTTCGCGTGGCGGCCGGTGAGAGCTGGGACCCACTGGTCGAGCGGCTCGTCTACGACGGCCTGTGCGGTGTCGAGTGCCTGGCCGGCATCCCGGGCTCGGCGGGCGCGACCCCGATCCAGAACGTCGGCGCGTACGGGCAGGAGGTCTCGAGCTCACTGACTGCCGTGCGAGTGCTTGACCGCCAGACGGGCGATGTGTCCGAGATGTCGCCCGCGGACTGCGGACTGCGCTACCGCTCGAGCGCCTTCAAGCGCTCCGATCGCCATCTCGTCCTCGCCGTGACCTTCGCGCTGGAGCGCGCGCCGCTGTCGCAGCCGATCGCCTACGCGGAGCTCGCGCGGGCCCTCGGCGTCGAGCCGGGCGAGCGCGTGCCGCTGGCCCGCGCGCGAGAGGCGGTGCTCGAGCTGCGGCGCGCCAAGGGCATGGTGCTCGACGCCGCCGACCACGACACATGGAGCGCAGGCTCGTTCTTCACCAACCCGGTCCTGCAGCCGGCCGCGTTCGCGGCGCTCGAGGCTCGCGTGCGCGAGCAGCTCGGCGACGAGGTCGCGCCGCCTCGGTTTCCGCAGGCGGGCGCCGGGCTGAAGACCTCTGCCGCATGGCTGATCGAGCGAGCCGGTTTCAGTCGCGGCGACCGGCGCGGCGCGGCTGGGCTGTCGGACAAGCACGCGCTCGCGCTCACCAACCGCGGCGGCGCGACCGCGAGTCAGCTCGTCGCGTTCGCGCGCGAGATCGCGGACGCCGTACACCACGCGTTCGGGGTCGAACTGCATCCCGAGCCCGTCCTCGTAGGCATCGACTGGGACCCGCTCGATCGCAGCCGCTGAGCGGCGGCGCGGCGGGCCGGCTGAAGAAAGACGACGGCCCCCGTCAAGGGGGCGACGGGGGCCGTACCCAGCCGGATTCGAGGTGGGGGCTCTCTTCCAGCAAGGCGGTACGCGACATGCGCGCACCGACGTCTGTCCTCGAGGCAACAGCCTCGGGACCTAGAACGCCGTCGCTGACGCCCTGTCAGGAAGTTTCCTGCGAACCCGCGGGAGCGCCCTGCGTCACGACCCGCGGCGCCTCTGAAGCGTCCGGTGAAGGGCCTTCGCCCTCCACCGTTGCGCCTGCGTCCTGCGGCTTCAGAGGACCAGAGACCGGCCGCTCGTCGGAGGGATGGCTTCGAGCCACACGGGCCTGAATCGCGGAATCCCCGCCGCCGCCGCGAGCACGGTCAGCCGCCTGCTGGCCGCTCGCCGAAGGTCGGTCACCATGCACGTCGTCGGCGGGAGGCCCCGCGTCGCCTTCGTCCTTGCCGGCGCCGTTGTCCCCGCGCGCCTTGCCGGCGTCGGTGGCGTCGTCGGCGGGTCCCTGATCGTCGCGCGCCGCGCGTGCGGGCTCGTCACCGTCGCCGTTCCCCTGCTTCCGGCGGGATTCACGATCCTCACGCGGCTGTGTGGGCCGGCCGTCTTGCGTCGCCGCCACGGGGAGCGGCGCCCCAGCCGCATCCGGGGCAGGCGCCTCTGGGGGCTCCGGGGCGGGCTGGCCGGAGGGAGCACCGGGCGTCCCGGCCGCGGGGACTTGAGCGAACGCCGGACCGCCGCCGTGACGCGTGAGGTCAGAGATCGGGCTCATACGCGGGACAGCCGCTCGCGGGCCGACGGGTCCGATCGAGGCGGCTCCGAGGCGAGGCTGCGCGGCGGCTGGGCCGGTGCCCGCGTATGGCGGCGGCACGTCGGGCTCGGTGACGACGAAAGCGCTGCCCGCGATGGCGATGGCCGCGGCAGTCGCCATCGTCTTCGATCCTGCGCCGGCGACGAGCCCCTTGCCCGCGCTGAGCGCCGCGACCAGTCCCCCGCCGCCCCAACCACCGCCACCGCCGGAGGCGCCGAGCAACGCGTTCAGCAGCGCGGCCGCCGCGGCCGCCGGCAGAGGCGGAGCGATCACTCCGAGATCAGAGCGGCGCCTCGAGATCGCCTCACGGAAGCCCGTGCAACCTTCGCAGGAATGCATGTGGGCGCGCACGCGGCGAGGGCGAAGGAGACGCCCGTCGCGCTCCGAGATGAGCCGGCGCACGTCCTCGCACGGCATCTCGCGCCCCTCCTGAAGCTCCATCAGCATCACGCGGGCCTCATAGACCGACTGCCGCGCGGCCTGCTCGGAGGTCTCGAGCGCCGCAGCCATCTCCGTGTAGGTCAGCTCGTTCAGCTCGCGAAGCAGGAGCGCCCAGCGCTGGCGATCCGGAAGCTGCTCGAGGTCGGCGAGCAGCTGCCGCATCCGCTCGGAGACGATCAGCCGGTAGGCCGGGCCAGGACTGGCGCTCGCGGCCTCCGCCTGGGCGTCCAGGGCGTCTTGCGGCCGGCGGCGTCGCAGCAGCGAGATCGCCTCGTTGTGGGCGATCCGGTAGAGCCACGGCTTGATGGCAAGTGACCGCTGCTCGCCGTCGAGCGCGGCGATGGCACGCGCAAAAGTCGTCTGCAGCGCGTCGCGGGCGTCCTCGTCGTGACGCACGATCGCACGGCAGTATCGGTAGAGGCCCTGGTGATGGCGCTCGAAGATCACCGCGAACGCCCCGCGGTCGCCTTCCGCGGCGCGCCGGGCCAAACGGTCGTCGGGCAGGAGTCGCAGCGCCGCCGGGCGCCGGACACCAGATGTTCGCTCGATGCTCGCCTGACCCATGCATCCATGACCGCAACGCTCTCGGCTCCGTCCTGTCAGCGCATTGCAGCCGACCCCCTCGTGGCCGAGCCTACGCGCTGCGGCCTCCCGTCGCCACCCCGATGGACGGAAGGACTGCGCCGAGCGGCGGTGAAGCCGCGCCGGGCGGTGCAGGCGCCGGGACGAGCGGGGATGTGCGACGCGGGACCCCCGGCGCGCGCTACCGTCCGAATCCATGGACGCTCGACTACTCGCTCTCACCGCTGCGGCGGGGCTATCCGGTGCTCTCGCGCTCGCCGGTCCGGCTCAGGGCGTGCAGGTCGCGCCCGACGTCAAGAACCTCGTGGTGACGCCGATCGCGTTCAAGGCACTCCCGGATGGGCCCCCCGTCGTAAGCAAGGGCGGCGGGCTCGTGGCGTTCGATCTCAGGGACGGCGCCCGGGTGACCTTCACGTTCCGCTCGGTCAAGTACGGCAAGCGGGTCGGCGGCGTGTGCAAGCCGGGCAAGGCGACGAAGAAGCAGAAGCGCTGCGAGATCCTCGGGGCGGTGCCCGGGACGATGCTCTACGTCGCCTTCTCGGGCCATAACGAGTTCCGTTTCTCGGGGCGTCCCGAGGGCCAGCCGCTCAAGCCGGGTACCTATCGTCTCGTCGCTAAGGCGGTCGGCACTGCGGCGCGGTCGTCGTCCACGATCTTCAAGATCCTCAAGTAGGCCGTCCCGCCTGCTCGCACGGTTCCGTGCGTGCGCATAGGATCGCGGGCGTGCGCCGCCTACTTCTCGTTGCGATCCTGCTCGTCGGACTGACCCTCACGCTGACAGCGTGCGGCGGTGACGACGCCCCCGACACCGCCCCGGTGTCGACCGTCGAGGCCGGCGCCAAGCTGGCGCTGACCGGAGCGCGCACGACTATCGACATCGACGGGATCACCGGCGGGGTGCTCTCGGGCAGCGGAGTCAGCATCGAGCCTGTGGACCCCGCCACGGTGAAGGACAGCTCGTTCGACATCCCGATCGTCGGGGGAGAGATCACGAGCGGCACGCTCACCGGCGTGATCGAGCACGAGGGCGGGATCGCATTCGTCGCCGGTGACAAGCGCATCGAGTACACCGACCTGCGGATCGACACCGCGGCCGAGCAGGTGCTCGCCGGGACCAACGGCTCGACGCCGATCTTCGATCTCGACGTGACCGACCTCACGCGGACCGAGGACAGCGGCACGATCGTCGTGCGCGGCGCCGTCGCGCTGGTCGGCACGGACGCCGCCGCGGAGCTGAACGACGGTCTCGAGGTCTCAGCCTTCCGGCCGCGTCAGGTGATCGGCAAGCTCACCATCCGCGCGACCGGCGACTAGACCGCCGGCGGGAATGCCCGCGATCGACATCGCTCGCGGCGTCGCGCTGGCATCGACCGCGCTCGTCGTCGGGGCGGTCGTGTTCACGGTGCTGGCGTGGCTTCCGGCGCTGCGCGAGGCGATGGCGCGCGAGCAGGATCCGGCCGCGCACGCCGACCTGCACGACGGCTGCGACGCGTTCTTCGCGCGCGTCGCTTCGATCGTGCTCGCGGCGTCGCTGGCCGGGCTCGCCGCGACGGCGCTGATCCTCACGACGGGCGACCTGACGGGGACGCGCGAGCCCGTCGCCTGGGCCGTTGGAGCCACCTCCTTCGGCGTGCTGGCCGGCTCGGCGCTGGGGATCCCGCGCGCGCGTGAGATCGTCGCTCGGTCGGTGCCGGTAGCGGGGGCGAGCGCTGCTGCCGCGGCGCTGATAGTCGTCCCCGGTCTGTCAGGTAACGCGGCGAGCGGCGACCCGGCGGCGGTGCTCGTCGCCGCGAACGCGGTCCATGTGTTCGCCGCTAGCGTCTGGATCGGCGGGATCGCTTGCCTGCTGCTCGCCGTCCGTCCCGGGCTCGCGCCGCTGCCGCCGCCGGCGCGGAGCGGCCAGCTCGTCGCCGTCACGGCCGGCTTCTCGGCGCTTGCGCTGCTCGCGGTGGCGGCGCTCGCGCTGACCGGAGTGATACAGGGTCTGCTGCTCGTCGGAAGGATCGAGTCGCTCGTGACGACCGGGTATGGGCGCCTGGTGCTGATCAAGGGCGCCCTGCTGTGCCTGCTGGCGCTCGCCGGGGCCGCCCATCGCAGCCGGACGCTGCCGGCGCTGCGGGCGGCGGCCGCAGCCGGTGAGCCGCCCGGGGCGGCATCCGCCGCGCTGCGCCGGCTGCTTGGCGGCGAGGCGGTGGTCCTGACGCTCGTACTGATCGTCACGGGCTTCCTGGCGGCGGCGACCCCCGCTTCCAGCGGCGCGGAGAGCGCCAGCGCGCAGTCGCGCGGCCGGCTCGGCGCCTTCGACGTTCTCCTCACGGCGCGCCCTGGACGTCCCGGCATCAACGAGCTGACGATTTCACTGTCCGTTGGGTCCGCGACGGGGCCGGCTCGGCTCGCCGCCGGCGCGCGACAGCGCCGCCTGGGGGTCGGGCCGGTCGCCCTGAGTGCGACGCGCACCGCAGCGGGCCGTTTCAGGATCGACGGCGCGTCGCTTCCGGCCCCGGGAACGTGGGAGATCACACTCGTCGTGGACGGCTCGCGCGCGACGCGCTTGTCGCTGCGATTGCGCTAGCCGGCCGCCGACGGTTGGCCCGCCGCGCGTGGCCCAGTGGCGGACGCCTCGCGATGCCACGCTGCCGGAGAGTGCCGTGACGCCCTGTAATGTCACATGCAGTGCAGATCGGGATGGTCGGACTCGGCCGGATGGGCTCGAACATGGTCCGCCGCCTGCTGCGCGGCGGGCACGAGTGCGTGGTCTACGACCGCGAGGCGCGGGCGGTCGAGGACATCGCGCGCGAGGGCGCCGGCGGCGCCGGGTCGATGGCCGATCTCGTCACCCAGCTCCAGGCACCGCGAGCGGTCTGGATGATGCTTCCGGCCGGCGTCGTCGGCGCGGCGCTGGCGGAGCTGCTGCCTCTGCTCGAACCGGGCGATCTCGTCGTCGACGGCGGCAATTCGCACTACGTCGAAGATCTGCGGCGCGCTCCCGAAGCCGCCCAGGCCGGGATCTCCTACGTCGACTGCGGCGTCAGCGGCGGCGTCTGGGGCCTGGACAACGGCTACGGGCTGATGGTCGGCGGCGACGCCGACAGCGTCGCGCGCCTGGAGCCGGTTCTGCGCACGCTCGCTCCTGGAGTCGACGCCGCGACGCGTACGGCTGGGCGCACGGGCGCGCCGGCGCCCGAGGAGGAGGGCTGGCTTCATTGCGGCCCGGCGGGGGCGGGCCACTTCGTGAAGATGGTCCACAACGGCATCGAGTACGGGCTGATGGAAGCCTACGCCGAGGGGCTGAACCTGCTGCGTCACGCGGACGCCGGCGGGGCGCAGATCGAGCACGACGCCGAGACCGCGCCGCTCAGTGACCCCGATCGCTACCGCTACGAGATCGACGTGGCGAAGGTCGCGGAGGTATGGCGGCGCGGGACCGTCGTGCGCAGCTGGCTGCTGGACCTGGCCGCGGCGGCGCTGCACGAGGATCCGGTGCTGCAGGGCTTCGCCGGCAACGTCTCTGACTCCGGCGAGGGTCGCTGGACGGCGCTCGCCGCGATCGAGACCGGCACGCCGACCCCGGTGCTGACGGCCGCGCTGTTCGCGCGGTTCAGCTCCCGCGGGGAGGACGACGACGCGAACCGCCTGCTTTCGGCGATGCGGGCGCAGTTCGGCGGCCATGCCGAGCGCGACGTCGCCGGCGGCGCCGCCGAGCGGCCCACCGGTGGCGCGGAGAGCGGGTCACTGTGACGCGTGAGCGCGGCGACGCCCTCGTCTTCTTCGGCGCGACGGGTGACCTCGCGTTTAAGCAGATCTTCCCGGCGCTGCAGCGGATGGTCCAGGCCGGCGACCTCGACGTACCGGTCGTCGGCGTGGCTCGTGAGCACTGGGATCTCGACAAGCTGCGCGCACGGGCGCTGGAGAGCCTGCAGGCAAGTCGAGACGGGCTCGACCCCGACGCATGGTCCCGGCTCAGCGACCTGATGCGCTACGCGGGCGGAACCTACGACGACCCGCAGACCTTCGCGAACCTGCGCGACGCGCTCGACGGCTGTGAGCGCCCGATCCACTACCTCGCGATCCCGCCGACGCTGTTCGCGGCGGTCGTCGACCACATCGGCAACGCCGGACTCGCCGAGCAGGGGAGAGTCGTCGTCGAGAAGCCGTTCGGCCGCGACCTCGCGTCGGCGCGCGCGCTCAACTACGCGCTGCAGCGCGTCTTCCCCGAGGAGCGCGTCTTTCGCATCGACCACTTCCTCGGCAAGTCGCCGGTCGAGAACATCCTCTTCTTCCGCTTCGCCAACGCCTTCCTGGAGCCGATCTGGAACCGCGACCACGTGCGCCAGATCCAGATCACGATGGCCGAGGACTTCGGCGTGTCGACGCGCGGCGCGTTCTACGAGGGCGTCGGCGCGATTCGAGACGTGATCGAGAACCATCTCTTCCAGGTGCTCACGCTGCTCGCGATGGACCCCTTCAGCGGTTCCCACGGTGACGCCGTGCGGCAGGAGAAGGCGCGCTTCCTGCGCGGCGTGCGCACGCTCAAGCCGAGCGATGTCGTGCGCGGTCAGTATCGCGGCTACAGCGAGACCGACGGCGTCGATCCGCAGAGCACCGTCGAGACGTTCGCGGCCCTGCGGATGAACGTCGACAGCTGGCGCTGGTCGGACGTGCCGATCCTGGTCCGCGCCGGGAAGTGCCTGCCCGTCAAGGCGACCGAGATCGTCGTGGAGCTGAAGCGCCCGCCGGAGCGCCTGTTCCCCAAGCAGCACGCGCACGGCAACCGCGTGCGCTTCCAGATCGACCCTGACGTGGCGATCGGGATCGAGGTGCAGACGCGGCGCGCCGACACCGAGGACTTCGAGGTCGAGGACGTCGAGCTGCTGGCGATGCGTGAGACCGCCCACCAGGTGCCGCCCTACCAGCGGCTCCTGACGGCAGCGCTGGAAGGTGACCACGAGCTGTTCGCCAGCCAGGCGACGATCGAGGAGGCCTGGCGGATCGTCGACCCGATCCTCGGCGACGCGGCTCCCGTGCATCTGTACGAGCCCGGCAGCTGGGGACCGGAGGAGGCCGACCGTCTCACCGGCTCCGGCGGCTGGTACGCGCCCCGCCTCCCGGGCCAGCAGAATCACCATCCCGCAGACCACGCAGGAGCGACCACATGATCCCCCCGACAAGGGCCCTACACGACGCCGGTCAGAGCCTCTGGCTGGACAACATCACGCGACCGATGCTCGACGAGGGAACGCTCGCGGGCTTCATCGACGAGCTCGGCATCAGCGGCCTGACCTCCAACCCGTCGATCTTCGACAAGGCTCTGTCGGAGGGCGACGCCTACGACGATCAGGTGCGCGAGCTGCACGAGCGCGGCCTGACCGACGAGGAGGTCTTCTTCGAGGTCGCGATGACCGACCTGCGCCGCGCCTGCGACCTGTTCCTACCGGCGCACGAGCGCAGCGCGCGCTTCGATGGCTGGGTCTCGCTGGAGGTCTCACCCGAGCTGGCCTATGACACGCAGGCCACGATCGCCCAGGCGCGCAGCCTCCACCTGCGGATGGACCGCTCGAACCTGTTCATCAAGATCCCCGGCACGCCGGAAGGCCTGCCCGCGATCGAGGCGGCGATCCACGCCGGGATCCCAGTCAACGTGACGCTGCTGTTCGACCGCGACCAGTACCTCGCGGCCGCCGACGCCTACCTGCGCGGACTCGAGCGGCGCGTCGCCGACGGGCTCTCGCCGGATATCTGCTCGGTGGCGTCGATCTTCATGAGCCGCTGGGACGGCGCGGTGCAGGAGACGGCGCCGGCCGCCCTGCGCGGCAAGCTCGCCGTCGCCGTCGGCGGCCGGTGCTTCGAGGCATATCGCGAGCTGCTGCAATCGGATCGGATGCTTCGCCTGATGAACCTCGGGGCACGGCCTCAGCGGCTGCTCTGGGCGAGTACGAGCACGAAGGACCCGAGCCTGCCGGACACGCTCTACGTCGACGGCCTGTTCGCTCCGTTCACGGTCAACACGATGCCCGACTCGACGTTGCGCGCAGTGGCCGACCACGGCTCGGTTCCTGAACGGGGGCTGCCCGAGGACGGCCTGGAGGCGCGGGCGGTTCTCGACGCCTACGAGCAGGCGGGCGTCGACGTCGACGCGCTCGCCGCAGAGCTCCAGAGCAACGGCGCCGAGGCCTTCGTGAAGTCCTGGACCGGCCTGATGGACACGATCGCGTCCAAGCGCGCGGCGCTGGCCGGCGCGTCGTAGCGGCGCGATGCCGACCGGTCCGCGGCTGGACGCCCTTCCGGCCTACGCGGCGCTGACCGCGCACGCCTCGGAGCTGCGCGGGCGCACGCTCGCCGGGCTCTTCGCCGCCGACCAGGGCCGCGCGGCGAACCTCCGCGCCGAGGCCTGCGGCATGTATCTCGATTTTGCCAAGCAGCGCGTCACGAGTGAGACGATCGACCTGCTCATCGCGCTCGCCGGCCAGGCCGGGCTCGCCGAGCGGATCGACGCGATGTTCGCCGGCGAGCCGATCAATGCCTCCGAAGGGCGAGCGGCACTCCATGTCGCGCTGCGCGCGCCGCGCGGTGAGCGGATCGAGGTCGGCGGCGCGGACGTCGTCGCCGGCGTGCACGAGGTGCTCGACCGGATGTCCTCGTTCGCCGAGCAGGTGCGCGGCGGCGATTGGCGCGGCGCGGCGGGTGATCCGATCCGCGCGGTCGTGAACATCGGGATCGGCGGCTCGCACCTGGGCCCCGAGATGGCCGTCACCGCGCTCGCCGCACACTCGCACCCGGACCTGGCGTTCCGGTTCGTGTCGAACGTCGACGGCAGCGACTTCTGGCAGGCGACGCGCCACCTGGACCCCGCGAGCACGCTTTTCGTCGTCGTCTCCAAGACGTTCGGCACGATCGAGACGCTGGAGAACGCGCGCGCGGCCCGCGACTGGGTGACCCGCACACTGGGCGAGGAGGCGGTGGCGCGGCACTTCGTCGCCGTGTCCACGAGCGAGCAGCGAGTGCGCGAGTTCGGCATCGACCCACGCAACATGTTCGGGTTCTGGGACTGGGTCGGCGGGCGCTACTCGATGCCCTCCGCCGCCGGACTGGCGATCATGATCGCGATCGGCCCCGAGCGCTTCGGTGAGCTGCTCGGCGGGATGCGCGCGATCGACGAGCACCTGTGCGATGCTCCGCTGCGCGAGAACCTGCCCGTGCTGCTGGGCCTGCTCGGCTTCTGGAACGCGACGATCCTCGGGCATCCGACGGTCGCCGTGCTGCCCTACTGCGCGGAGCTCGCGCGCTTCCCGGCCTACCTCCAGCAGCTGACGATGGAGTCCAGCGGCAAGCGTGTGACGATGGCCGGCGAGGCTGTCGGATGGAGCACGGGCGCTGTTCTTTGGGGTGAGCCTGGGACCAACGGCCAGCACTCCTTCCACCAGCTGCTGCACCAGGGGACGCAGGTCGTCCCGGCGGAGCTGATCGGCTTTACGCAGCCGCTGCACGACGTCGGACGCCATCACGACCTGCTGCTCTCGAACATGCTCGCGCAGTCCCAGGCACTGGCCTTTGGGCGCAGCGAGGACGAGCTGCGCCTGAGCGGCGCCGGCGAGGCCCAGATCCCGCACCGCGTCTGCGAAGGCGACCGGCCTACGACGACGATCCTCGTCGACGGCCCGATCACCCCGCGAGCGCTCGGCTCGCTCGTCGCGCTGTACGAGCACCGCGTCCTCACCGAGGGCGTGCTGTGGGGCATCGACTCCTTCGACCAATGGGGCGTCGAGCTGGGCAAGGAGCTGGCGACGCGGCTCGCGGACGATCTGGTTGCCGAAGCGGCGCCGGCGCCCGGGTCCCACGACGCGTCGACGCTCGCGTTGCTGCTCCGCGCGCGGGTCGCCCGCGGCCGCGAGGTCTGAGAGCGCGCGGCTGCGCGGGGCGAGCGCGCGCGGCTGCGCGCGGGCGCCGACGGCGCAGCCGGTGCGTTTTCCGTGCGCTATGCGACCGTTTCTCGCATGCGTCGTCTGGGCGGCGGCGCGCGGCGAGCGCTCAGGCCTGGTCGCCTGACGCGGTCGGTGCGGTGCTCGCGCCCACCTGGGAGAGCAGCTCGGCGACGGTGTTCGACGGGACGGCGAACCCGATGCCGACGTTCCCGACGCTCTCGCCGCTGCTCGCGATCTGGCTGTTGACGCCGATCAAGCGGCCGCGCGCGTCGAGCAGCGGACCGCCCGAATTCCCCGGGTTGAGCGCCGCGTCGGTCTGCAGGACGCCCGTGATCTCAGAGCCGTCGAGACCCTGGATCGTGCGGCCGGTAGCCGAGACTATGCCGCTCGTGAGCGACTGCTCGAGGCCGAACGGGCTGCCGATCGCGTACACCTCGTCGCCCACGCCGACACTGGCCGAGTCAGCGAGCGGGAGCGCGGCCAGCCTGTCGCCGCCGGTCTCGACGCGCAGCAGCGCCAGGGCGTTCTGGCGGCTGATCGCGAGCACCTCCGCCGCCTGGATCTCACCGTCGGGGCCGATTCGCGTGAGCACGCGCGGCGCGTCGCCGACGACGTGAGCGTTGGTGACGATCAGTCCGGCGCCGTCGACGACGAAGCCGGATCCCGTCGCCTGCCCTTGCGAGGTCTCGGCGTTGACGAAGACGACCGACTGCTTGGCGCCGTCGTATACCGAGCGCGCTGAGCTGGTCGCGCCTTCGCTGTGGCGGACGGCGACGGGCTGCTCGACATGGAGCGGCCTTGCGACGGGCGTCACCTGAGCGGAGCGCTCGCCGAACGCGCCCGCGAGAGCGGCACCGCCGGCGGCGGCGACGGTGAGCGCAGTCAGCGACGCGAGGGTTCTCGTCATGCCCGACAGGCAAGACGACGAGCCTGCGAATGGCGTAACGACTTCTGAAAGGAAGGCTAAGGCGGCGCGCGATCAGTCGGCGCGGGCCTTGCGCGAAGCTCGCACGCGGCCGACCTTGTCGAGCACAGCCTTGCGCAGGCGGATCGCGCCGGGCGTGACCTCGACGGCCTCGTCCTCGCGCAGGAACTCGAGCGCCTGGTCGAGCGACAGCTTGCGCGCCGGCACGAGCCGCTCGAGGACGTCGCCGGTGGCGGAGCGCATGTTCGTCAGGTGCTTCTCGCGCACGGCGTTGACGTCGAGATCGTCGGCGCGGGCGTTCTCGCCGACGATCATGCCCTCGTAGAGCTCGTCGCCGGGGGAGATGAACAGCGAGCCACGCTCCTGGAGCGATGAGATCGCGAACCCGGTCGCCTTGCCCGAGCGGTCAGCCACGAGCGAGCCGCTGGGCCTGGTTCGGATCTCGCCGAACCATGGCTCCCAACCGTCGAAGACGCTGTGCATGAGGCCCGTGCCGCGCGTCTCGGTGAGGAACTCGGTGCGGAAGCCGATCAGTCCGCGCGCCGGGACGCGGTAGTCCATCCGCACCCAGCCCTGGCCGTGGTTGACCATCTGCTCGAGGCGTCCCTTGCGCAGCGCGAGCAGCTGCGTGACGACGCCGACGTAGTCCTCGGGCACGTCGATGCTCATGCGCTCGACCGGCTCGTGGCGCTTGCCGTCGATCAGGCGCTCGAGTACGCGCGGCTGGCCGACGGTCAGCTCGAAGCCCTCGCGGCGCATCAGCTCGACGAGCACGGCGAGCTGCAGCTCGCCGCGTCCCTGCACCTCCCAGGCGTCCGGCTGCTCGGTCGACTCGACACGGATCGAGACGTTGCCGACCATCTCGCGGTCGAGTCGCGCCTTGATCAGGCGCGCGGTGAGCTTGTCGCCGTCCTTCCCGGCCAGCGGCGACTTGTTGACGCCGATCACGACAGCGAGCGAGGGCTCGTCGACGGTGATCACGGGCAGCGGCCGCGGGTCGTCGTGGTCGGCGAGCGTCTCGCCGATCGTGACCTCGCCGAGTCCCGCGACGGCGATGATCTCGCCCGGCCCGGCCTCGTCGACGGGCACGCGGTCGAGCGCCTGGGTGATGAACAGCTCGCTGATCGTCGCGCCCTGCACCGAGCCGTCGGAACGGCACCAGCCGATGCGATGCCCCTTGCGGATCACGCCGTGACGGACGCGGCAGATCGCGAGCCGGCCGAGGTAGGGAGACGAATCGAGGTTGGTGACCTGAGCCTGGAGCGCGTGCGCCGGGTCGTGCGCGGGCGGCGGCACGTACTCGAGCAGCATTTCGAAGAGCGGCCGCAGATCCGTGCCGGGCTGGGTCGGGTCGAGCGACGCCCAGCCGCGTTTGGCGTCCGTGTACACGACCGGGAACGAGAGCTGGTCCTCGTGGGCATCGAGGTCGAGGAAAAGGTCCTCGACCATGCGCAGGACCTCGCTGATGCGCGCGTCCGGGCGGTCGACCTTGTTGATGTCGAGGATCACCGGCAGGCGTGCCTCGAGCGCCTTGCGCAGCACGAAGCGCGTCTGCGGGAGGGGGCCCTCCGCGGCGTCGACGAGCAGCAGGACGGCGTCGACCATCGCCAGGCTGCGCTCGACCTCGCCGCCGAAGTCGGCGTGGCCGGGGGTGTCGACGATGTTGATCTTCACGCCGTCCCAGTCGACGGCAGTGTTCTTGGCGAGGATCGTGATCCCTCGCTCACGCTCGAGATCCATCGAGTCCATGACGCGCTTCTCGACCTCTTGATGCGCGGCGAAAGCCCCGCTCTGGTGCAGCAGCGCGTCGACGAGCGTCGTCTTGCCGTGGTCGACGTGGGCGACGATCGCGACGTTGCGTAGGTCGTCGCGTGTCGTCGTCGTGGCGGAGGAGCTCACTAGGCGCGCGCGGCGCGGAGCTTGCGCATCTCGTCAGCGGGAGTGAGGTGCGACTGCTCGGCGACCATGAACGGAATGTAGCGCTCGGGCCCGGTACGTTTCGGACATGCCCGACCACAGCGTCGACGTCCTTCTGATCGGCGGCGGAGTCGCCTCGGCCACGTGTGCGCAGACGCTGCGTGAGGATGGCTTCAGCGGAAGCGTGCTGCTGGTCGCGCGTGAGCTGGATCCGCCATACGACCGCCCGCCGCTGACCAAGGAGTACCTGCGCGGCGAGCAGGATCGGGCGGCGTCACACGTCCCGCAGGCGGGCTGGTTTCAGAGCGACGCGACCGACCTGCTGACTCGCACCAGCGTGACCAAGCTCGACACCGAGGCCAGGCAGGCGACGCTCTCGACGAAGGAGACGGTCTCCTACGACAAGGCGCTGATCGCCACCGGCGCGATGGTGCGCCGCCTCCAGGTGCCGGGCACCGATCTCGACGGCCTGCACTACATCCGCGCCTACGGGAACAGCGACGCGATCCGCTCGGAGCTCGATCAGGTCGAGCGCGTGGTCTGCGTCGGCGGCTCGTACATCGGCTGCGAGGTCGCGGCGTCCCTGACCGCGCTGGGCAAGTCCGTGACGATCGTGATGCTCGAGGACGACCCGCTGCAGCGCGGCTTCGGCGACCAGGTGGGCCGGTTCTTCCGCGGCGTTCTCACCGAGCGCGGCGTCAGCGTCGTCGGTGGCGACGAGGTCGAGCGCTTCGAGGGCTCGGAGCGCGTCGAGCGCGTCGTGACGAAAGGCGGGCGTGAGATCGACGCCCAGCTCGTCGTCTGCGGCGTCGGCGTGACGCCGGACGTGATGCTCGCGCGCTCCGCCGGCGTGCAGATTGGTGAAAGCGGCGGCGTCAGGTGCGACAGCGCCCTGCGGACCAGCGCGCCCGGCGTCTGGGCGGCCGGCGACGTCTGCGAGTACGAGAGCGTCGTCCACGACGGTCGCCGGATCCGCGTCGAGCACGCCGATCACGCCTGGAACCAGGGCGCCCATGTGGCGCGGGCGATGCTCGGCGGCGACGCCCCGTATGACGTGGTGCCCTACTTCTTCAGCGACCTCGCGGACTGGACGTCACTCGAGTACGTCGGGCCGGCGCATGAGTGGGACGAGGAGGTCGTGCGCGGCGACATGGCGACGGGCACGTTCGGCGTCTGGTACCTGCAAGAGAGTCGCGTGCGCGGCGCGCTCTCGGTCGGTGGCGGCCTTGACCTGGACTTCGCGCGTGAGCTGCTGCGTGGCGGTGAGCCGGTCGGCGCAGAGGCGCTCGGCTAAGGAGCGGGCGACTCGCAGGCCGCCGGCCGGATCAGACCTTGCTGCCGGGAATGCGGTGCTGTTCGAGATAGTGGTCGTTGTCGCGCTTCTCGGCGTACGCGCCGGCCGCGGCGTACCCGATGAGGCCCTGAACCAGCACCGGGAACAGGATCATGAAGACGCCGAGGAGGCCGATGTTGAACTCCATCGCCTTGCTCATCGCGGTCACCATGGGCGGGACCGTAGCGCACCCTACGGCGAGCGGGTCGGCTGCGCGGGGGCACGTCACGGGCGCGATGTTCTAGCCTCGATCGGGATGAACCGGCTCACGGCGTTCCTCTACGACCGCATGCTCCGCTCCAGTCAGAAGGCGGGGCTTGCCGAGATGCGCCGCGAGGCGCTGCGCCAGGCTCGCGGCGACGTCCTGGAGATCGGCGCCGGCACGGGCCTGAACCTGACCGCGTACCCGCGCGAGGGCATCACGCGGCTCGTGCTGACCGAGCCGAACAATGCGATGGCGCGTCAGATCGAGTCCAGGCGCCAGCAGGCCCCGCTCCCATTCGAGGTCGTGCAGGCGCCCGGTGAACGGTTGCCCTTCGACGATGCGACGTTCGACACCGTCGTGGGAACGCTCGTCCTGTGCGAGCCGCGCGACCCGGCGGCCGTCGTAGCCGAGGTGGCGCGCGTCCTCAAGCCGGGTGGTCGCTACCTCTTCATGGAGCACGTTCGCAGCGACGATCCGCGGCTCGCGCGCTCGCAGGACCGCTGGGCGCCGACGTTTCGGGCGGTCAGCGGCGGCTGCAACTGCAACCGCAGAACGCTGGCGACGATCGAGGACGCGGGGCTGGACGTAGAGCGCAAGCGCCTCGGGCATTTCCCGAAGAGCCCGAAGGTCACAAGTCCACTGTTGAGCGGGTCGGCGATCCGCGGCGACGTGCTCTGAAGCTAGCGCCGGCCGAACATCGCCGCGACGGTCGTGCCGCCGTGCGCGCCGCGGAGCGGCGAGCCGTCCGCGGCTCCGATCCCCAGATCGCGCGCGCGGCGGTCGAGCAACGCGCGGCGATGCGGTGCTGAGCCGAGCCATTGAGCGACGGCCCCCGCGGGCGTCCCCCATGAGCCGGTCCCGAAGGCGAGGTTCTCGGCGATCAGTGAGGAGTCGTAGCCTGCGCGCGCGGCGCGTCCGTCGGGCGTCGTCCCCTCGGGGCTCGCATGGTCGAAGTAGTCGCGACGTGTCATGTCGCGCGCGTGCCGTTCGGCGGCGCGGGCGAGGGCACGGCTGCGCCGCAGACGCGGAACGCCGGCCTGTGCGCGGGCCGCGTTTATGAGGCACAGGATCGTGTGCTCCTGCCGGTCGCCGGATCCCGAGATGGTGGCGCCACGGCATTCCGGCGACGCGGCCGCGATCGCGGCCGCACTGCGCGCGCCATTGGCCACCGGCCCGTCCTGTGACGAGGCGGCGAGAGCGGGTGAGCCGAACGCCGCGGACGTGGTGCCCACAGCGATCACGACGTGGATGGCGAGCCTGGAGAGCATTGTGCCGTTGACCGTGAGCGACCGTAGGTCTGACGTCGGGGTGGCCAGGTGCCGGACGGCAGCTTTGCGCAGCTTGCGGACGCAAGCCGCTGCACGCGCTTGCCGGCGAGCAGTATCGACCCCCCGGATTTCTCCGACCTCGCTGGTAGGATTAAGCGATGATCTTCACGACGAAGGCGGAGTACGGCGTGCGTCTGCTCGTCGAACTCGGCCGTCAGGCGAACGACGCGCCCGTCGCCCTGAAGGCGATCGCCGAGTCCGAAGGCCTGCCGCTCGCATACCTGGAGCGGATCGTCGCGCTGCTGAAGAAGGCGGCGCTCGTCGAGAGTACGCGCGGGGCGCACGGCGGTTACCGCCTGGCCCGCGATCCGGCTCAGATCACCATGGACGAGGTCGTGCTCGCGCTCGAGGGCGTGGTCGCGCCGATGTCCTGCTTCGTCGACGATCGTGACGAGGGCCGCGTGCTCTGTTCGCACATCGGCGACGGCGACGCCTGCGCCACGCGCCTGCTCTGGACACGCGTCCAGGGCGGCGTTACGCGCGCGCTTCAGCAGACAACGCTCCAGGAGCTCGTCGACTTCTCCACGCACGGGCCCGTCCTGCCCGTTCACCAGATCCCGCGGCGGCCGGCACCGGCCGCTGCCTGAACCCAGAACCCGGAATCACATGCCCGATCTCGAGATCAAGAACCTCTACGTCCAAGTCGGCGACAAGCAGATCCTCAGGGGCCTGGACCTGGCCGTCGATGCCGGCGAGGTCCACGCGCTGATGGGTCCCAACGGCTCCGGCAAGTCGACGCTCGCCAACGTGATCATGGGCAACCCCGCGTTCGAGGTCATCGAGGGCCAGATCCTGTTCAGGGGTCAGGACATCACCGAGGCCGACCCCGACGAGCGCGCGCGGCTCGGTCTCTTCATGGCCTTCCAGTACCCGGTCGCGATCCCCGGCGTCACGGTCACCAAATACCTGCGCATGGTGATGAACGCACACCGCGACGCGCGCGGCGAGGACGAGATCTCGCTGAAGGAGTTCCGCAAGACCGTCGAGGCGGCGATGGAGCTCACGCACGTCAAGCGTGAATTCACCACGCGCTACCTCAACGACGGTTTCTCCGGCGGTGAGAAGAAGCGCCTCGAGATCCTGCAGATGGCGCTTCAGCAGCCGCGCGTAGCGGTCCTCGACGAGACCGACTCGGGCCTGGACATCGACGCGCTGAACATCGTCGCCAACGGCGTCAACACCGTCGCCAAGGCCAGCGGCATGGGCGTACTGATCATCACCCACTACCAGCGCATCCTGCACCTCGTCCAGCCCGACCGCGTCTCGATCCTGTTCGACGGGCGGATCGTGAAGGAGGGTGGCCCCGAGCTCGTCGTGCAGCTGGAGAGCGAGGGCTACGGCTGGGTCCAGGAGCTCGCGGGGGTCGCCGCGTAGGCGGATCGATGACGCTGCTCGCCGACACCGCGCTGGCCGCCGAGTTCCCGATCCTCACGCGTGAGGGTCTGGTCTACCTCGACAGCGCGGCGACAGCCCAGAAGCCGCGCGTCGTCGTCGATGCCATCGAGGACCTGCTCCTGCGGCACAACTCGAACGTCCACCGCGGCACCTATCCGCTGGCCGTCGAGGCGACGGAGCTCTACGAAGGCGCCCGCGCGCGAGTCGCGGCGTTCACCGGGTCCTCGCCGGGTGAGACGATCTTCGCGAAGAACGCGACCGAGGCGATCAACCTCGTCGCCCACTCGTGGGGGCGGCGCAACGTCCGCGAGGGTGACGCGATCGTCCTCACCCAGCTGGAGCACCACTCGAACATCGTCCCGTGGCAGCTGCTCTGCGAGGAGACGGGCGGGCACCTGCGCTACCTGGATGTCGATGCCGAGGGCGGCATCGATCTCGGCCAACTCGACGAGCACCTCGCCGACGGACGCGTGCGCCTCGTCGCTACCGCTCACATCTCGAACGTCGTCGGCACGATCCTGCCCGTCGAGGAGATCGTCGCCCGCGCGCACGCGGCCGGAGCCCTGGTGCTGCTCGACGGCTCGCAGGCAGTGCCGCAGCTTCCCGTCGACGTCCGCGCGATCGGTGTTGACTTCTACGCATGGACCGGGCACAAGGTCTACGGGCCGACGGGCGTCGGCGTGCTTCACGGGCGTCGTGAGCTGCTCGATGCGATGCCGCCGTTCCTCGGCGGCGGGTCGATGATCCGCACGGTCGAGCTGCATCACTCGACCTTCGCCGAGGTCCCGGCCAAGTTCGAGGCGGGCACGCCGCCCGTGGCCGAGGCCGTCGGACTGGGTGCCGCCGTCGGGTTCCTCGAGGAGATCGGGATGGAGCGCGTGCGCGCCCATGAGCTCGATCTCACGGCCTACGCGCTGGAGCGCCTTGGGCAGGTGCCCGGCCTGACGATCCACGGTCCCCGTGACCCCGGCGCCCGCGGTGCGCTCGTGTCGTTCGCGCTCGAGGGCGCGCATCCACACGACGTCTCCGAGATCCTCGGTCGCGACGGGGTCTGCGTGCGCGCCGGCCACCATTGCGCCAAGCCTCTGATGCGCCTGCTCGGCGTCCCGGCCACGACCCGCGCCTCGTTCGCCGTCCACAACGCGCGCGACGACATCGACCGACTCATCGAGGGGCTCGCGCGCGTGCGTGCGGTCTTCGGGCTGGAGTAGCCGCTGCCATGGATGACAGCCTGTACCGCGAGGAGATCCTCGAGCACTACAAGCGCCCCCGGAACTGGGGGCCGATGGATGCGCCCGACCTCGAGTTCGCGGACATCAACCCGCTCTGCGGCGACGAGCTGCGCGTGATGCTGCGGGTCGATGAGAGCGGGACGATCGCGGACGTCCGCTTCGACGGCCATGGCTGCGCGATCAGCCAGGCAGCGGCGTCGATGATCTCCGGCGAGGTCAAGGGCATGAACGTCGACGATCTGCTGCGCCTGGACCGCGACGTAGTGCTCGACCTGCTCGGCATCCAGATCTCGGCCACGCGCATGAAGTGCGCGTTGCTTTCGCTCAAGGTCCTCAAGAGCGCGGCGCTCGGCGGCGTCGTGGAGTGGGAGCCGGCCACGCCTGAGGCCGCCGTGCCCTCCGCCGGTCGCGACGCGCTCTGACGGCCCGCCAGCCAGTTTTCAGGTGCTAAGCGACGGGCGGGCGCGCGTGTTCGCGACCGGCTGACGCGACAAGCGTCCAGGGCAGTCGACAGAAGCTGGACGTTCGTTGCGCCGGTTGCCGTCCGTCAGGCGTTCGTCGCCGTTCGTCGCCAGACGGCCGCCGCCTGGACGTTTGTTCGATGGGGCACCCACCGGCCGGGCCGACACGAACACCCACAAGGCTCGCTTCCGGAACCGGTCCGGCAGCGGCGCGGCGGGTCACCGGCCGCGGGGGATCAACCCGCCGAGACGTCCCGGAGGTTCCAGTGCTGTCACGCATCTCTGTCCTCGCCGCCCGGCCGCGGCACACAATCGGCGCCCTCTCGGTCGTCCTGGCGGCAGTCGGCGTTGCGGTGGGCTCGAGCGCGAGCTTCACGGCGCACTCGGCCTCGGCGACCCAGACCTTCTCTGCCGGCAGCCTGAGCATCACGGGCCCCGGCGCCTCGGCGATCCTGAGCGCCGACGACATGGTCCCCGGCGAGTCGCGCACCGGCGTCGCCGACGTCCAGAACAGCGGCTCGGTCCAGGGCGCGTTCGCGCTCGACGCGACCGACAAGCAGGGCAGCGGCCTGCTGCTGGACGCACTCGAACTGCAGGTCAAGGACTGCGGCCGGTGGACCGGCGTCAACGCGCCGAGCTGCGACGCGGGGGACCCGACGCTCTACGCCGGTGACGTCGCGGGCCTCGTGATCAGCCAGTCGGCCAACCGCGTCAACCTCGGCATCTGGCAGGCGGGCGACAAACACCGCTTTGAGCTCAAGACGACGCTGCCGGCCGGATCGGGCAACGAGTACCAGGGCCTCGGCGGCTCGGTCGTCTTCAACTGGTACGCGGTCGCCGGAAGCTGACCACAGGACCGAGTGAACGGCGGCGCGGCAGCTCTCGCGCCGCCCGACCTGAACCCGAGCCAGCCATGACCGCCGCCCCAACGCCGATCGCCGTGACGATCCGGACACCGTCGCGCCGCGCGTCCGCGCTCGGCGCAACGCTGGCGTGGGCGGCGACGCTCGCGGCGCTGGTTCTGGGCGGCGTGATGTTCGTCCCGGCGCTGCTGGGGATGGAGCGCTACGTCATCACCAGCGGCTCGATGAGCGGCACCTACGACCGTGGGTCGATCGTGTTCGCCGAGGTCGTGCCGCCGTCGCGGCTGCGCGTGGGCGACGTCATCACCTACGAGCCGCCGCGAGGTGCGGGGCCGTCAGGACTGGTGACCCACCGCATCCACGAGATCCGGCAGGAGCGCGGCGCGCGCGTCTACCGCACCAAGGGCGACGCGAACCCGGTGGCGGACCCATGGGACTTCCAGCTGCGCGGCGCCGAGCAGGCGCGCGTCACGTTCGGCGTGCCGGTCGTCGGCTACGGCGTCGCATTGCTGAGCGAGCGCGCCGTGCGCATGGTCGTGATCGGCCTTCCGGCGCTGCTGATCGCGTTGGTCGTACTCGCCGGGCTCTGGCGCGATGCCGGGGACGAGGCTCGCACACGACGGGCCGGCGGCGCTGAGGCCCTGAGCGCATGAGGCTCTCGCGCGCATCTCGCCGGGCGCTGGGTCTGCTCGGCGTGGCGGCGATCACCGCGGGTGGTGTGGCGACCTCGTCGGCGACGTTCGTCGCGACCTCGTCGGTCACGCAGGGCTTCAACACAAAGGCGCACTGGGGTGGGGCGGCCGTCTCGATCGCGTCGCCCGTGGACGGCCTTCGCACGAACGACGCGACCCCGCCGGTGAGCGGCCTCGGCGGCAGGGCGCCAGGCGATCATCCGACGGTGATGGTCAAGGTCTGGGCCGGTGGTGCGGCGACGGGTGAGCCGCTGCAGACGCTCGTGGCACGGATCGCCGACGACGGCACCTGGTCAGTGTCCCTGCGGGCGCTCGCCGACGGCCGGTACACGGTGCGTGCTGAGCAGAGCGACGCGGACGACAACGTCGGCCACTCGCAGGCGGTCGGCTTCGTAGTCGACACGACGGCGCCCGCGCCCTCGATCACGGCTCCCGTCGCGATGGCGACGGTCGGTCCCTCACCGGCGCTCGGGGGGCTCGCCGGCGATGCCGCGGGCGATGCGGCAACCGTCACGCTGCTGCTGTGGCACAACGCGGCCGGCTCGGGCGCGCCGCAGCGCACGCTCACCGCCGCACGCTCGGGTAGCGGCTGGTCGATCGTCGCCACGCCGCCGCTGACCGCCGGCGCCTGGAGCGCTCGCGTCGGTCAGGCCGACGACGCCGGCAACAGCGGAGTCTCGGCGCTCCGCGTCTTCACCGTCGATGCTGCGACGCCCAACGGCCTGCGGATCAGGTCGCCGCGCCGGGGCGCCTGGCTCAGCACGTCGACTCCGACGATCGCGGGCACCGCCAGCGTTGCGTCGGGCGCCGCCGCAACCGTGACCGTCGAGGTCTACGCGGGACCGGCCGCGACAGGCAAGCCCGTGCGGACACAGACGACTTCACGGACAGGGGCGTCATGGAGCATCGTCGTGACTCCCGGCTTGGCAGACGGTCAGTACACCGCGCGCGCGCAGCAGGCCGACGTCCACGGCGATTTCGCGCTCAGCAACTCGCGCAGCTTCCGCGTCGATACCGACGCGCCGGTTCCAGCGATCGAAGTTCCGGACGACGGAACCCGCGTGGGCGCGAGGCCCGCGATCAGCGGCACCGCCGGAACCGAGCATGGGGACCTCGCTGGGGTCACCGTACGCATCTACGCCGGCCCGTCAGCGAGCGGTGCGCCGGAGCAGACGCGGACCGTGCGGGCCTCCGGGACCGGCGCATGGGCGATGACCGCGGACCCGCTTCCGGCGGGCGTCCACACGATCCAGGCGTCGCAGCGCGATCGCGCAGGGAACGCCGGTCTGTCGAACGCCGTGACCGTGACGGTCACCGTCGCGCCCGGTGAGCCGCCCGCGGCGCAGCAGATCGCCGCGCTCGACGGCGGTGGAGACGACGGACACCTCGATGCCGGCGACTCGATCGCGTTCACCTACAGCGCGGCGATGAGCCCGTCGTCGATGCTTCCCGCCTGGGGCGGAGCTACCGTGGCGATCAGGGTCCGCTTCTTCGACGTCGGGGGTCATGACGCGTTCACGCTGCTGAACGCGGCGGGCGGCGACATCGTCGGCGTGACCGGAGGCAGCGCATCCAGTGGCGGCGTCGACACCAACGGCAACTATGTGCACGGGACGGTGACGTTCGAAGCGACGATGGTCCTGTCCGGCGACGGGCGCGTCGTGACCGTCACCCTCGGTGCGCCCGACGTACCGGGCAACGTCCGCGACCAGAGCGTGAACGGCCGCGACATGGAGTGGACGGTCAACACCGCGGCGACCGATGCGGCGGGCAACGCCGTCGTCGCAGCCACGGTCAGTGAAAACGACCGCGACCGGGACTTCTGATGCATCGAGCTCGCGACACCTTCCGCCGCCTGCGCCGCGTCTCCTCGGCCTCGACCGTCGTCCTGCTCGCGTTGATGACCGCGGCCTACGCGGCGGTTGGCGACGTTCCGCTGAAGGACGGCTCCGAGCCGCAGACCTCGGCGATCGCCACTGTGGGCGGCGGCTCCGGCTTTCAGATGTCGTCGGTCAGCGGCGTGACCTGGACCGCCGACAACATGGTCCCAGGCGACGCGCGCCTGAGCCAGATCACCGTCACGAACTCGGGCACGACGGCAGGCGACTTCACGCTGCGCGCCCACGATCTCGTCGACGTGCCCGCGGCGCCGGCGCAGACGCTGTCCTCGGCGCTCCAGGTGCGGGTCCAGGACATCACGAGCGTTGCGTCGCCCGTCACGCTCTACGACGGGTCGCTGTCGGTGATCGCGACGATTGGCCTCGGGCGCTGGCAGCCTGGTGAGGCGCACGTCTATCGCTTCACGAGCACCTTCCCGCTGGGCCGGCCCGACGCGCTGGACAACGAGCTGCAGGAGGCGACGGCGGCGATCCAGTACTCCTGGGACGGCTTGATGGACGACGAGTCCAAGCCCGACTGAGACGCGGCGTCGCCAAGGACGCGAGGCCGTGCCGATCGAGGCGCTGAGGATCCCTTCGTCCGGCGAACGCGAGGCCTCTCGTCCCATCGCCGCGCGGCGAGGCGCGGCCGACCCGGTAGAATTCCTGCCGAGGGCATCGGAATTCCGTTTGTCGCCATGTATATGACCCCGATCATCGACGTCTGCCACCTGAACGAGCTGCCCCCCGGCGGCTGCAAGGTCGTGGAGTGGGAGGACCTCGAGATCGGGGTCTTCAACTGCGCAGGCGATCTGCTGGCGATCGAGGATCGCTGCACTCATGACAACGGAACGCTTGCCGACGGCGAGATCGATCAGGAGGCATGCACGGTGGAGTGCCCGCGCCACGGCTCGCTCTTCGATCTGCGCACCGGCAAGCCGCAGACGCTGCCGGCGTACGTTCCGGTGGAGACCTTTCCCGTCCTCGTCGAGGACGGCGTCATCAAGCTGGAGGTTGACTGACATGGCAACGCCCGAAATCGTTCGCGACCAGCCGCTGCTGACCGAGGAGGAATCCTCGCTGACGGACATCAACGCCGACTACACCGAGCGTTACGGCTTCCACGACGCCGAGAACTACCTCTACAAGGCGCCGAAGGGGCTGACCCGCGAGCTCGTCGAGAAGATCTCCGAGTTCAAGAACGAGCCGCAGTGGATGCGCGAATTCCGCCTGAAGTCGCTCGACCACTTCCTCGCGCGACCGATGCCGACCTGGGGCTCGCCGATGCTAGCCGAGGTCGACTTCGACAACATCCACTACTTCGTGCGCGCGTCCGAGAAGCCCGAGCGCTCCTGGGACGACGTGCCCGACGACGTCAAGAAGACGTTCGACAGGCTCGGCATTCCCGAGGCCGAGCGCAAGTTCCTCGCCGGCGTCGGCGCGCAGTACGAGTCGGAGGTCGTCTACCACCAGGTCAACAAGGACCTGGAGGATCAGGGCGTGATCTTCCTGGACATGGATTCGGCGCTGCGCGACCACGAGGACATGGTGCGCGAGTACTTCGCGACGATCATCCCGTCGAACGACAACAAGCTCGCCGCGCTGAACAGCGCCGTGTGGTCGGGAGGCTCGTTCGTCTACGTCCCGCCGGGCGTGCACATCGAGATGCCGCTGCAGGCCTACTTCCGGATCAACACGGAGAACATGGGCCAGTTCGAGCGGACGCTGATCATCGCCGACGAGGGGTCGTACGTTCACTACGTCGAGGGCTGCACCGCGCCGACCTACTCGAGCGACTCGTTGCACTCCGCCGTCGTCGAGCTGATCGCCAAGCCCGGCGCGCGCATCCGCTACACGACTGTTCAGAACTGGTCGAACAACGTCTTCAACCTCGTCACCAAGCGCGCGGTCGCACAGGAGCGTGCGACCGTTGAATGGGTCGACTGCAACCTCGGATCCAAGCTCACGATGAAGTATCCGAGTGTCTACCTGATGGGCGAAGAGGCCCACGGCGAGATCCTCTCGATCGCCTTCGCCGGCAAGGGTCAGCATCAGGACGCTGGCGGCAAGATCGTCCACGTCGCGCCGCGCACGACGTCGAACATCTTCGCCAAGTCGATCAGCAAGGACGGCGGTCGCTCCAGCTACCGCGGCCTGCTCGAAGTCGCCAAGGGCGCCGCGGGCTCGAAGTCGAAGGTCGTCTGCGATGCGCTGCTGCTCGACGAAGACAGCCGTTCGGATACCTACCCGACGATTCGCATCGGTGAGGACGACGTCGACGTCGGTCACGAGGCCACCGTCTCCAAGGTCGGCGACGAGCAGCTCTTCTACCTGATGTCGCACGGCCTCACCGAGGAGGAGGCCGGCAAGCTGATCGTCAACGGCTTCATCGAGCCGATCGTCAAGGAGCTGCCGATGGAGTACGCGGTCGAGATGAACCGGCTCATCGAGCTTCAAATGGAAGGGTCGATCGGCTGACCGCGGGTCTCGACGCCGCTGCCCATGTCGTCGGTCGCTCGTGTGCAGAGCACACCACGCTCCCTGCCTCCTCGGCAGCGACGCCAATTTCTCGCGCTCAGCCGATCGACACGCCTGTCCGGGTCGTGGGTGACGGCTCCTGTCTCCGCGCGCCGATCTCTCGCTCCGGCTGTGATCCCCAGTTGATCGGTGCCCCCGATCACCTCTCCTCCTGACCAGCCAAGCCGTTTCGTGAAGCCAAAGCCGTTCCTCGACCACCGAACCACGACGAACCACATGACACCCACTCAGACCGCTGAACCCGAGTTCCTTTCGAAGCGCCGTGAGGCTGCTGCCGTGGAGGCGGCGGGTCTCGCGCTTCCCGAGTTCAAGGGGGAGACGGGGTGGGAGTTCACGCCGCTGACACTCGACCTCGGGGCGTTCGCTCCGGCGCCCGGCGGCGACGCTGATGCCGCCGAGCATCTGCTCGACCTCGACCTCGACGCGGCCGTGCGGCCGAGCTCCGGTGAGGCCACGTCGGAGGGGCTGCTCGTGATGCCGCTCGCGCTCGCCGCCGAACGTCACGCGGACATCGTCGAGCGTCACCTCGGACGCGTCGTCACCGCGCGCACGCGGCTTACCGCCGAGAACGACGCCGGCTGGACTGACGGGACGCTCGTCTATGTTCCGCGCGGCGTGCGCGTCGAAGCGCCGATCGTGCTCACGACCGTCCACGCGACGCCTGGGACCGCGCTGCATCACCGCACGCTCGTCGTCCTGGAGGAGGGCGCGCAGGCGGAGGTCTGGCATCAGACCCTCTCCAGCGATGCGGACGCGGACGGCGTCGTCAACGGCGTTGTCGAGCTCGTCGTCGGTCAGAACGCGAACCTGCGATTCGTCGACGCCCAGGCGCTGTCCGAGCGCACGCTGATCTTCGGCGCGCAGCGCGCGGTCGTCGAGCGCGACGGCGCGCTGGACTGGATCACGCTCGGGTTCGGGTCGTCGAACGGCAAGGTCTTCCTTGAGACCAAGCTCGCCGGCCAGGGCGCGCGCGGCTCCGTCACCGGCGCGTACGCGACGCGCGGCCGCCAGCACCTGGACTTCGACACGCTGCAGGAGCACGCCGCCCCCGACACGACTTCTGATCTCGCGTTCCGTGGGATCGTCGGGGATCGCTCGAGCACGGTCTGGCGCGGAATGATCCAGGTCGACAGGGGTGCGCAGCGCACCGACGCCTTCCAGGAGTCACGCAACCTGCTGCTGACCAAGAAGGCGCACGCCGACGCGATCCCCGGGCTCGAGATCCTCGCCAACGACGTGCGCTGCACCCACGCTGCCGCGATCGCCCAGATCGACCGCGAGCAGCTCTTCTACCTGCGCGCCCACGGCCTGCTCGAGCCACAGGCCCACCGGCTCGTCATCGAGGGCTTCCTCGAGGCGCTCGTAGAGCGTTTCGAGGAAGGTCCCGTGCGCGACGCCGTGTCCGCCGCGATCGAGCGTCGCCTCGCGCTCGTGCTCGCCTCCTGAGCGAGCCCCCGCGCGCCCGCGGCGGCCCGCTCGCGCTCCGCTCCCGCGGTCCCGCGGCGGCCCGCTCCCGCGGAGCGATGCATGTTTGTCACCCATACGGAAACAAACTCGCATCGCTGGGTCACCTTGACGGGGACGGCAGTCCGATCGCTGGGTGATGTAGCGCCGGTTCGCCGGGTTGTGAGCGACCCAGCGGTCACCGGGCGACAATGGCCGACCGCGGTCTGTGATGAAGTCGCTCGCGCTCCGTAGTACTTGCGTGAACCAGACGCTCACCGTGCCGCTCGCAGCGAGACCAATCACAGGGCGCCTCGATTTCGACGCGCTCTACCGGTCCAGTCGCGACGACATCTATGCGTATGTCGCAACGATGCTCCGGGACCGCACCGCAGCCGAGGACGTCACCGCGCTAGCGTTCGAGCGTGCGATGCGAAAGCAGCGCAGCTACCGCCCGGGTCGGGGAACGGAGCGCGCGTGGCTGTTCGGGATCGCCCGCAACGCCGCGCTCGACGAGCTGCGCCGGCGAACCCGGACGGCGGCACTTCTGAGCGAGCCGGAGGACGTTTCCTCGCGCGCGCCTGAGGAGGACGATGACCGGCGCCTGGACCGCGCGACGGTGCGCGCCGCGCTGGACGGCCTCGCCCCACGTGAGCGCGAACTGATCGCGCTCAAGTTTCACGCGGGGCTGTCCAACACCGAGCTGGCCCGCGTGCTCGGCGTCAGCGAATCGAACGCCGGAACCCTGCTCCACCGAGCGATGCAACAGCTGAGGAAGGCCTGCCATGCGACTGCGTGAAGAGACTGAACTGCCAGCCGACGCGATTCGTGAGCTCGACGCGCTTGACGCGGCGCTCGCAGGCGAGCCCGTGGCCGCCGACCTGGTGGATCTCGTCGACCTGGCGCTCGCGCTGCGTGACGAGCGCCCGCGGCCGGCGGACTCGTTCACGCGGGGGCTCGACACTCGGGCTGCCGCCGCGTTTCGCGGCGACAGCGCAGCGAGCACGCGTCAACGGGTGCTCGCTGCGTGGGGCGGGCGGCTGTGGATGCCGGCGCTCGGCGCCGCCGCGTCGGTCGCGGTCGCGACGGTGCTCGCGCTCTCCGTAGCCGGTACGGAACAAGGGCCCAGCGATCAGGCGTCGTCCGGCCCCACGACGACAACCGCGGTGCCCGGAGTCGCCTCGACGGGGTCGGCCCGCGGCCAGGCTGCGCCCGGGACCGGCAGCGGGCAGGTGCTCGACAGCGTGCAGCCTGGCTTCGCCCAGGACGAGTCGACCGCGAATACGCTGCGCGACGCCACCGCACAAGACGACGCGGCCTCGCCCACGTCGCCGAACACGGCGTCCGGCGGCGCGTCAGGCGCGCCGGACGCCGAGCTGTCGCGAGAGTCCAAGTCGCTGGGGTCGCTTCCTCCGGTCCCGGCGCCCATAACCGGCGATCCCATCAACCGCAACGTCGAGCGCGGCGCGAACCTGCGCCTGGCCACGACGCCCAAGCGGCTCGACGAGGTCTCCGGGCGCGTCGTGCGCGTCACCGACGGCGTCGGCGGGTTCGTGCGCAGCTCGTCGGTGGACAGCCGTTCGGGTCTGGGCGGGGGCGCGACCTTCGAGCTTCAGATCCCGGTGACCCGCCTGCAGACGGCGCTCGCACGGCTCTCGCAGCTGGCGAGCGTGCGCTCACGCACGGAGAGCAGCCTCGACGTCACCGAGCAGGTCACCTTCGCGCGCAACCGCGTGGTGGCGCTGCGCGCGGAGCGGCGCTCGCTGCTGCGTCAGCTCGAGGCGGCGCCGAGCCTTGATGAGACGGCGCGCCTACGCGCCCGGCTGCGCTCGATCGAGGCGCGGCTGGACAGCGCGCAGTCCGTCCGCGCACAGCTGCGCCAGCGGACGACCTACAGCCCGGTCTTCGTCCAGATCGTGACCGAGCGTCCACGAAGCGGCGCGGACGCGGGCCCCTGGACGCCGCGCGACGCGCTCGACGACGCCGGGCGCGTGCTCGAGATCGCCGCCGGCGTGGCGCTCATCGCGCTCGCCGTGCTGATGCCGCTCGCGCTGATCGCCGCCGTTGCGTGGCCGCTGGTGCGCGTCGCGCGCCGGCGCCGGCGCGAGCAGGCTCTCGACGCGACCGCGGGCGCGACCTCGCCGACCTGAGTCCGCTCGATATGGTCGAGCGATGACCTCCAACCTCGCCGCCAACCTCACCGCGACCGCCGCGCGCACTCCCGACGCCGTCGCGATGAAGCTCGACGCGCTGGAGGTCACCTACGCGCAGCTCGACGATCGCAGCGCGCGCGTCGCCGGGCATCTGCGGTCGGTCGGCGTCCGAGCCGGCGACCGCGTCGGGCTGATGCTCCCGAACGTCCCGGACTTCGCCGCGATCTACTACGGGATCCTGCGCCTCGGAGCCGTCGTGGTGCCGATGAACGTCCTGCTCAAGGAGCGCGAGACCTCCTTCTACCTGGGCGACCCCGAGGCCGAGGCCGTCTTCGCCTGGCAGGATTTCGCCGCTGCCGCGGGAGCCGGGGCGAGCGAGGCCGGCGCGCGGCTGATCGTCGTCGCGCCCGGTGAGTTCGGGGCGCTGCTCGACGCCGCCGAGCCCGTGTTCGACGTGGCGCCGCGCGAGGACTCCGACACGGCGGTGATCCTCTACACGTCGGGAACCACCGGCACGCCGAAGGGTGCTGAGCTCACCCACGGCAACCTGCGCCGCAACACCGAGGTCGTGCAGGCTCTGTTCGGGATGACAGGCGAAGACGTGATCCTCGGGTCGCTCCCGCTGTTCCACTCCTTTGGGCAGACATGCTCGCTCAACGCCGGCGTGCGCTCCGGCGCGATGCTCACGATGCTGCCGCGGTTTGAGCCCGACAAGGCGTTGGAGATCATCGAGCGCGACCGGGTGACGCTGTTCATGGGCGTCCCGACGATGTACTCGGCGCTCCTGAACTCGCCGTCCGCGCAGAGTGCCGACGCGGGCTCGCTTCGCGTCTGCGTGTCGGGGGGCGCTTCGCTGCCGGTGGAGCTGATGCGCTCCTTCGAGCAGCACTTCGGCTGCATCATCCTCGAGGGCTACGGGCTGTCCGAGACCTCGCCAGTGGCGTCGTTCAACCACCCTGACCGCGAGCGCAAGCCAGGGTCGATCGGGACGCCGGTCGAGGGCGTCGAGATGCGCGTCGTCGACGACGCCGGCGAGCCCGTCAGCGGCGGCGAGGTCGGCGAGATCGTGATCCGCGGGCACAACGTGATGAAGGGCTACTGGAAGCGACCGGAGGCCACGGCCGAGGCGATCCGCGAGGGCGGCTGGTTCTACTCAGGCGACATGGCCCGCATCGACGAGGACGGCTGCTACTTCATCGTCGATCGCAAGAAGGACCTGATCATCCGCGGCGGCTACAACGTGTACCCACGCGAGATCGAGGAGGTCATCTACGAGCACGCGGCGGTCGCCGAGGCGGCCGTCGTGGGCGTGCCCCACGACGAGCTGGGCGAAGAGGTGGCGGCGTTCATCGCGCTCAAGCCCGGCGCCCAGACGTCGACGGAAGAGCTGCGGGCGCACGTCAAGGACCAGGTCGCCGCCTACAAATACCCGCGGCATGTGTGGCTCGTCGACGAGCTGCCGAAGGGTCCGACGGGGAAGATTCTCAAGCGCTCACTAGTCCCGCCGGCCTGAGCGGATCTCGCCTGAGCGAGTCTCGCGGCGCCTGACGCCACCTGCGGCGTCGCACCGTGCTGTCGCACTACCGCGACGCCGCCTGCGTCGCCAGGCATCCACGATCTCTCGCTCAGACTGGCGAGACCCAGCCGAGCGGGCGAACACCGCCAGTCGGGCGTCGTGGCGTCCTCAGTAGCCGAGGCGGTCGAGCACAGACCCGCCGCCGGAGGGCTTCTTCGGAGCGTCCTTGTCGCGGCGGTCGCGCTTGTCGTCGGTGACGAAGCGGATCGTCGCGCCGACGCGGCCGTCGGTCGCCTTCGCCATGTCCTCGCGGCTGACGCGATCGGTGCGGTTCGCGCGCTCGGCCGCGCGATCGGCGCGCTGCTTGTCGCGCTGCTTGGCCTCGCGGATGCGCCCGAGCTTCTGCGCCGCCTGTTCCTTGTCGAGCAGCGCGGTCCAGAGCTCTTCCTGCGGAGCCATCGAGACGATCGTCGCGGCCATTGCCTTGTCGATCCGGCCCGCGCCGATCGAGCCGTTGGCGATGTTGCGCGCGCGTGGGCGGTGATCGTCGTCGGCGGCGATCAGCAGGTTCAGCTCCTGACGCTCACGCGGGGCGAGCACGGCGAGTGCGTCGCGCAGCGCTTGGCGTGCGCCGAACAAGTTCATCGTCGAGCGCGAGGCGTCGCGCAGCTGGTCGATCGGGAGCGGAGCGCGGCTGCGCGGCATCTCGGGCGCCGGCTTGCGACGTTCGCGTGGCTTGCGGCGGCGCGGCTTCTTGGCGGCAGGCTCGGCCGCGTCCTTCGGAGTCGCTTCGGCCGCCACGGTGGCCTGAACGGGCTCGCCGGCGTCGTCCGCCGCAGCCTCGGCGGGTGTCTCGGCGACGACCTGGGTGGGTGTCTCGGCGACGGCCTGGGTGGGTGTCTCGGCGACGGCCTGGGTGGGTGTCTCGGCGACGGCCTGGGTGGGTGTATCGGCGACGGCTTCGGCGGGTGTCTCGGCGACGACTTCGGCCGGTGCCTCGGCGACCTCCGGTGGAGTCTCAGCGACCTCCGCCTCGACTGCGGTCTCGTCGGTCGGGCGCTCGTCGGCGTCGGTCGTCATCAGCTGGCTCCGTGCGGGTCAGGTTCGAGGTCGCGCGGCGTGCTCCTCGTACGCGCGGCGTCAGGCTACCGCGCCACGGTCGCGGGTGGGCCGTCAAGCCCCGCCGCGCGGCCAGCGCCTGCTTCAGAACGCGACGGCGCGCTCCGAGCGACGACCTTCTGAAACGGGCTCCAATAGGGTCGCCCGCCATGACGACTTCCGACGGCCGCGCGCCGCGCACGTTCGACGAGGAGCTGCTCGGCGCGGAGACGCCGATGGTCGCTACAGAGCGCAGCGACGCCGAGCGACTGGAGGAGATCGAGCACGAGCTCGAGGCCGGCTTCCGCGCGCTCGCGGGCGTCACATGCGGCGTGTCGCTCTTCGGGTCGGCGCGCCTGGCCCAGGACGATCCCGCGTGCGTCACGGCGCGCAAGACGGCGCGCCTGCTCGGCGACGCGGGCTTCGCGATCATCACGGGCGGCGGCCCGGGGATCATGGAGGCCGCCAACCGCGGCGCGCGGGACGCCGGAGCGCTGTCGATCGGGCTCAACATCGAGCTTGCACACGAGGAGGCGCCGAACCCATACCAGGACATCGACCTGGTCTTCGACCATTTCTTCGCGCGCAAGGTGATGTTCGTCCGCTACGCGACGGGATTCGTGGTCTTTCCCGGCGGGTACGGGACACTCGACGAGCTGTTCGAGGCGCTCAATCTGATCGTCACTGACAAGATCCACCACTTCCCCGTCGTCCTCGTCGGCGCCGCGTACTGGCGGCCACTGGTCGACTGGCTTCGCGGATCAGTGGCGAGCGGCGGGATGCTGACCGAGCCCGAGATCGATCTGCTGCACGTGGTCGACGACCCGCGCGACGTGGTCGCGATCGTCTCCGAGGCGGCGCGCGCCCAGGGCCGCCTTTCGTAGGTCGCCGAGGGAGACCCTGACGAACCACGGACGAGACGCTCAGCGGCGAGGGCGATGCCACCGCGACGCGGTCCCCGCGCGATGGGTGGGATCGTAGGGCGCATGGCCAACCCCTGGATCGACGAGCACGCCGCGCTTCTCGCCGCGCGAGCCGAACGAGACCTCGAAGCGCTCGTCGCGGTGTCCTCGCCCTCAGGGGACGTGACCGGCGCCGAGGAAGCGGTCGCCGTGGCCTCCGCGCTGGCGGCCGACGTCGCCGAGCCCGAGCGCCCGGCGTGCTCGTCGGCGGGGCACGCGCCCGACCTCGAGCTTCGCGTTCGCGGCGCGGGTGAGCGCCGGATCCTGCTGGTCGGCCACCTGGACACCGTCTTCTCGCACGAGGCGCACGTCGCTCCGAAACGGATGGGTCGTCGCGTCCTGGGGTCGGGCACGATCGACATGAAGGGCGGCGTCGCACTCTCGCTCGGCCTGCTGCGCGCGATCGCTGGACGGCCCGAGCTGGCCGAGGCCACGCTGCTGCTCGTCAACGACGAGGAATGGCGCGTCGGCTCGTTCTCACACGGCGCGCGTTTCGCGGGCTACGACGCGTGCCTGTGCTTCGAAGCGGGGGAGCGCGACCCCGAGGGGAACGACGCGGTGATCGTTCGTCGCAAGGCCGCGGGAACGATCCGTGTCAGCGCCCAGGGGCGCTCGTCGCACTCGGGCTCAGCGCCCGACAAGGGCGTCAACGCGCTGCTGGCGCTGGCCGAGGTAGCGCGCACAGGCGCCGCAGCACACGACCCGAATGGCCCTGATCGGCTCACCGTCGTCCCGACGATCCTGCGCAGCGGAGACGCCCTCAATGTCGTGCCGGCGTCCGGTGAGCTGGTGTTCGACGTGCGCGCCGACCGCCTGGGAGCGCTGCGCGGGGTACTGGACCTGATTCCAGAGCGGGTCGGTGAGGCGACCCTGGGAGCAGCCATGCAGCGCGAATGGCCGGGTATGGACTCGCGCCAGAGCGCTGCGCCGATCCTTGCGGCAGCCGCCGCGCGGCTGGGTCGTCCGCTGATGCCGGCGCAGCGCGGTGGCGCGTCCGACGCAAGCCACTTCGCCGCGGCCGGAATCGCCGTGACAATCGACGGTTTGGGGCCCAGTGGAGGGCGCGCCCACAGCCCCGACGAGTTCGTCGATCTCGACTCGCTGCGCCCCCGCGCAGAGGTCGCGCTGGCGGTCGCCGACGCCGTTCTCGGCGGTGACGACGTAACCATCTGGCAGGAAATCGCTACTCTCTCGCGGAAGTAGTGACCAGCCGAGTCTCCGGGCGCCAGTGATCCGGGGAACGGGGGAACCAATGGCCACCTAGGTGGTCCGGGGCGAATCGTCGCCATCAGAGCGACGTAGCGCGGCCCTTTTCGCGCGAGCCCGACAGCTAACCCCGTAGGCATCGCCCGAAAAGGGGTTCACCTCGTGCCCGCCTACCGCCGCATCGCCGTACCCGTTCTTGGCCTTGCCTCATTCCTGCTGCCGTCCGCAGCTACAGGGGCAACGCAGCCGCAGCCCGTCACTCGGGCTGAAGTCGCGCCCGCCTTGGCCGGTCAGCCGGCCCTCGCGCTCCGTTCAGCCGTTCCGCGCGTGCGGGCGCGCGTCCTCCGTCCCGGCGCCAAGGGATCCGACGTGCGCGGCCTGCAGACGCTGCTTGGCAGGACCGGGATCACCGTCGAGGTGACCGGCAACTACCTGCACGAGACCTCGCGCGCGGTGCAGCGCTTCCAGGTCGCGGCGGGACTCGAGGCGACGGGCATCGCAGGCCCGCGGACCCTCAACGCGCTGCGCGAGTCCGCCCGTGGCCCGCGAGCCGTCGATGCGAGCGGTGGCATGGGCTTCGGCGACGACAAGATCGACACGCGACGCCTGGGCAGCCGCATTCCGCTTGCGAGCGGGATGAGCGGCCGCGACGTGCGCCAGCTCCAGGACTACCTGCGCCGCGCCGGCGTCAAGAGCTCTGGCAAGCCTGACGGCGAGTTCGACGGCGACACACAGGCGACGATCCGCCGCTTCGAGTCACGCGAGAGCCGGCCGGTCGACGGCGCGTTCGATGCCGGCGACATCTACGCGCTCTTCAAGCTCGTCGGCGAGGACGCCAAGCCCGGCGACGCCGGAGATCCCTCGCAGGGCCTCCCGGCCCCGCCGCTGGCGGCAGGCGACAAGGCCAAGCTCGGCCCCGACGGTCTCGCGATCGCCCCCGAAGGCGCGCCCGAGGCGGTTAATCGCATCATCGCCGCGGGCAACCGCATCGCGACCAAGCCCTACCTGTGGGGCGGCGGACACGGTCGCTGGGAGGACTCGGGCTACGACTGCTCGGGTTCGGTCTCCTACGCGCTGCGCGGTGCCAACCTGCTGAAGAGCCCGCTCGCCTCCTACGACTACTTCGGCTGGGGTGAGTCCGGCAAGGGCCGCTGGGTCACGATCTACACGAACTCCGGCCACATGTACATGGTCGTCGCCGGCCTGCGTTTCGACACGAGCGGTCGCGGCGACAGCGGCTCGCGCTGGCAGTCCGCCACGCGCGACCCCGGCGCCTTCACCGTCCGGCACCCCGCCGGCTTCTGACTGCACCAGGGTCTTCGGGGCTGCCCCCCGTCCCCGGAAGACCATCTCGGACGAAACGGCCGCGCAAGGACGCGCGGCCGTTCGTCGTTCGTGCTCGTCGGGGTTCGTGCGACGCGCGCTCGCGGGACTTTCGGGACGACGCGCGTGTAGAAACGCACCCTGGTGGTACACACACAACTACATGTGTGACCGACGCATGAGCTCGGGATGTCAGGTGAAAAGGTGAAAACGATGGCTTGCACTGGCCCCGGCGCGATGGCTTGAAGTGGCCCCACTTCGCGTCGGTTGTTGTGCTTGGTTGATCTTGCCTGATGTTGCTGTTGTGGTGCCGCGTGGTGTCGCAGCGGAG
>Ga0247727_10000885_pt1 | contig 72735 bp, 69 predicted proteins | sample WisWelCaveWW1625_FD_202498 | JGI IMG/M metagenome (GOLD analysis project Ga0247727, IMG submission 202498) | Biofilm microbial communities from Wishing Well Cave, Virginia, United States - WW16-25 | ecosystem: Environmental > Aquatic > Deep subsurface > Groundwater > Cave microbial mat | place...
CATCCTCCCCGAGCGGCTCAAGCCCCTCTTCGACACCCCCAAAATGTAGTGCCAACTCGGACCCTCTTTTTGCCTCCGGGTGGCTCTAAACCACTCCGTTTCGGAAATGCTGCGGAAGTTGGGCTAGGAACCTGTTTCTCATTTGGAGCGTGGGTGCTACTCGGGTGGCGCGCTGACTCGCGAGGGGCGTTTGGAGTCTTCTTGAACGTCCTGACCTGTCCCGGGAGTCTGATCGCAGGGAACCGCTTTCTCCCATTCATCGGCATTCAGTTCCTGGCATGGGTGATGCTCGTCACGCTCGTGTACGGTTCATGGACTTCGATGCGCGGAACGACCGGGGTCGGAAGCAGCCGAAGCACCTTCAACGAGATCATGGAGCGGCGGTCACGAGGCGAGTAGGTGGACGGAGTCACGCTCACTTCGTACATTACATCGAACCTCGTACATCGAACATCGTACATCCGGTTGTCTTTGCAGTTGGAATGCGGCAAAAGGCTGCCCGATTGCAGGAGGAACGCATGCACGCCGACTTCGCGCCCCAGATCAAGGTCACCCCACCCGGCCCGAAAGCCAGGAAGATCCTCGAGAAGGACAAGCAGTACATCACGCCGGCCTACACGCGCGGCTATCCGTTCGTGATCGAGCGCGGCGAAGGATCGTTCGCATGGGACCCCGACGGCAACCGCTTCCTCGATTTCACGGCGGGCGTCGCGGTCAACGCGCTCGGCCACGCGCATCCCGAGATCGTCAAGGTCATCCGCGAGCAGGCCGGCAAGTTCCTGCACATGGCGGGGACCGACTTCTACTACGAGGTGATGAGCGACTTCGCCGAGAAGCTCTGCAACATCTCGCCGTGGAAGGGCAACGCGCAGTGCTTCCTGACGAACTCCGGCACCGAGGGGACCGAAGCGGCGATCAAGCTCGCGCGGTACGTGACGAAGCGCCCTCGAATGATCGCGTTCTACAACGGGTTCCACGGCCGCTCGATGGGGTCGCTCTCGCTGACCGCGTCGAAGGTCATCCAGCGGCGCCACTTCTCGCCGGGGCTCGGCGACGTGACGCACAGCGTCTACAACGACCTCGACTTCCTCGAGAAGTACGTGCTCGGCAAGGTCGCGCCGCCGGAGGACGTGGCGGGGATCTTCCTCGAGTGCGTGCAGGGGGAGGGCGGCTACAACATCGCGACGAAGGAGTTCATGCAGGGTCTGCGCAGGATCTGCGACAAGCACGGCATCCTGCTCTGCATCGACGAGGTCCAGACGGGGCTCGCGCGCACCGGCAAGTGGTGGTGCATCGAGCACTACGGCGTGATGCCCGACATCATCTGGACGGCGAAGCCGATCGGCGGCGGCCTGCCGCTCGGCGCGATGATCGCGCGGAGGGACCTGCACGTCTGGCCGAGCGGCGCGCACGCGAACACGTTCGGCGGCAACCCGCTGGCGTGCGCGGCCGGGCTGAAGACGATCGAGATTCTCGAGAAGGACGGGCTGCGCAACGTGACGGCGATGGGCGACTATCTCTCGCGCAAGCTGAAGGAGCTCACCGACCGCCATCCGATCGTGAAGGAGGAGCGCGGGTACGGACTGCTCCGGGCGATCGAGATCGTGACGGCCTCTGGCCAGCCCGATCACGACGGGCGCGACGCGCTGGTCGACGCGTGCTTCGCGAAGGGCCTCCTCCTCCTGGGCTGCGGCTTCAACGCCATCCGCCTGCTGCCGCCGCTCAACGTGGAGAAAGGCTTCATCGACGCGGCGGTTGAAATCCTGGACGGCGTTCTTGCGGGGGCATCCAAAGGTGGGAAGGGTACAGGAAAGCGGACGCGGCGAGCGCCCGTGGCCTAGGAGCGACTCGGCGGAAATCGCCGCGACGGCCTCGCGCCACCGGGTGCGTCCGGCCGACGAACTCGTCCGCCGACTGGCGTCGAAGAAGGCGCGCATCGGGGTCATCGGGCTCGGCTACGTCGGGCTCCCGCTGGTGCGCCTCTTCGCGACAAAGGGCTTCGCCGTCCTCGGGTTCGACATCGACGAGCGCAAGATCCGGTCGCTCAACGCGGGAACGTCCTACATCCTGAGCGTTCCGACGGCGACCATCGCGAAACTGAAGAAGGCGAGGAAGCTCGAGGCGACGAGCGACTTCAAGCGGATCGGCGAGGTCGACGCGATGATCATCTGCGTCCCGACGCCGCTGACGCCCGACGGCAAGCCCGACCTGCAGCCGATCGTGGCGACGACACATTCCATCGCGAAGAATCTCCGCGAGGGGCAGCTGGTCGTGCTCGAGAGCACGACGTATCCCGGCACGACGCGCGAAGTGATGCTTCCGGAGCTCGAAAAGGGCGGATGGAAGTGCGGCCAGGACTTCTTTCTGGCCTTCTCGCCCGAGCGCGAAGATCCGGGGCGGAAGGACTACACGAACGAAACGATCCCGAAGGTCGTCGGCGGCATGGACCCGGAGAGCCACCGTGCGGCGGTCGCGCTTTACGGCGCGGCGATCAAGACCGTCGTCGAGGCGTCGAGCTGCGAGGTGGCGGAGTCGGCGAAGCTCGTGGAGAACATCTACCGCTGCGTGAACATCGCGCTGGTGAACGAGCTGAAGATGTGCTTCGACCGGATGGGGATCGACGTGTGGGAGGTGATCCGCGCGGCGGCGACGAAGCCGTTCGGATTCCAGCCGTTCTTTCCCGGCCCGGGGCTCGGCGGCCACTGCATCCCGATCGACCCGTTCTACCTGTCGTGGAAGGCGCGGGAGTACCAGTTCTCGACGCGGTTCATCGACCTGGCGGGCGAGATCAACGTGCAGATGCCGTACTACGTGACGGCGAAAATCGAGCAGGCGCTGAAGCCGCGGGGGCTGAAGGACGCGAAGGTGCTGGTGCTGGGGCTTTCGTACAAGAAGGACATCGACGATCCGCGCGAGTCGCCGAGCTTCAAGGTGATCGAGCTGCTGCTGGGCAAGGGCGCGAAGGTCGTCTACAACGATCCGTTTTTCCCGACCTTCCCGGCGATGCGCCACTACCGGCATTTGAAAGTCTCGCCCGTCGAGCTGAGCGAGAAGGTGCTTTCCGCCCAGGACGCCGTCGTGATCGTGACCGATCACAGCGCGTATGACTACGATTGGATCGTGCAGAACGCGAAGCGGGTGATCGACTCACGCAACGCGACGAAGAACGTGACCGCGGGCCGCGAGAAGATCGTCAAAGCGTAGACCGTAAACGGTCCACGGTCCACGGTCCACGGTCTACGGTCTACGCTCCCCCTTGCGTCTTCAGCTTGTTCTTCGCGGTCTTCGCCTCTTCGCTCGATGGGAACTTCTTGATGAGAACCTTGAGCAGGGAGATGCCGAAGTCGCGGTCGGCGCCCTGCCGTTCGCTGAAGACGAAGCCGAGGTAGAGCAGGTCGGGGGCCGTGAAGAGCTTCGCGTCGCGCTCGACGCTTTTGAGGAGCGGGAAATCGGCCGCCATCTTCTGGATCTTCGAGAAGAGCGACGACGCATGGGAGCGGTCGCGCGACGCGAAGGCGATGTCCTTGTTCCGGAGCGTCCGGAGCATCACGATGCCCAGCGTGTAGTCGGTCTCGGGCGTCGCGAGATCGTCGCGCTCCATGAGCCGCATGACGCGCTCGGCGTCCTCGAGCTTCTGGCGCTGGAGGAGCCCCTTGCCGCGCTTGTGCAGCGCATCGCGCAGCATCGCCGGCGCCACGGAGCGGAGGATTTCGTAGTAGACCGGGTGGCCCGCCTCGTTCTTGTCGAGCAGGGCGGTCAGGCGGTTGAGCAGCGTCTTGAGCGCGCGCTGGTCGAGCCCCTCGCGGTACCCCTTCAGGATATTGGCGTACTTCCACTGCTTGTTGAAGTCCTTCTCCGCGAGCATCTGGCGCATCACCCCCGCGGCGAACGCCGGGTTGGAGCGCAGCGTCGCCGCGGCCGTGTCGCTCAGGCGCGGATCGTCGCTGGCGAGCGAGTCGATGAGGGCATTCGCCGCCTTCGCCGTGCCGATGGTGCCGAGCGCCCGGAGCGCCCAGGCGCGGACCGATGGCTGCGTGCTCTTGAGCAGTTTGAGCAGCCGGTCGGTGAAGTCCCTCGGGATCGTGATCTTGGCGAGCACGTCGAGCGCGGGCTTGAGGATGTTGCCGAAGTCCTCCTCGTCGAGGAGCGGGATCAGCTTCGTCAGCACGAGCTTCGCGTCGAGCTTGTCGGGAGGCAGCGCGTTGAGCGTGAAGAGCGCGTTGGAGCGGAGGGGGATCTCGAGCTTCTTGTCGAGGTATTGGACGACGACCTTCGCGGTCGCCGCGTCCTTGAGCGTCGCCAGGAGCTTGAGCCCGGCGATCGTCGCGGAACGGTTCTTCTTCACCTTGGACTGTCCGAGGAACTCGAGGACATCCTTCAGCGCCTTCTTGCGCTCGTCCTCGGGCTGCTGGTCGAGGCGCGCACGGAAGGAGGCCGTCGCCTGCTTGACGATCTCAAGGTCGGGGTCGAGGAACGAGTCGAAGAGCGTCTCCGTCGTGTCGACGCCCTTGGTCTGACCGAGGATGTCGAGGATGCCCTTGCGCACGAGCGGCTCGGCCTTCTCCAGCTTCTCCTTGAGGATCGGCACCGCCTCCATGCCCGCCTCGATGAGCACGTCGCGGGCCTTGGTGCGAAGCGCTTCGCCGGCCCCGAGGAGCGGGATGATGTGGTTGAAGGAGTCGGCCTCCCGGGCCTTCGAAAGCGCGTCGAGCGCGTAGAGAGCGACCGATTCGTTGGAGGCTTTCAGCGCCGCGATGAGCGCCTTCTTGACGGCCGGCTCGCTCGATTGGAGCTCTCCGAGGACCATCGCGGCGGCGCACTGAAGCTCGGCGGATTCGCTCTCGAGCATCTTGCAGATCTTCTCGAGGTCGGACGGCATTAGGCTCCCATGGGTTGAGGTGCCAGATGGTAAGGATGGCGCTACGAACGCGCAATGATCCGCTTCATGGCGCGGTGCAGCGTCGGGTTGGCGACGAGAACCTCGCCCTTGAAGAGGTCCACCGTGCCGCCCGGGAAGTCGGTGACGAGCGCGCCGGCCTCGCGGGCGACGAGCGTGGCCGCCGCGATGTCCCACGGGCCGAGCCGGAACTCCCAGAAGCCGTCGAAGACGCCGCAGGCGGTGAAGCAGAGGTCGAGCGCGGCCGAGCCGAGACGGCGAAGCGCCTGCGCCCGCGGCAGGAAGGCGCTCCACCAGGAGAGGTTGCGGCGCTTCCCGGACGGGGCGTACGGGAAACCGGTGCAGAGCAGCGATTTCTCCATCGCGGTCTGCCGCGAGCAGCGGATGCGCCGCCCGTTGCGGAACGCGCCGCGGCCCCGGCGGGCGGTGAAGAGTTCGCGGAGGGCGGGAGCGTAGACGACCCCGCCTTCCATTTCACCGTCGACCTCGAAGCCGATCGAAACGCAGAAGAGCGGGAGGCCGTGGGCGTAGTTGACGGTGCCGTCGAGGGGGTCGATGAACCAGCGGAAGCGGCTCTTTCCCGCATGGCCGCTCTCCTCGGCGACGACCTCGTGCCCTGGGAATTCGCGCCCGATCGCGCCGAGAATCATCTTTTCGCTGCGGACATCCATCTCGGTGACGATGTTTGTCGGGTTGCCCTTGAGCTTGATCGTGCGCTTGCCGGGCAGGCCCTTGAGGAGCATGTTGCCGGCGCGCCTGGCCAGTCGAAGCGCCAGCGCGAACGCACGGTCTCTTGTCGCGCCGAAGCCCTGCAACTCACGTGGCGGCGGTCGGGACGGCGAAGGCGGATGCATGGGGCGCGACGTTATAGCAAGGTCCCGAAAGCGGGGCTACAATTCCCGCCGATGGCGATCGATCCGAACGTTTTCAACGGCGACGCCGTCGTGCTCCGCCAGGAGTCGTATGGCCCGAAGTGCTGGAAGATGGTGATGGAGGTGCCGTCGACGGCGCCCATCGCGGCCGGACAGTTCTGCCACATCCGGGTCGACGAGGAGCTGAGCGATCCTCTGTTGCGCCGCCCGTTCAGCTACTGGGACGTGCGGCCCGGCAGGAGCGGCCGCGTTGAGGCCGACATCCTGTACACCGTCGTCGGACGCGGAACCGAGGTGCTGGGGAACTGCAAGCCCGGCGACACGGTCGGCTATCTCGGCGCCGTGGGGAGGGGATTCACCATCCGTCGCGACAGGAAGGCGTACGTCTTTGTCGCGGGCGGCGTCGGCATCGTGCCGTTCTATCTCTTCGCGAAGCAGATTCGCGCCGCCGGGCACGACGCGCGGATGATCCTGTGCTTTGGTGCGCGCAACGAGACGATGCTCTGGGGCATCGACGACTTTCCCGGCGTCGGCGTCGAGTGCCACGCGGCGACGGACGACGGGTCGCGCGGACGCAAGGGGCTGGTCACGCACGAAATGCGGTCATGGCTCGAGAAGCTGCCGAACGAGGACGTGATGGTCTACGCGTGCGGACCGGACCGCATGCTCGAGGCCGTGATCGAACACGTGCAGAAGAGCGGCCACGAGTGCGAGGTTTCGATGGAACGCCGCATGGGCTGCGCGCTCGGGGCGTGCGGCGCCTGTGTCACGCCGGTCCGTGACGGTGACGACTGGCGCTACTCGCGGATCTGCTGGGAGGGGCCGACGTACAACGCGTGCGACCTGGTGCTGCACCCGTCATGAAAGCGTACCGCGACATCATCCTGCGCGAAGTCGCCGGCGTGCTCGATGCGATCGATGAAGACCGCTCGCGCAAGTTCGTGATGGAGGTGGCCCGGGCGAAGCGAATCTACGTCGCGGGCGTCGGGCGCAGCGGGCTCGTCGTCAAGGCGTTCGGCCAGCGGCTGATGCACCTTGGGCTGGAGGTCCACCTGGCGGACGAGATCACGGCTCCGGCGATCCGGCGCGGCGACCTGCTGGTGGCGTGCTCAGGATCAGGCACGACGCACCTGACGGTCTACATGGCGCGGAAAGCGCGGCGGATCGGGGCGCGATGCGTCGCGCTGACGGCGCGAATCCGGTCGCCTCTGGCGGCGCTGGCCCGGGTGACGGTCGTCATTCCGGCGCCGCTCGAGCGCGGCCGCGGCGGGGAGGGCACGCGCCAGCCGGCGCGGTCGCTCTTCGAGCAGGCGCTCTTCCTCTACCTCGACAGCATCATCCTGACGGCCATGCAGGAACTGGGGATCAGCGAGCAGCGGCTGGCCCGGCGGCACGCGAACCTTGAGTAGGGGAAGTCGAAGTTCGACGCATGAAATACGAAGTGAAGCACGAACTCAGAGTGGCGGGCAGGCGAAAGGTCCTTTCAGGCTCCTGCAAGACCCTTCAAACGCCGACCCAGAGACTGCTCGGCCGTGATTCGGCCCAGCATTTGCTCTGTTTCAGCGTTATAGTTGCAGAGGACGTGCGTCCAAACCTGCAGTAGAGGAATTCAGCGATGATCATCAGCTGTCCGTTCTGTCACGAGCGTGTAGGACAGCGCGCCGCCGTCGATTGCCCCGCGTGCAGCCGCCGCATGGTGCGTCCGTGCCCCTACTGTGCCGAGGACATCTCCGTGCTCGCGGCCGCCTGCAAGTACTGTGGCGAGAGCGTCGAACCCCAGCCCGCTCAGCCGCCCCCGGTTCGCAGGCCGTCGCCGGTTCCCGCGCCCGTGCAGCCGGAGATCGAGATCATCGAGGAGCGCGTTGAGCGTCCCGACATCGAGTTCATCGACGAAAAGCGTCCGGTTCCACCGCCCGTCGGGGCGTCGAATTGCGTGGCGTGGGAGGATCCGTCGCGCGGAGGCCGCTTCTGCCGCTGGTGGTCGACGTGGTCCGCCTCCATGTTCGACATGGAGGGCCTCTGGAAGCGCCCGGCCGCGAAGGGGCCGATGGCGGCCGTCAACTACTCCTGGTTCCTGTGCGTGATGATGCTGCTTCTGGCGCTGCCAGTCGTCGCCTTGATCAACGTGGCGGCGATGGCGGACAACGCGAAGCCTGCTGAGCTGATCGCGTTCAATCTCGGATACCTCGCCCTCTTCCCCCTGTCGTGGCTGGCGAAGCTCGTCAGCGCCTACGTGGGCGCCGCTCTCTGGCACCTCCCGCTGCGGATGCTGGGAGCGCAGGGCGGCTTCGGCACGACGGTTCGCGCCATCGGCTACGGCGCCGGGTCAGCGGTGTGGCTCATGGTGCCCGTGCTGGGGCCGGTCATCAGCTACGTGACATGGACCGCGTCGAATTACCACGCGTTCAAGCACGGGCACAAGATGAGCGGCGGCCGCGCCTTCATCGCCGCGATGCTTCCGACGGCGGTGTTCGTGACCGTGATCGCCGGCGTGATGGCCCTCTGCATCGTAACGGGGCAGGATCATCACCATCCGGGAGCGATCCGCGTCCACAGCCACTAGGCGCCTGCTCGGACCTCTGGCTATCCGGTCGGGAGCTATCGGGTCGTTCTGGCTATCTCCCGTTCCTATCGGTCCCTACTTCGAGAAGTACCGCTCCACGAACGTCGTATCGACCTGCGCCTTGATGAACTGCGTGTGGTCGAAGATCGCGTGGTGGAGCGGGATGGTCGTCTTGACGCCCTCGATCACGAACTCCGACAGGGCGCGCTTCATCGTGGCAATGGCCTCATCGCGGTTCTTCCGATGGACGATGAGCTTGCCGATCATGGAATCGTAGTACGGCGGAATCTCGTAGCCCGCGTGCGCGTGAGTGTCGAGGCGCACGCCGGGGCCGCCGGGCGCGATGAAGGTCGTGATCTTGCCGGGGCAGGGCTTGAAGTGATCCGCCGGATCCTCCGCGTTGATGCGGCACTCGATGGCGTGGCCGCTGATGACGACGTCGCGCTGGCCGAAGCGCAGCTTCTCGCCGGCGGCGATGTGGATCTGCTCCTTGATGAGGTCGAGTCCCGTCACGGCCTCGGTCACGGGATGCTCCACCTGGATGCGCGCGTTCATCTCGATGAAGTAGAAGCGGCCGCGCTCGTCGACGAGGAACTCGCACGTCCCCGCATTGACGTACTTCGCCGCCCGGGCGAACGCGATCGCGGCGTTTCCCATGTCCTTTCGCATGCCGGGCGTGACGATCGGCGACGGCGCCTCCTCGATGAGCTTCTGGAACCGCCGCTGGATGGTGCAGTCGCGCTCGCCGAGATAGACGTAATTCCCGTGGGCGTCGGCCAGGATCTGGATCTCGACGTGCCGCGGCTTCTCGATGAACTTCTCGATGTAGACCGTCGCGTTCTTGAACGCCGCGTTCGCCTCGGCGCTGGCGGCCATGAAGTTGGTGGAGAGCGAGACGTCATTGTGGGCGATCCGCATGCCGCGGCCTCCACCCCCGCCCGCCGCCTTGATGATCACGGGGTAGCCGATGCGGTGCGCGATTTCCTTCGCCTCCGCGTCGTTCTGGACGGCGCTCTCGGAGCCCGGCACCGTCGGCACGCGCAGCTTCCTGGCGAGCTCCTTGGCGACGACCTTGTCGCCCGTCTGGCGCGACGCCTCGGCCGGGGGTCCGATGAAAGCGATGTTGCAGCTCGCGCAGACTTCCGCGAAGTGGGCGTTCTCCGACAGGAACCCGTACCCCGGGTGGATGGCGTCGACGTTGCTGATCTCCGCGGCCGAGATGATGCGCGAAATGTCGAGGTAGCTCTTGGCCGACGGGCCCGGGCCGATGCAGACGGCGTAGTCGGCCAGCTTCAGGTAGGCGGCGTTCCGGTCGGCCTCCGAATAGACGGCGACGGACTCGATCCCCATCTCCTTGCAGGCGCGGATCACGCGAAGCGCGATTTCGCCGCGATTGGCGACGAGGATGCGGGAGAACATGGCGTGGTGCTACTTCTTCTCGATCAGAAAGAGCACTTCGCCGAACTCCACCGCCTGGCTGTTCTTGACGAGGATGTCGCGGATGATGCCGGGCACCTCCGCCTTGATCTCGTTCATCACCTTCATCGCCTCGATGATGCAGATCACCTTCTCCGCATTGACCTCGTCGCCGACATTGACGAACACCTCCGCGTCGGGCCGCGCGGAGCGGTAGAAGGTGCCGACGAGCGGCGACTTGAACTCGAGGATGTTCTCGGCGCGCTTGGGGCCGGGCGCCGCCGGGGCGGGGACGGCCGGGGCCGCGGGCGGCGGAGCGGCCGGCAGCGCATGGGCGACGACGGGCGTGATCGCCGGCGCGGCGGGAGCGGGCGACTTTTCCTCGGCCCGCCGGAGCCGGACGTGCTTGCCTTGCTCGTCGTATTCGAGCTCGACCAGCTTCGCCGACTCCATCAACTCCACGAGACGCTTGAGTTCGTTGAGGTCCATGAGGGCCATGAGATTAGTGGCCTGACCGTCCACGTCACAAGGAAATTCGAGAACGCCTCATTTGCGGCCAGCCAGAACGACCCGATAGCTCCCGGCCGGATAGCCCGAGGCGGCGCAGACCTCCGGCCATCTGCTATTCGGTTCGGCGCTATCGGCGTTCATTTCTTCTGAATCAGGTCCGTGCTGCAGTTGGGGCACTTCCCCGGCGAGCGGACCCCGACGTCCGGATGGTTGGGGCAGGTCCACAGCGCAGGGTGCTCGTCGTCGTGCCCGTGATGGGGCGGCTGCTTCATCGGGTCGGTGCCTTCGTCGGGTCCCTTCGCCTTCTTCACGCCCTTTCGCATGAGGTCGATCAGCTGGCGCTTCGGGCGGAAGATGATCTGGAAGAACGGCTCGTCGGTCTTCTCGCCGGGGTTGATGGCGTCGAACTTCGCGTAGTAGATCTCGCCCCCGCCCGCGGCGCTCTGGGGCTCGCTGATGTTGAGCGCGACCTCCCGGGTGCCGCCCTCGGCCGTCTTGTACTTCAGCCACAGCCGCCCCGAGGGCGCCCGGCCGCTGAGGCCGTACTTCTGCGCAAATTCGGGCCGCCGTGTGACGAACGCCTCGGCGTCGATGAGGTCCGCGGCGAAGAGCAGCATCGTGAGCTGGCTGTCGTCGATCGGCTGCCCCTTCAATTCGGGGTTGCTGAATTCCCACTTTCCGCCCGCATTGGTCAGCATGTAGAAGGTCTCCGCGTAGACCCCCGTCTTGCGGAAGTCGACGGAGAGGGCAAGGATGTCCTTGGGCTGACAGTGGAACATCTCCATCTCGCGCGCCAGGAGGTCGACGCGGTCGAGCGTCGTCGCGTAGTCGCCGGGGATCACGCAGATCTCCGTCCCCTTCGGGCGGAGCAGGTAGCCCTCGTCGCCGCTCTTGTTGCTGAAGCGGAACGTGAGCCGCTCCTGCACGTCGGCCGATCGCTTCACGTCGATCTCCATCGTGATGTCCGCGTCGACCTTGTCGTCGCCCAGCCCGAACAGCTTCGTGTCCTCCTGCATCGGGATCCAGTCCTTGATCTCGATCGCGAGGAGACGCTCGATGAGCTTGTCGAGCTTGTCCGAGTCGAGCGGCGTGAACCCCTTCGGCTCCGCCACGGTCCAGGTGCGCGGACCGCGCACGTCCTTGGGGACGATGACCAGCTTGCCGATGTCGGAGCGGATCGTCAGCGACTGGATCTGGTCCTTCTTCAAGTCGAACACCTGGCGAAGGCGGAAGGCGTGGACGTGCTTGTAGACCTGGTCGTACTGCCGCGCGTCGACGAGCCCGATCTCATCGGCGCCGCCGACCATGCCTGCCACCACGCGGCGCTTCTCCGCGTCCTGCGTCACGGCGAGCGAGACTTCGACGGGCTCGTTGATGTCGCGCAGCCAGACCCGGTACTTGACCTCCGGATCGTCGAGCTTGTACGTCTTGGGGTCGGCCTTCTCCACGAAGTCGCGGCAGAAGAGGTTGGAGAGGACCGTGACGGCCTGTGTAACCTTCGGGTCGTCGAGCCGCTCATCGGTCGGTTTGCCGTTTCGCTGGGTGAGGTGCCAGTTCGTCTGCCCGCCGTTCTTCCTCTGTTCGATGAGCGCCACGTCGTGTTCGACGCGCTGCTCGTACTTCGGAATCGGCCGCGCCTTGAGCGGGCCCTTGCACTTCGGGCAGGGCGTTCCCTCGGCGCCGCTCTGGCCGCACTTGTCGCAGATGTGGGCCACGTCGGTCACCGGCTTCCCGTCCTTGAAGATCTGGCGCGCGACCTCGAAGCGGCTCGAGAGCTCGATCTTGACGACGCTGGATGACTCGAACCGCGCGAGGCCGCGGTTGCGGAGGTCGATCAGCTCCTTGGTGAACGGCGCGACGACGCTGTCCTGGCAGAGGTAGATCGTCTCGTCGCCGTCGATCATGAAGAAGCGCAGCGACGAATCGCGCGTCGACCGCTTCCCGAACCTCACCGTGATCTTCTTGGTGTTGTCCTTGACGCTGACGACGAACTCGGGGGCGTCGAGGCCGAGCTGGGGAATGTTGTGGTCGACATGCCCCTTCGGGATGCCGCCGCGCCGGCTGAGGGAGGCGAGGGCGGCGCCCATGTCGAGGACGAGCGGCTCGTTCGCAAGGCGATCAATGGGCTTGGTGATTCTCCACTTGATGCCGGTGATGCGGTCCGGGAGCTGTTCGAGAATGATCTCCGGCTTGCCGGGGCGTGTGATTTCGATCGCCGTCAACCGGTCGAGGGCCGGAATGCCCGTGCCCTGCGGACCGTCGACCGCCTTCTCACGCCCGCTGGTGGTGGCGAGGTAGTAGCCTCCCAACGCGGCGAACGCGACGCCCAGGACAATCGTCGTCTTCCAGTTCATACTGCTACTTCCTTCGGAAGAACCACGCGATGACCCCGAGCACGATGCCGACGAGCGGGAGCACCACGACAACCACGGCAAACATCAGGTTGGCCTGCTGAGGCTTGAGATCGAGAGGCCGGCGGTCCATCCGCTTCGGCGGCGCGACGATCATGCCTTCCTGTTCGAGCAGCCAGCGGAAGTTGTTCAGCACGTAGCCGCAGTGATCGTCGCGGAGCTCCGTGCCCGTCGCGAGACTCACGTTGGAGAGGCCCAGGTAGGCGCCCCATGCCACGATGCGCGCCGTCTTTCCGCCTTCGACGAGCTGCTGCGAGCAGACGGCGATCGGCGGCGCGACCGGGTCGGTCTGCTCCTGCTGGATGACTTTGCGGGAAAGCGGCTGTGCCCAGGCGGTGGGCGGCGCGTACATCAGCACCGTGACCGCCCGGCGGTCGCCCGGAATCGGCTCCACGGCGCGGCAGCCGATCATGAGCAATCCCACGTTGTTCATGCCGCGGTTGATCTCGTGGTTTTCGAAGTTCGAGACCACGATCGCGTCGGCGCCGATCCGGTATCGCGCTGAGGTCGGGTCGAAGACCACGTCGGCCGTGATGCGCACACCCCACCGCTCCAGGAGCTGGGTGAGCCCTCGTCCGGCATCCTTGTCGGGGTTCAGGGAGACGAAGAGGCGGCCGCCGCGCCGGAGGTAGGCGTCGATGATATTCACCTCGGGCGGCGACAGGCTTCCGCCAAAGCCCGCGATGAGGATGGCGTCGCAGTCGGTCGGGATCTCCGACATGTTTGCGAAATTGAGTTCCTTGAGGGCCATGTTGGCCCACGTGTCGAGGGTCCGTGCCAGGGTCGTCAGCCCGAGGTTGTCGGGGCGTGACGGCGAAAGTTCGCCGTGGCCGACCGTGTAGTAAATGAACCCGCGGTGGTCACTCGCCGCCTGGACGAGAGCGGCTGTCAGCCGGGGCTCCGCGAAGAAGACGAGCAGCGACCCGGTCTTGGGATCGCCCTGGTAGAGCGTCTGGATCGGGAAGGCCTGCTTCAGCGGTGGATCGCGCCGGGCGACCATGTAGACCATGTTGGCCGCCGGCTCGTCCTTGAAGATCGATCGGATCTCGCCAAGCGCCGGATCGCCCTCCCGCTCCGCGAACTTCACGTTGATCCTCGGGTTCGCGATGTGGAACTCGGTGAGGATGTTCTTGAGCATGTCGTAGGCCGGAGGCAGCGACCGGTCCTCGCCTTCATACGGCCCGCTGTCGAGATAGGTGACGTAGATGTCGATGTCGAGGTTGATCTTGCCGAGGATCTCCCTCGTCGCCGGATTGATGGTGAAGGCCTGCTCGCGGGTCAAGTCGATCCGCTTGCGGTGCTTTGCCGTGATCAAGTTCGCCAGCACGAGCGCGCCGATCAGGAGCGCCGTGGTGAGCAGGACCCAGATCCACATGAAAAGCCGGCGGCGGCGCGAGAACTCGAGAATCTCGAGGTGCTCGGGAGGCCGGAGGGCGGGGTCGGTCATCGCCACCTCCGCGACTCGACGACCCGCACCGTCAGGAAGAGGCCACCGAACATGACGCTGAGCAGGTAGACGAGCGGCCGCGTGTCGATCACGCCCTTCGAGAACTCCTCGACGTGGTTGAGGATGCCGACGTAGTTCATCACGTCCTTCACCATGCCAAGGAACTGGCTCGCCCCCGGCCTGAGAATCGGTGAAAACGCGGAGATCATCATCAGCGTGCAGGCGACGATCAGCGTGACGACGCCGGCCGTGATCTGGTTGCTCGCCATCGACGAGATCAGGAGCCCGATGGAGATGACCGCGCCGAGAGTGAGGAACACTCCCAGGTAGCCGGTGAGCATCCCCTTGACGTCGAGCGTGCCGTAGGCGGCCACGAACGCGGCGTAGAAAACGGTCGGGAGGAGGAGGTAGCAGACGAAGAGCATCGAGGCGGCGAACTTCGCGAAGACGAACTGCCACTCGGAGACGGGCGCCGTCATCATCGTCTCGATGGTCCCGCGGTTCTTCTCCTCCGCGATCAGCCGCATGGTGATCAGCGGGCTGATGAGCGTCATCAGGAAGACGAGGTACTGCTGCACTTCCGTCATCGACGCCGGGAGGCGCTGCTGCGAGTATCGAAGCATGGAGAAATAGAAGAGGAACCCGCTGACGGCCAGGAGCGCCGTGAGGATGATGTACGCCATCGGCGAGATGAAATAGGCGCCGAGCTCGCGCCGGATGAGGGCGATGATGTTGCGCATGGGTTAGCCCTTGCCTCCGGTCTCCGGGACCTTGACCGGTTCCGGATGCTCGACCCGTGGCGTGTCGCGCCGCACGCCGGAGCTCGATCCAGGGCCCGCGGTGACCTCGACAAAGGCGTCCTCCAGCGAGACGCGCTCATGGCCGAGCTCGACGAGGTCCCACGAGTGCTGCGCCGCGCACTTGAAAAGTTCGGAGCGCAGGTCGGCGGCATTGGCCGGTTCGACCAGGTAGTCCTGCAGCTCGCCCTTGTTCATCCATGCCACGCGCTTGACGTTCGGCAGCCGCTCGATGATCTCCTTCACGCCCTCGCCGGTGCCGCGGAGCTCCAGCCGCACGCGGCCGGTGAGCGTGAACTTGTTGATGATCTGCGACGGCGTCCCGTCGGCCACGAGACGGCCGCGGTTGATGATGAGCACGCGCCCGCAGGTCCGCTCGACCTCGGAGAGGATGTGCGTCGAGAGGATGACGGTCCGCCTCTGCCCGAGCTCGCGGATCAGCTCGCGGACGGTGCGGACCTGGTTCGGGTCGAGCCCGATCGTCGGCTCGTCGAGGATGATGATCTCGGGCTCGTTCAAGATCGCATCGGCCATTCCGACGCGCTGGCGGAAGCCCTTCGAAAGCTGGTCGATGATCGTGGTCCGCCGCTCGGCGAGCCCGCACTTCTCCATGGCCGATCCGACAATGCGCGTCCGGTCGGCGCGAGGCGCCTGCTTGATCTGGGCCCGGAAGAGCAGGTACTCCTCGACGCGCATCTCGGTGTAGAGCGGGTTGTTCTCGGGGAGATAGCCGATCATGCGCCGCACCTTCATCGAATCGCGCAGCACGTCGAAGCCGCCGACGGAGACGGTGCCGGTGGTCGGCGGGAAGAGGCAGGTGAGGATGCGCATCGTCGTCGACTTGCCGGCGCCGTTGGGGCCGAGGAAGCCGATGACCTCGCCCTTCTCGACGCGGAATGAAATCCGGTCGACGGCGAGAACGCCGGGGTAAACCTTGGTCAAATCACGGACGTCGATCATCCTTCGGACCTTCTCCTGAGGCAGGACGGGCGCCGTCCGGGGGTCCATGCCCGCCTTTTTCTAGACGGACTTAGACAGTGGGTTTCTCAGAGGGTTCGAAGAGTATCGTTCCCGCGGGTCGCCGTTGTCAAGGCCGCTATTTGGTTTCAAAATCGGCGTCGATGATCTTCTCGCCGCCGGGTCCCTTGCCCTTTTCCGGCTCGGCCTTCGGCGGCGGCTCAGCGCCTGCACCGCCGGCGGGGCCTTTCGCCTTCGACGTCGCCTCGTAGATCTTGGCCGAGACGGCGTGGACCGCGGTCTCGAGCTCCTCCATGGCGCGCTTGATGTCGGCCGCGTTCTCGGTCTCGCGCTCCTTCTTCACTTTCTCGACGGCTTTCTCGATCTTCTCCTTCTCGTCGCCGATCTTGTCGGCGTGGTCTTTCAGCAGCCGCTCCGCCGCGTAGACGCGCTGGTCGGCCAGGTTGCGCGCCTCCGCCAGGTCGCGCCGCTCCTTGTCCTTCTCCGCGTACTGCGCCGACTCCTTCACCATCTTGTCGACTTCGTCCTTGTTGAGCCCCGTGGAGCCTTTGATCGTCAGCTGGCGCTCCTTGCTCGTGCCCAGGTCCTTGGCTTTCACCGAAAGGATGCCGTTGGCGTCGAGGTCGAACGTCACCTCGATCTGCGGAACGCCTCGCCGCGCGGGCGGGATGCCGTCGAGGTCGAACGTGCCGAGTTTGCGGTTGTCCTCGGCCATCTTGCGCTCGCCCTGGAAGACATCGATCGTCACGGCCGGCTGGTTGTCGGCCGCCGTCGAGAAGGTCTGCGATGCGCTGGTCGGGATGCGCTTGTTGCGTTCGATGAGCGGCACCATGATCCCGCCCTCGACCTTCAGCCCGAGCGTGAGGGGCGTCACGTCGAGCAGGAGAATGTCCTTCACCGTTCCCTGCATGACGCCGGCCTGGATCGCCGCGCCGACGCCGACGACTTCGTCCGGATTCACGCTGCGGTTGGGCTCCTTCTGGAAGTACTCCTTCACGACCCGCTGGACCATCGGCACGCGGGTCGAACCGCCGACCAGGACGACCTCGTGGATGTCCTTGATCGTGAGATGGGCGTCCTTGAGCGCCGCCTTGACCGGCTCGATGGTGCCCTCGACGAGATCGCCGATGAGCTGCTCCAGCTTGGCGCGCGTGATCTTCATCGAGAGGTGGAGATCGCCGCCGGCGATGTAGGGGAGGTTGATCTCCGTCTCCACCATCTGCGAGAGCTCGCACTTCGCGCGCTCGCACGCTTCCTTGAGGCGCTGAAGGGCCATCGGGTCCTTGCGGAGATCGACGCCCTTGGCCTTCTTGAATTCGTCGCAGACGAAGTCGATGATCCGCTTGTCGAAGTCGTCGCCGCCGAGGTGGGTGTTCCCGTTCACGGCGCGGACCTGGATCATCTCGTTGTCGACTTCGAGGATCGAGATGTCGAAGGTGCCGCCGCCGAGGTCATAGACGGCGATCTTCTGCAGCCCCTTCTTCTGGCTGATGCCGAAGGCGAGCGCGGCGGCGGTCGGCTCCGGGAAGACGCGGCGCACGTTGAGGCCGGCGATGCGGCCCGCCTCCTCGGTGGCGCGGCGCTGGCCGTCGTTGAAGTAGGCCGGGCAGGTGATGACCGCCTCGGTGACCTTCTCGCCCAGGTAGGCCTCCGCCGTCTCCTTGAGATCGGCGAGGACCATCGCGGAGATTTCCTGGGGCGTGTAGGACTTGTCGCGAAGGCGGACGCGGACGGCCTCCTCGGAGCCGCCCTCGATCGTGTAGGGCACCATCTTTTCTTCTTCGCCGACTTCGTTGCGGCGCCGGCCCATGAACCGCTTGATCGAGTAGACGGTGTTGGTCGGATTCATGACGGCCTGGCGCTTCGCGAGCTGCCCGATGAGCCGCTCGCCGTTCTCGTTGATGCCGACGACCGACGGCGTCAGGTTCGATCCGTGCTTGTTGGCGATGACCTTGACTTCGCGGCCTTCCATGACCGCGACGACCGAGTTCGTCGTGCCGAGGTCGATACCGATGATCTTGCTCACAGAGCCTCCGGGTCCTTTGCGAAGGACTAGTGCAAAGCGGAGGCCAAAGGGGGAGCACTCGCGGAGGCTCTAACCCCTTGGCTTCAAGTGGATTGCGCGGGGTTTCTGGGTGCCATTCTTGAATGTGTCAGAGTGACAGGCCGCGGCGCTTCGCAGGGCAGGCCCTCCGCCCGGCGGCGGGGCTATAATCCGGATCTTGCTTCTCGACAACCGCGGGTGGTGGATCAAGCTGGGGCTGGCGCTGGCCCTGTTCGGCGCCCTGTGCGTCGACGGTGCGCGCCGACTGGGCGGGGCGCACCCGCACTTCGCCGTCGCCGTCGCGCAGCCCGCCGCCTGGGATGGGAGGGAGATCTTCGTCGAGCCGTGCCCCGTCATCGAGGTCGGAGCGGGGTTTGCCGTCGTGAAGGACCGCGAGGCGACGCTCAGGATTCTCACCGCTGAGCCGTTGATGAAGGGCGACTGGCTCTACGCGATGGGGACGTTCCACGCCGACGGGACGCTGACGGCCAGGCGCGTCCGTCGGGCGCCTCACTGGCCCATTCAGCGCACGACGATCTACGCGGTCTCGTTCATCGTTCTGCTGGTCTTCGCGCGGCTGTTCTGGAAGACCTTCTCGATCTCGCGGGCCGGGTTTGCGCCGCGGCCCAGTTTCACGGTGCGATGATGGCCGACCTGCTGACGCATTACGTTTCCGCACGCCTGCCGGGCAGCTTCATCGGCGATCCCGCGGCGCGGGCGACGCTGGTCCTCGGCGTCTTCCTGCCCGACGTGGCAGGCAAGCTGATGGCACGCATCTTCAACACGCCGGATGGTTTCAGCGCCCCGGCGCACTCGCTGCTCGGGCTGCTGCTCTTGAGCTATGTCGTCGCGCTCCTCTTCTCGCCCGAATTCCGCGCGAAGGCGTGGTTGACGATCTATGTCGGCGCGCTGCTGCACGTCGCGCTCGACCTGCTCAAGGACAATCTCGGCGGGGGCTCGGCCTATCTCCTGCACCCGTTCACCCTCGCCGGGTACGAAATCGGACTCTACTACAACGAGAACGTGGTCTATGCGATGCCGGTTGATTTGCTGCTGATGGCGCTGATCGTCGGCTTCAGCCGGCGATGGAAATGAAACCGCCAGGGGCGCCAACTCGAATTCGTGAGTGACGCGAAGTCAGTTTCGCTCCGGCGCGGTGCTCTGCGAGCCGGAACGCAGAGCGGCAGAGGAGGCAGAGCGCGCGGAGCGGCTTCGATGCAAGCAGGAGTGGCGGCGGCCCGAGGACGCTGACCCCATCGGCGGGCATGCAGCGTCTCCTTCGGGGTCTTCCTTCGAGTCCTTCGGGACCATTGGGGTCATTTTCTCCTTCAGCACTGCCCGCTCCCGGACGACGGACTTCGCAGAGGGCGCCACGTTGAGATACCGATGCGTCACGTGCGCGGCCGCGCTCTCTTCGCCGCTGCGACGAGGAGGAGCGCGAGTGTGACAGCGACAAGTCCCGCGATCACACCGCAGACCGTCCTGATCCGCCTTGTGACGACGGGTTCTGGAGCGCGGCTCATCGGCGGAGTCTCGCGAGAGGCGGCCCAGGGCTCTGCGCCATCGAGCAGGACGCTGGGCGCGCGGCGCCGGAGTCTGTCACGATTCGTTCGAGCGATGGTCTCCCACACAGCGCGTTCCCGGTCGCCAAGTTCCGAGCGCAGGGCTTCGGAAGCCACGCGCCTGATTTCGTAGTACTCATTCCGAATCGCTTCCAGTTCGCGTATCTGGCGAAAGACCTCCGGGTGGCACAAGACGCGTCCATGGCCTAGCGTTCCGATCATGTCACGCAGCGCAACGCGGCAGGCGTACTCGTCGGATGTCTCTGGAACGAGCTTAACCTCCACCCCGACCAGCGCGGCGGCGTCCTGTTGGATTCGCGCTACGACCTCTTGAAGCTCGACTGCCGAGAGCGGGCGATCGATGCCAGACTGGAAGGGCTGGCCGACGGTACTACGTGCGAACGCCCTCACGCTCTTGAGGCCCTTGTCCAAGACCTCGCGGGCATCGTCACCGCGAACGCCGGCCAGAACAGCCTTGCGGGTCTCCTCAATCAGGTAGTCGATCTGGTTGTAGATCTGATCCCGCTCCGCTGCCGATGGAGCGGTGCCAGCCAAGCCGGAATCGATTTCCTGCTTCAGGACCGCAAGCAGTGCGACGCGCTCGCGCCTCGCAAGTTCTTCTGGAATTGGAATGCGGGCGTTCCACGGCTCCAGGTTCCCGCTGAAGACGGGAAGAACTTCAGGTCGCCAGCAGCTCAAGAGGCGCGGCAGCTCGGTCAGAAGCATGTCTTGTTGCTGCGGCGTCATGCGCAGCCGCGCGATGTGTTGCTGAAGGGCAAGCTTGTCGGCCGCGGCCCAGCCGCTTTCCGTTCGTTCAAGGATCTGGGCGACTTGCTGATCCAGTTGGCCCGACGACTGATCGTGCTCCTGAACCGTTGCTGCCGCAGATGCGAGCAGACAGCTCATCCACATCATTGTGCACCGGGGGGCTCACTGCACTTCCCGCAGGAGCGTCTTGTGGACATTATTGTGGACAATGGCTCTGAATACGCAGGCAACAGCATTCCCTTCAATTTGAAAGCTTACCTCGGTGACTTTCGAAACACTGACGCCTCGGTCAAAGGGAAGCTCGCCCTGCACGACGTTCTCAGCGCTCCACCATTCAATATGCTGGTGGAACTCGCGCGACGTTGGCACGGCGATAACGACGACGCCGTTGATGAGGATCTCGGTCAGCTCCGTTCCGACGCCCGCGACTCGCCAGTTGAAGCCGCCGTTACCTTGTTTCACCGCGGTGTACTCTACCTTGCCGAGCATCGTAACCCGTCGAATCACCTCGATCGGTTCACCGCACTGATCGGAGTTCAGCGAAATCTGAGAGCGAAATGGCTGAAACTCATCGCCCAGAGTGACCTTCCCTTTGTCAGAAGCAGCCTGAGGCGGATCCAGAGTACCTGCCCAAGTCAGCATCCTTATGTCAACGTGAGCGTCGGCGGTGTGACAGCAGTCGAGTCGCGGGTCGAAATTGGTTCGCACAAGGGCTTTGCTGGCCGCGTTCGACCGCGCGCCTGCCTCGAACCCGGCGCCTTTGACGAGCCCAATTCCGAGGGTCGAGGCATCGGGCCGCTTCTCGAAGACGCTCACTTCCTTGACGCCCTCATTCTCAACGAGGTTGACGGCGCCTCGGAAGAGACTCGGCAGAGGGCCTTCCCGTGGACGGGGGGTCGTCGAGGCTCGACCCGTCGGCAATCCACTCCAGGCTATATGCGGCCTCTGTCACGACAAGGGCGTGGCACTCATCGATCGGCGTACCCTGGTAGGGCCATCCAAGGAGCGTCGAGGCTAGGAGTATTGTGAGCGACGGTCTCATGTGATCCCCTTCGCGTGTTCGTCCGGCCTGCTCAGATTGCAGTAGCAAATGGTCGTCCGCACTCTCGCCCCATCGAAGCACGCAAGTTGTTTTTTTTTCAACGACTTACGGAGCCTGAAGAGGTAGCGTGATCAAGTCTTGGGAATGATGTTCCATCGTGGGAACAGCGGGCTACTGGCGGGCTTGGAACGGCCCAGCAGCGTGGGGCGGCGCTTCTTCATCTACCGGGCCGTCCTCCAGGCTACAACGAGAACGTGGTCTACGCGATGCCGGTCGACTTGCTGCTGATGGCGTTGATCGTCGGCTTCAGCCGGCGATGGAAATGAAACCGCCAGGGGCGCCAACTCGAATTGGTGAGTGACGCGAAGTCAGTTTCGCTCCGGCGCGGTGCTCTGCGAGCCGGAACGCAGAGCGGCAGAGCGCGCGGAGCGGCTTCGATGCAAGCAGGATTCACGTGCCAGGGAGCCGAGGGTGTAAGTCGAAAAAGAGGAAGACGCCTTTCTTGGGGTCCTCCCGGATCAGCCGTGCCAGGGCCGCAGGCCACCCCTTGTCCGATCGGGGCGTTCCGCTTGCAGCCAAATCGCTCCGCGCTCTCTGCCTCCTCTGCTACTCCGCGTTAATGGCTCGAAGAGCACCGTGCCGCCGCGAAGGGGACTGGGCACTCACAGATTCAACGTTGACCCAGCCTAGCCCTTGACGTCGAGGTGCACTTTCCACCGCTTGTCGTCCATCTTCGGGAAGTCGGTGCGGTAGTGGGTCCCGCGCGACTCCTCGCGCTTGAGCGCCGTCATCGCCATGAGGAGCCCGACCGTGATCATGTTCTGGAGCTCCCACCCCGCGGGCTTTGAGAAGCCGCGCTGCATCACGTAAGTCGACCAGAACATCATCCGGTCGATCGCGTCGCGCAGCCCGATGGCGTCGCGCTCGACCCCCACGTGGCGCCACATCGTGCTGCGCAGCGAGTTGCGGATGTCCCAGACGTCCATTCCCTCGCCGGGCGCGTGCTTCGTTGAGGCCGCGATGGCCGGGCGGCCCGGATCGACCGCATGCTCCGCGGCGTGGAGCCCCGCGCGTCGTCCGTAGACGAGGCATTCGAGCAGCGAGTTGGAGGCGAGCCGGTTGGCGCCGTGGAAATAGGCGGCGGCGGATTCGCCGGCGGCGTAAAGGCGCTTGATGCTCGCCCGTCCGACGGCGTCCACTTTCACGCCGCCGACGAAGTAGTGCGCGGCGGGGCGGACCGGGATCGTCTGTTTCGTGAAGTCGATCCCGAACTCGTCGCAGACGCGCCCGAGCCCGGGGAAGAGGCGGCGCACCTCGGCCTTCGGAATGTGCGTGATGTCGAGGTAGACCTGCGTGTCGCCCGTCTTGAGCATCTGGGCGAGCATCGACCGCGAGACGATGTCGCGCGGCGCGAGGTCGCCCATGGGGTGGTAGTCCTTCATGAACGCGCGCCCGGTGCGGTCGCGAAGCGTGCCGCTGGCGCCGCGGACGGCTTCGGTCACGAGCGCGCGGCTTGCGCCGGCCAGGTAAAGCGTCGTTGGATGGAACTGCATGAACTCAAGGTCGGAGAGGACGGCGCCGGCGCGGTAGGCCATCGCGGTCCCGTCGCCGGTGGCGACGGCAGGATTCGTCGTCTCGCGGAAGATCTGCCCCGCTCCGCCGGTGGCGAGGATTGTCGCGCCCGCCAGGATCGCCCGGAGCTGGCGTCCGTCGTGGACGAGGGCGCCGAGGCAGGCTCCGCCCTTCGTCAGGAGGTCGATCGCGTAGGTCTCCTCGACGAAGGTGATGTTGGGGTGCTTCTCGGTGGCGCGGATGAGCGCGCGGACGATCTCGAGGCCGGTCTCGTCGCCGCGGTGCAGCACCCGCGCGCGGGAGTGGCCGCCCTCGCGGGCGAAATCGAGCCTGCCGTCGACGCGTTCGAAGGCGGCCCCCATCGCGATCAGTTCGCGCACGCTGTCGGCTCCCTCGGTGATGACGGTGCGCACGACCGCGTCGTCGCAGAGCCCCCAGCCGGTCTTGAGCGTGTCGGCGATGTGCGATTCGAACGTGTCCTGCTCGTGGATCGCCGCCGCGATGCCGCCCTGCGCGTAGCGCGAGTTGGAGTCGAGCGGCTTGCGCTTGGTGACGACGATCACGCGCTTCGTCTGGGCGGCCGCTAGGGCTGCCCGCAGCGCGGCGGCGCCGGAGCCGAGCACGAGGACGTCGGTTTCGAGGAGGCGCAGGCGCTTGAACTCGAACGGGACGAGGTAGCGCGGAGTCTCAAGCCCGATGCGCAGAAGCATGTTCGACTACGGCGCGCCTTGCGCGCCTCCGCTCAATGCAAGCATGTTCGACGACGGCGCGGCTCGCGCGCCTCCGCTCAATGCAGCCATTTACAACGCTACGCCGCGCACGCCTTCGTAGAGCGTCCCGCTCCGATGGCACACGACGAGGGCCTTTACCACGTCGTCGTCGAAGAGCTTGCCGCCTTCGGCCGCGATGGCCTGGACCGCGTCCTTCGGCGCCATCGGCTTGCCCGTGTAGCCGGTGCAGACGTTGTCGAAATGGTTGGCGAGGATGATGATCCGTGCGAGCGGCGGCGTGTCGGCGTTCTTGACCTTGTTGGGGAAGCCGCTGCCGTCGGCGCGCTCGTGGTGAAACCGCACGCCGACGATGACCTCCTCGAAGCCCTCGATGCCGGCGAGGATCTTCTCGCCGACCGTGATGTGGACTTCCTTGCCCTCCTTCGACATCCCGGCCGACGACTGGTGCGCGGCGAGCTTGCCCACATCGTGCAGGAGGGCGGCAAGGCGGAGCCGGTGGAGCTCCTCCGCCGGAAGGTTCATCTGCTGGCCGATGGCGACGCAATACTGCGCCACGCGCTCGGCATGGCCCTGCGTCTTCGGGTCGATGAACTCCATGGCCGAGACGAGCGCGCGGATGGTCGAGTACATCGAGCCGCGGATGCGGTCGCCCAGCTGCGAGATCGTGAGCGCCATGGAGATCTGGAGGCCGGCCGCGGAGACGAGCTCCAGGTCTTCGACCCGCAGCGACGTGTTCAGCTTGGCCGCGTGGAAGTAGAGGAGGCCCTCGGTATGGTCGCCCATCATGACCGGCGCGGCGCAGACCGACTTGATCTTCTTGAGCACGACGCTCTCGCTGAGCATGAAGCGGTCGTCGAGCGTGGCGTCGGTGGTGAGGAGCGGCATCCCGGTGGACATGATGCGCTTCACGATCGTGCGGCTCATCTTCTCCGCGCCGATGTCGCCCTGTTCGACGGCGGCGCGCTGCACGAGGCGGCCCGTGGCGCGGTCGAGCAGGAAGAGATAGCCGTGGTCGCTGCCCACCGCGGTCGAGACGCGTTCCAGCGCGGAGCGGAGCGAGGCCGTGAGATCCTTGCCGGAGCTCAGGATCTTGCTGACGTCGTGGATGACCGTGAGGTTGCGCGACGTGATCTCGCGCCCGAGGGCGGCCTCGACTTTCCGCGTCTTGTCGACCTTGATCTCGACGGTCGTCGTCTCGATGCGCGGGTCGTTGTCGAGGCTGGGCGCCTCGAGGTCGACGTCGGTCGGCGGGGCGCCGGGCTTGTCCTCGAAGGCGCAGATCGTCGTTCCGATGAGCAGCTCGTCGGAGTGCTTGAGCGACTCCTCCGTGACCTTCACGTTGTTGACGTAGGTGCCGTTGGTCGAGTTCAGGTCGCGCACGAAGCACATCTCGCCGAGGCGGAAGATCTCGGCATGCGCGCGCGAGACGCCCTGGTCGAGGACCTGGATGGTCTGGCTTTCATCGCGCCCGATGGTGATGACGTTGTCCCGGATCTCGAAGACCTTGCCCTTGTTGGGTCCCGTCTTGATGCGTATGAAGGCCATGGGGTGCTGGCTGAACTATATCAGAAATGTCACACCCCGGCGGGGGCGACAATCCGGCCGTCCTCGATCCTCACGATGCGCCTCGCGAGCGCCGCGACGCTGGGGTCGTGGGTGACGATGACGAAAGTCTTGCCGGTCTCCTGGGAGAGCCGCGCGATCAGCTGCTGGATGTCACGGCTGGTGGCGGCGTCGAGGTTGCCCGTCGGCTCGTCACAGAAGACGATCTCCGGATCACCGATGAGGGCGCGCGCGATGGCGACGCGCTGGCGCTCGCCGCCGGAGAGCTGGTTCGGGCGGTGCTGCATGCGGGGCGTGAGGCCTAGGCGCTCCAGCCAGTCGCACGCCCTCTTCCGTGCCGTGGCGCCGCTGCCGCCGACCCACGACACGATGCTGTGGCGGATCATGAGCGGCATCATCACGTTCTCGAGCGCGGAGAGCTCCGGAAGGAGGTGGTACATCTGGAAGACGAAGCCGAACTTCTCGTTGCGCACCGCCGCCTGGCGTCGAGAGGAGAGCGTGGCGAGGCGCTCGCCGCGAAAGACGACGTCGCCCGAGGTCGGCCGGTCGAGAAAGCCGGCGATGTGGAGCAGGGTGCTCTTGCCGGCGCCCGACGGCCCGACGATGGAGACGATCTCGCCTTCGCGGATGTCGAGCGAGACGCCCCTGAGGACGCGCAGCATGGCGCCGCCGCTGGGGTAGTCCTTGACCACCTCCTCGACGCGGAGGAACGCGGTCTCCGGCGGAGCCGGGACCGCCGTGGCCGCGGGCTGCTCATTCATCGCGAATCGCTTCCAGAGGATCGTACCGACTCGCCCGCACCGCTGGCCAGATGGAAGCGACGGCGCCGATGACGAACGTGGCGACGACGACCGCGGCGATCCACGCGCCGTCGACGCGGACGGGCACGCGGTCGAGATGGTAGACCTGCCGCGGGAAGAGGTCGAATCCCGCGAAGCCGGGCGACGGGTTGATGAGAGCGACCGACGCCGCGATGCCGCCGACGAGGAGAAGCCCCGCCGCGAGCATGGCGTTTCCGATCGTCGCGATGGCCGGCCGCCGGTAGAAGATCGAGAGCACCGCGCCCAGGAAGATCCAGGCGAAGACGCCCGTCGGGAAGAGGGCCATCGACGACGGTTCGCGGGCCGCCGGATTGGGCACGTAGCCGTGGGTCCACTGGTTGTAGAAGCACCACCCGGCGAGGGTCAGGGCCGCCGTCCAGAGGACCCGCAGCGGCTTCGGCCGGGAGTAGAGGAGCTGCCAGCCGGCGATGAGCATCACGTAGGCGCCGACGAAGCAGCCGAGGGCGGCCCACGCCTCCCATCGCGGCTGCGCGGCCAGCCCGCGCGAGACGGCGCGGACGTAGGTCACGAACGGGTCGAGGCTGAACGAGAGGAAGAGGCCGAGCGCGATGCCCAGGATCGAGCCGATGAGGCCGCAGATCGCGCCGCTGAGCGTGAACGCGGCGGTGACGCCCGCTCCGGTCGCGCCGAGCGCGCGCAGGACGCCGACGTCGCGCTGCTTGGCGCGCACCATCATCATGTAGATCGAGAAGATCGTGAACGACGCGACGACGACGATCATGAAGAGAATGATGACCTGGATCGACTGCTCGTTCTGCACGGCCGTCAGCAGCGTCCGGTGGACCTGCTCCCAGGTCAGGACCTGGACCGCGCGATCGCTCCGGAGCTGGGTGGCGACGGCGAGTCCGTTGGCGTCGTAGTCGTCGACGCCGACGGCGATCAGGCTGGCGGCGGGAGGCGCGTCGAGCCGGAGCAGCTTCTGCATCTGGGGCAGGGGAAGGAAGACGGTGCTGGAGTCGTAGTCCCAGACTCCGCTGCGGAACTTGCCGGCGACGAGGAACCCGTCGCCCTGGGTCACGCAGACGAACGGCTCGTACGACTCGAGCTTCTTGGCGCGATCGTAGGCTCCCGGTTCGCGCGCGGTGACGAGCGCGGCGTAGTCGCCCTTCTCCAGCGGGATGTCCCAGCCGACGACGGCCCAGTCGCCGCTGAGCGAGTCGAGGCTGGCGCCGCCGCGGCGGAAGGCCGCGAGGAACTCGGTGTCGGTCTCGCGGGCCGGATCGATGCCGATGATGCGCACCGGCCGACGGGCGCCCTTCACGCCCATCCACGCGGCGTATTCGAGCCGGGGCGCGGCGCTCGCGACATGCGGCAGGCCGCGGATGGCATCGGCGCGCCGCTCGTAGTCGGTGAGGAAGTTGGAGCGCAGCCCGTACGCCTCGACCTGCAGGTGCGACTGGAGGCCGCGGACGAGCCCGCGGAGATCGCGCGTGAAGCCGCCCATGAGGCTCGTGACGACGAGGATGACCGAAATGCCGACCGCGACGCCCGCCACCGCGAAGTACATGACCCGGTGGGCGCGGAGATAGCGAAGGGCCAGGAAGAAGCTGTACATCAGAAGAAAGCAGGAAGAAGGAAGACGGAAGGAGGATGGAAAGAAGGAAGACCGAAGGAATACGGAGAAAGACAAGGCGGAAGGAACGAGACCCTTCTCCTTGTCTTCCGCCTTCCGCCTTCGTGCTTCATTCTTTCCTTTCGACTTCCGTCTTTCGTCTTCTCACTTCTCCGTTCACTCGTCTCGAATCGCAACCACGGGGTCGTATTTCGACGCCCGTGAGGCCGGATACAGACTGAAGAGCAGGCACGTCAGCAGCGTTCCGGCCACGATCACGACGACGCGGAGCGGGTCGACGTCGACGGGAATCCGGTCGAGGTAGTAGATGCCGCGTGGAAAGACCTCGATCGTCCAGGGGATGATCGCGATCGCCGTGACGACCACCACCCAGATCGTGACGGCGATTCCCAGCAGCATCGAGACGAGGAAGACGAAGCCGCCGGTGAGCGTTCCGGTGAGCCGGTCGGAGAGCCAGCGGCCGAAGGTGGCGACGAGGATGGCGGCGGCCCCTGCCGCGGCGGCGATGATCGCGGCGTTGCCGGCGATGGCCGGCTCGGGATCGAAGCGGCGGAAGTCGCGCGCCCACGCGAAGGCGAAGAAGCCCGCGCCGCCGGCGAACCACGCGGCGGCGTGGCCCCACCATGCCTTCGAGCGGCGCCAGCGGTCGTCAAGCCGCCACCACCACGCGCCGAGGCAGGCGAGGGCGAGGAGCCCGGACACGGCGGGGGTCCATGCAGGATGGCCCTTGGGATGGAGCTCGCGCGACCAGACGCGGACGAACGCCTCGATCTCGTTGATGTTGAAGACGATGCCGAGTCCGCCGACGACGCCGATGCCGGCACCGACGATGCCGCAGAGCAGGCCGCAGAGCAGGAAGACGCGGCCGGTCCCCTTCTCGCTCCCGCCGAGCGCCATGACGACGCCGATGTCGCGGGTCTTCGCCTTCACCATGAGCGTGTAGATCGAGGTGATGTTGAAGCCCGCCACGATGACCACGAGGAAGAGGATGATGAACTGGAGCGACTTCTCGACGGAAACCGCCTGGAGCAGGATGCTGCGCGACTCCTCCCACGTCTGGGCCTGCCACGCGCCGCAGATCCCCTCGGCGTGCCGCTCGGGGTGCCTGCACGGCTTGTAGGCATGGAGGGCGTCGATGATCGCCGCGCGGGCGGACGCTCCGTTCGCGGCGTAGTCGTCGAGGGTGACGATGAGGCGGTTGACGCGCGACGGCGCATCGACCCTCAGCCAGCGCTGCGCCTCCTTGAGCGGCACGAGGATGTGCGACGAATCGTACTCCGCCATGCCGCTCTTGAAGTTGCCGGCGACCTCGATGTCGAGCGTGTAGAGCGCGGGCGTGCCGGGATCGAGGACCGTCATGAAGCTGAGCCGGGTCCCGCGGCTTCCGCCCATCTCGCTGCCGAAGATCCCGCCTGTCTGAAGCTGTTCCTCGCCGTCGTCGCGGAGGAAGTCGTCCTTCTCCTTGCCTCCCGCGCGCAGGAACTCGGCCAGGCGGCTGGAGGTCTGCTCGCGGGCGAGGTCGATGCCGAGGATCGTGTAGGGGCGCCGTGAGCCGTTCTTGAGCCAGGCGATGGCCTCGATGCGCGGCGCCGTCGAGGTCACGTGGGGCAGCGCGCGAAGACGGCGCTCGATTTCGTCGACGTCGGTGATCCAGAGCCCGGCCTGCTTCTGGATCGTGATGTCGCTCGAGAGGCCGCGAATGCGCATGCGGATGTCGCGGGCGAAGCCGCCCATCACGCTCGAGACAACGAGGACCGACAGGATGCCGACGGCGACCGCCGCGATCGACCAGTAGACGATGCGGTGGGCGCGGAGATAGCGAAGCGCGAGAAAAAGCGTGTACACGAAACTAAAGCGATGTACGAGGTTCGAGGTTCGATGTTCGATGTAATCTTCGATGTCGTCTCATGCGCTCGTACCATCGTACATGACATCGAACATCGAACACCGTACATCGAACATCACGCCTCTTCCCGCAGGAGCGGGAAGAGGATGATCTCGCGGATGTTCGGCTTGTTCGTGAGCAGCATCACGAGCCGGTCGATGCCCATGCCGAAGCCGCCCGCCGGCTGCATGCCGTGCTCCATCGCCGTGAGGAAATCCTCGTCGAGCTTCCCCGTCTGCGCCATCGCGTCGCCCCCGGCCTGGTCGAGGAGGCGCCGGCGCTGGACGATCGGGTCGTTGAGCTCGGTGTAGGCGTTCCCGAGCTCCATGCCGGCGACGAAGCCCTCGAACCGGTCGGCGAAGCCGGGCCGGTCGGGCAGCTCGCGGCAAAGGGGCGTCATCTCGAGAGGCTGCCCGCAAACGAACGTCGCGCGCTCGTACAGGTGCGGCTCGCAATACTCGCTGAAGACCTTGTCGATGAGATCGATGCGCTGCATGCCGCCCGGCTCGATGTGCTTCTCCCGGAGCTTCGCGCGGAGGACGTCGAGATCGCCGATGCCGACGCCGGCGTGCTTCTGGAGCAGGCCGACGTAGTCCTCGCGGGGCCAGGGGGGCGTGAGGTCGAGCGTGCGCTCGCCGTAGGGGATCTTCGTTCCACCGGCGACTTCCTTCGCGAGGTCGCTGACGACGGTTTCGACGAGCTCCATCATCGTGCGCAGGTCGCCGTAGGCGTGGTAGAGCTCCAGGAGGGTGAACTCCGGATTGTGGTTCGTGTCCACGCCTTCGTTGCGGTAGACGCGGCCGATCTCGTAGACCTTCTCGATCCCGCCGAGCATGAGCTTCTTGAGCGGGATCTCCAGCGCGATGCGCATGAAGAGGTCGCGGTTGAGCGTGTTGTGGTGCGTGACGAAGGGTCGCGCATGGGCGCCGCCCGCGATGGCGTGCATCGTCGGCGTCTCGACCTCGACGTAGCCGCGGTCGTCGAGGCGGCGTCGGAGGCTGCTGATGATCCGGGAGCGCTTCAGAAAGGTCTCGAGCACCTCGCGGTTCGAGATCATGTCGAGGTAGCGCTGGCGGTAGCGCGTTTCGGCGTCGGTGAGGCCGTGGAACTTCTCCGGGAGGGGAAGGAGCGCCTTCGAGAGCAGGGTGACGGCGGTGGCGAAGATCGTCATCTCGCCGGTCTTCGACTTGCCGAGCGTGCCGGTGACGCCGATGAAATCGCCCAGGCCCACGTGCTGCCACATCGCGTGCGCGGCGTCGCCGACGGCGTCCTTCTTGACGTAGGCCTGGATCCGGCCGGTCGAGTCCTGGAGGTGGACGAAGGTCGCCTTGCCGAAGTTGTTGTGCCGCACGATGCGGCCGGCGACGGTCACCGCCTTGGTCTCGAGCGACGCGAAGCCGTCGACGATCGACTGGACGGCCGACGCCCCGTCGAAGCGCTTCCCGTAGGGATCGACCTTGAGGGCGCGGAGCTCGTCGACATGCTTCAGCCGTTCTTCGCGTTCAGTGACCATCGCTTCTCCTCTGGGGCGCGGGATGATAGCAGAAACCGTCCAGCGGGGAGAGGGTTCACGCGGGACGGCCTGGGTGAGGCGACGGCAGCTGAAACCATCTTGACGAATGTCATAACATAATGTTATATGTGTGAATATGACAGAGTACCTTGAGCGCGACGTGGAGCGTCCGCTCCGCCGGGCGATGGCGTCGATGCCGGTCGTGGCGGTGACGGGGATGCGCCAGGCGGGAAAGAGCACGCTGCTGCAGAACCATCCGGCGCTGGCCGGGCGGCGGTATGTCACGCTGGACGACTTTGCCTCCCTCGAGGCGGCGCGGCGCGACCCGGAGTCGCTGCTCGGCGACGGGCCGGTGACGATCGACGAGGCGCAGCGGGCGCCGGAACTCTTCGTCGCCGTGAAGCGGGCGGTCGACAAGGCGCGCCGGCCGGGTCGGTTCCTGCTCAGCGGGTCGGCGAACTTCGCGCTGCTGGGCGGGATCACGGAGAGCCTGGCGGGCCGCGCGATCGCGTTCGTGCTTCATCCCTTCAGCCGCCGCGAACTCCAGCGGCGGACGGCGTCGCCCGCCTTCCTGCCCGAGTTTTTCAAGAAGCCCGCGCTTCCCGCCGCGAAGACGCATCATGCCATCACGTCCGCTGAGATCCTCCGGGGCGGCATGCCGCCGGTCCACGCGGCCGGCGCGGACGCCGCGACCTGGTTCCGCGGCTTCGAGCAGTCCTACATCGAGCGCGACGTGCGGTCGCTCGCGCAGGTCGCCGATCTCGTCGCCTTCCGGACCCTCGTCAAGCTCGCCGCGCTGCGGACCGGCAGCATCCTCAACCAGACCGAGCTCGGCCGCGACGCGCGGCTGAACGCCGTCACCGCCGGCCGCTGGCTCGGGATCATGGAGGCGTCCCACCTCCTCACGCGGCTCCCGCCCTTCCTCTCGAACCGGACGAGCCGCGTGATCAAGGCGCCGAAGATCTACCTCGCCGACTCCGGCATCGCCGCGCACGTCGCGGGCGTCACCGACCTCTCGCCGACGAGCGACGAGCCGATGCGCGGCGCGCTGCTCGAGACCTACCTCGCGCAGAATCTGGCCTCGATCCTCTCCGCGCACTGGCCCGAGGCGCGGCTGACCTGCTGGAACATCTCGGGGAGGGGCGAGGTCGACTTCGTCGTCGAGGCGGGGCGGGACAGCCTCGCGCTCGAGGTGAAGTCGGGCACACGGTGGAACGACGAGGACCTGCGGGAGCTGCGGACGTTCCTCGCGGCGACGCCGCGGTGCCGTGCCGGGGTGCTGGTGCACGGCGGTGAGAGCGCGGTGAAACTCGGCGATCGGCTGTGGGCCCTGCCGGCGGCGCTTGTGATCTCGTAGGATGGCCCGCGTGGACCAGTCCCACCCGCGCTCGCACCGCATCGCGCACCAGGCGGAGATCGACGCCTGCTACAAGCAGGGTCGTCGGTGGAACTCGAAGCTGATGCGGATCCATGTCCGCGCCAACGGCCTCCCTCACTCACGGATGGCGATCAGCATTCCCGGCCGGGTCTGCAACTCCGTCAAGCGCAACCGCTGGAAGCGGCTGCTGCGCGAGACGTTCCGGCTCAACCAGGGCACGATCGGCACGGGGCTCGACATCGTCGTGGTCGCGACGCGGCCGCCCGACGAGCTCGGGCTCGCGGAGGTCACGGCGATGCTGCTCGACCTGGTGAAGCGCCATCGAGGCCTGCCCTCCGAAGCGCCACCCAAAGGCGCGAAGGAGGGCCTGCCATGATCCGGGCCATCCTGATCATGCTGATCCGGCTCTACCAGCTGCTGGTGTCGCCGCTGCTGCCCCCGGCGTGCCGGTACTACCCGAACTGCTCGAAGTACGCGGTGCTCGCGCTTGAAAAGCACGGCGTGATCAAGGGCGTCTGGTACACCTTCACGCGGCTCTGCCGATGTGCGCCGTGGGGCGGCACCGGATACGATCCGGTGCCGTGAGAGCGTGCATCCGCCTTCGCCGTCCCGTGAACCAGACGACAGGTGCTCCACGGGCTTCGGCGCGATGAGTGGGTCCGCGAATGCGGACCCACTCACTTCGTCGTCGTCAATTCCGAGAACTGCAGGATGACCCTCTTGCGCGTCGTGCTGGTCGACGCTGAGCACCAGGACTTCGATTCGCGGCCGAGAAGACGATCGACGTGGCGTTCGAGGGCGTCGCGCTCCGCGTCGGTGAGGTAGGTCGTCACGCAGGTGTCCTTGAGCGACGGGTCGGTGCCGAGGTCCGGCGCGCCGATGAGGACGGGGGCGTGCAGGTCGGCGAGCAGTCCGTCGACCTCCTCGCGCACGCTGCCCAGGTCCTCGGCGCAGATGGCCAGGATCGGCGTCACGACGCGCGCGGGAAGATGCGCCGGCGGGGTCGCTGCCTCCCGCCGCGGAGTCGCGGCGGCGATGAACGCGAGCGAGCCGACGAGCAGCGCGGCGGCCGCGACGGCAACGCGGCGCCACCGGCCGCGAAGCAGCTCGCGCGTCACGTTGCGGGCGACGCTCGGCGGTGCCGCGTGGGCGGTCAGCGCGCGCAGCCGGTTCGTGCTCTTCTTCACGGCGTCGAGCTCACGCAGGCAGTCGGAGCAGCCCGCGATGTGGAGCCGGACGAACTCGCGCTCGCGGGCGTCGAGCTCCAGGTCCCAGTACGCGGACAGAGTTTCTCTTCCGATGGTGCACATGTTGGCCTGCCTGTAGTGAGCCGGACCGAGAGGCCGAACCGGACTATTTATCCTTCGTCGTCGGAGGCTTCTTCTCTTCGAACACCAGGATGTAGCGCACGCGGGCGGGCGCCGCGCCCCGGCCGCCCATGCGGCCATCGCCGCCCTTGCTGAAGCCGCTTCCGCCGCCGGCGCCGCCGCCCTGCTCGGGCTTGTCGGTCTTGCCGTCCGCCGTGGCCGGCTGCGCGTCGGGCGTCTCCTTGCCCGCGTCCTTCGCGGGCTGCTTGGCGGGCGTGGCGGGCTTCGGAGCGTTTCCGCCGGAGCTGTTGGGCTCCTTCTGCGCCAGCTGCTCGTCGTCGCCCTTCTTCGACTTGTTCTCCGCCTCGAGCTTGCGGCGCCACGCGACCGCGCGATCCTGCTCCTCGGCGAACGAGCCGTTGGCGACTTCGACGGTCTTGAGGCCGCCGAGCATCTTTTTGAGCTCGACGAGCTCCGCGTCGGTCAGCTCGACGGTCATGCAGCGGTCCTTGATGTTCGCGTCTTCGCCGAGCTCCTTCGCGCCGATCGTGAGGGTCGCGCCGCGCTTGGCGAAGTCCTTGAGGAGCGCTTCGACTTCGGCGCGCGCCTTGCCGAGATCGACGCCGCGGATGAGGAGGACGGCGGGGGCGGCCGCGGCGGCCGCGGACTTTTCCTTCTTCTGAAGCTCGACTTTCTTCGCTTCTTCCGCGGCCTTGGCGCCCTTGTCGGCGTCCTTCTGCCCCCAGTCCTCCTTTTTCTCGGCGGGCTTTTCGGCCGGAGCGGGGGCCTCGGTGGTCGGAGGCTTGGCGGGATCGGCCGCCTTGCCGCCCTCAGGCTGCTCGCCGCGCTTCAGGTCGCGCGGGCGCGTGTCATCGGATTCGTTGTGGTCGTCGCCCCGGGCGCGTTCCTGGTCCTTCTTGGAGAGGTCGTTCGTCTTCTTGAGCTCGTCGAGCGCCTTGCGATCTTCGCGGGCGCCCTCCCCGTGCTCGTTCTTGCGGAGCTTCTCCTCGGCGTCAACCCCCTCCTTCAGCTCCGGCTGGTTTCGGAGGATCTTCTCCTGCTCCTGCTTCTCCGCATGAACCGGCCGGGACGACGCCTTGGGGGCGGGGGCGGGCGTCTCGAATCGGGCGACCTCCGACGCGGGGGCTTCGCCCCTGGCGGCAACGATGATCACGCTGACGCCGACGAGCAGGAGCGCCGCGGCGGCGACGGCGACCTGGAGCCAGGCGCGCGTCCGGCCGCCGAAGGGCGAGCCGATCTCGCTCACGACCCGGACGGCCACGGCAACAGGCGCGGTAACGCGGGGCAGGGAACGGACCTGGACGGCGACCAGCTTGAGCTCGCCGAGCGAGCGGAGGCAGTCGGAGCAGGCGGCGATGTGCTCCTCGACGGACGCGTTGTCGCGCGCGTCAAGCTCGCCGTCGTAGTAGCCGGTGAGCAGCTCCTGGTCGAACGAACAGTTGATCATTTCTTCTTCTCGTCCACCTGGTGGACGGTGATCCGCATCATCATCGGGGCCTTGCATTTCGGACAGGGGCCGGCGTCCTTCTGATCCACGCTGCAGTCCGCGCAGCAGTAGTCGACGACATCGATCAGCTTCTTCACGCCCGCCTTCTTCGCTTCTCCCGCCTCCTTCACGCAGCGGCGGAAGTTCTCGATGCTCTTCTGAAGGTGCTCCACGTCCTCCGGGTCGACCTGGAACTTTTCCTGGAGGTCCTTGAGCAGGAGCTTCACGTCTTCTTCCTCGGCACCACACCGTTCCGCGAGCTGCTGGTTCGCGTACCAGTGTCTGGCCCTTTCGACGTCGCTCAGCGCGGGCAGGTTCCCGGAATGTCGCTTTTCCTCGGGGCGGGGCCGCTGGCCGGGGGCGGGGGTCTTCGGGGGCTCCGCGTTCTTGTCCCGTTTCGCCTTCTCCTGGTCGGCCTTCTGCCCGTCCTCGCCGGACCGGAGCTTGGCCATCGTCAGATCGGCGCTGTTGGTCGCGGAGCGGGCGCCGGTCGCCCCCGGGGAGACGCTGGGCTCGGCCACGTTGTCGAGGCCGCGGCAGACGGCGGCGGTGATCTCGTCGACCAGCGCGAAGACCTCGCTCTCCAGCCGCTCGAACGTCATCTGGGGAAAGGCGGGTTCGTCGCTGCCCGCGCGGTAGCAGGTCAGCGTGACGCGGATCTTCTGCGCCTTCACGTAGTACTTGCCGGAGAGGTAGAAGCTCGCGCCCATCCGGGCGAGGAGCTGGCGCTGGTTCGCGTCGGTGACCTTGTCGCCGAGGCTCAGGTCCTTGACCTTCCACAGGAGCTGGTCGCGGGTCGGCACCTTCGCGGGGCTCTTCTGCGCGAGGCCGGCGATGAGCATGTCGCTGAGGGCAATCTCGTACCAGCCCGTATCGGCGTCGTTGGTGCCGTTGCGGAAGTCGAAGACGACGAGCGTGGGATTCTGGAGCTTCGGCGCGGTCGTGGAGGGCGCGCCCGCGCTCGAGCTCTTCGACCAGAGCGCCCAGCCGACGATGCAGGCCGCGGCGATGATCACGCAGGCCGCGACGGCCGGGATCCGCGATCCGTGGACCGCCGTCCGGGTCGTCGCCGGAGCGCCGCCCGCCAGCGCGGCGTCGATGTCGGCGATCAGCTGCGTGCAGGACTCGTAGCGATCGTCGCGCTTCTTGGCCATCATCCGCTCGACCATGCGCTCGACCGGCTTGGAGACGGCGGGATTCGAGCGCCGCACCGGCTCGGGCACCTCTTCGCTGATCTTCTTGAAGAGCGCCAGCGGCGTGTCGGCGACGTGCGGGATGCGGCCGGTCAGCATCTCGTAGAGCACCGCGCCGAGCGAATAGATGTCGGTGCGGGCGTCGACGTTCTTCGTCTCGCACTGCTCGGGCGACGCGTACTCGGGCGTGCCGAAGAAGATGCCGGTCTGGGTGATCGACTGGTCGGGCGCGGCGGAGCGCATGAGGCCGAAGTCCATCACCTTCACCCGGCCCGATTCATCGAGCATGATGTTGTTGGGCTTGATGTCGCGGTGGACGAGCCCTTCGCCATGCGCCGCCTGGAGCGCTTCCGCGCACTGGCGGATGATCTTGAGCGACTCGACCGGCTCGAAGGTCTTGCGCTCCTTCTGGAGGTCGTGGAGCGTCTTCCCCTTCACGAACTGCATCGCGATGAAGAGCGTGTTCTCGTACCGCCCGGCGGTGTAGGTCGCCACGATGTTCGGGTGGTCGAGCTTGGCGGCGGCGCGGGCCTCGCGGACAAAGCGCTTCTCGAACTCGGGATCGCTGGCCAGGCTCGAGAGGAGGACCTTGAGCGCCACGTCGCGGTCGAGCGACTTGTCCTTGGCGCGGTAGACGATGCCCATGCCGCCCTTGCCGACCTGTTCGAGAATCTCGAAGACACCGATGCGGTGGCCTACCAGCGAGCGTTCGCTGGCGGTCGCGGGAGACGACGTGGGCGTCTCGATCTTCTTCGTCAGGTCGTTCACAGCCACTTCCTTCTGACGCGGGTCATCGGAAACAGGTTCTGGATGATCCGTATCATGAGGTCACTTCACGTTCACGAACGTTTTCAGCTTTTCCTTGAGGGCGAGCCGCGCGCGGTGGAGCCGCGACCGGACCGTGCCCTTGGGGATGTCGAGGATCTCGGCGATGTCGTCGTAGGAGCGATCCTCGATGTCCTTGAGCACGATGATGCGGCGGTCGTCGTCGTCGAGCTGGTTGAGCGCCTGCTGGACCTTGCGCTGGTTGTCCTGCGACTCCATCCGCTCGTCGGGGTTCGTGGTGATCGCGGGCTCGACGATCATCTCGTCGTCCTTGCCGGAGGTGAGGGAGACGCTGCGGTGGCGGGTGTTTTCGCGGCGGAAGGAGATCGACTGGTTGAAGGCGATGCGGTACATCCAGGTCGTGAAGGCGGCATCGCCCTCGAACTCGGAGATCTTGCGGTAGGCGTTGATGAAGGCCCGCTGGGTGATGTCGGCCGCGTCCTCATGGTTGCCGCAGAAGCGGAAGACGGCGTTGAAGATCTTGTCCTGGTGCCGGAGGACGAGGTCGTTGAACGCGCCCATGTCGCCGCGCTGCGCGCGGCGGACGAGATCACGGTCGGGCGGCGCCTGCATCACTTCTTCTCGAGATCCTTGACGCAGCGGAAGCCGACCTCGGGATAGCAGAGCGCGGGGTCGTCGAGGAGGCGCGACGCGGCGCGGCACGCCTCCGCGGGCATGCAGAACGAACCGCCCTTGATCACGCGCAACTTCTGGCCTCCCGCGGTCGCCGTCCATTCGGCGACATTGCCGCTGAGATCCAATACGCCGTAGGCGCTCGCGCCGTTAGGGAACGAGCCGACGGGCTGGACCAGCATGTTGCTGATCTTGACGCACTCGATCGAGTTGGCGCGGATCTCCTTGAGGCCGAGCGGGTAGTCGGCACCCCACGGATAGACGCGGCCGTCGATCGCGCGAGCCGCGTACTCCCACTCGTCCTCTGACGGGAGGCGCTTGCCGAGCCACTTGGCGTACGCTTCGGCGTCGGCCGCCGCGACGCCGGTGACGGGGTAGCGCGAGAGGTCGATCTTCTTCTCGGGGATGACGAGGGGCGCCCACTGCCCCGTCCCGGGGTCGCGCGCCCAGTGCTTCGACTGCGGCGGCGCGTGGTTCGTCGCCAGCACGAAGGCGTAGTAGTCCTCGTTGGTGATCTCGGTGACATCCATGAGGAACCCCGCGCCGGCGTAGTCGCGGACCGGTTCGTCGTCCTTCCCCGCGGTGCCGAGCTTGTAGGTCATGCCGGCGGGGATGCGCACCATGTTCTCGGTCTGCATCTTGGCGATGATCGTGTTCCAGAGCGCGTCGTTGCCCGTCTCCTCGGGGAAGATGATGCGGGCCTGGCGGATCCAGAGGAGCGCCTGGCCGAAGCGGCCGGCGTCGGACGCCTTCTTCGCCTCGACGATCTTGCCGTCCCAGAACGTGTGCGCCTCGTCCTTGAAGGTCTTGATCTTCGCGACCATCCGCTCGATTTCGGGGTGCTTTGCCAGCTCCGCGTCGAGCTTGATCTCGTCGGCGATGCGCTTCTCGGCCGCGAGGTACCTGTTGTCCTTGCGCAGGGCGTCGGCCTCCTCGGCCGTCTTCGACGCGCGCGCCTCCCGCTCTCTGCGGATCCGTTCCTTTTCCTTCCGATCGCGTTCCATGACCTTCAGGCGGATGCGCTCCTCGATCGCCGCGATGGCGTCGACTTCCTTGATCTTCCTGGCCTCGGCGATGGCCTGGCGCGCCGCTTCCAGGTCGTCGTTCTCGAGCGCCTTCCTGGCAGCGTCGAGTTTGGCGGCGACTTCCTTGTCCTTTGGATCGTCCTGGACGGCAGGCACGGTCTTCGGATCGGCCGTGCCGTTCGCGGTGGCGGGGTTCGTCGAGGGGTTGGTCGACGGGGTCGGCCGATTGGCATCGACGGTATGGATGGGCGGCTGGGAGCCCGCTTCGGGGGTGCGGCGCATCCAGACGAGAATCAGGAAGGTCGTGAGGAGGCCGAAGAGGAGCGCCAAGGCCGCCAAGGGCCAGATGCCGGCGCGAGGACGAGCAGGATCAGTCACGGGGTCTCCAAGGGATGACGCCTGAGGAGTCTATCAGGTTAACGACGAAACGGAGGACGGCGCGCGGGGAAACGGGCAGCAGCCCTAGGGACCGCGCGCGAATTCGTTGAGCAAGTCGACGTTGGGCAGGGAGTAGAGAGGGCCCTTTCGCGCGGCGGCGCCCCGCAGAATTGATCAGCGTGTTCTCGCGCAGCCGCTTACCCCTCTTCCTGCTTTTTTCTGCGCACCCATGTATGGGTGGCGTCGCATCCTAGGCGGGTTGATCAGGATGATTGAGGAAAGGAGAAGCCCATGATCCGCTCCCTTCAAACGTCCGTCGGCCTTTACACCGATCGGTTCTTCTCGCGGCGGCGAATCGAGCAGGCCGCCGGCCGGAGCCTCGCTGACGCGGCGGCCGACGTCGGCGAGACGCTCATCCAGATCCGGGCGGAGTTGCCGGAAGAGGCCGCCTGGCTCGATTGGGTCGCCGCGCAGGGAGAGCGCGCGCGGGCGGAGGGGCTCGAGGTCCTCGACGACCGGCGGGCGCGCGAGCACATGGCGCTGGCGCGGTTCCGCACGCGGCTCGGCGAGCGGTTCACGCGGTTCCTGAAGATGAGCCCCGCGTGTCTCTTCCCGATCCTGGGCCTCGAGGACCCCGAGCTGGCGATCCTGCTGGCGAAGGGCGTCACGACCAGGAGCGGCGCGGCCGCGCCGCTGGAGGGGGCGACGCGCGACGAGGTCCGCGCGGCGGTGGCGACGCTGAAGGGTGGCCCGGTGCCGGCGAAGGCGACTCCCACCCGGGCCGAGCAATTCCAGCTGCTTCTGAAGCAGATCGAGGCGCTGGGTGCGCTGACCGACGCGGAGAAGAAGGAGCTGGCGGAGAGGGCGAAGATCGACGTCGATCCGCCTGGCGAGGTCGCGACCTCGGACGAGAGCGGCGCGGCCGCGCCGGTACCGACCTACCGCGGCCTCCTGGGTCCTGTCACGCTCCAAGGCGGCCGGCCGGTGCTCGGCACCCTCGATCGAACCGCGCTGGCGGACGACGCCATCGCGTCGATCCGGGAGGCGACGTCGAAATGCGCGATGGTGAAGAACGTCGGAACCGGCGCGCTCGCGGGCGGGAGGAAGACGACGGCGAAAGGCGCAGCGGAGGCGCTGCGGCTGACGGTGCTGGGATGGCCGGCGTGGGGATAGAAGACGGCGCGATGAGTTGTCCGCTGACGCGTCTCATCCGCCGTCGCCTAACGTCTCGCCGTCCGGCGAGCCGTCCCGTCTTCGGCGGGCAGGCTATGGCGGGATGAGACCTTCCGCGGACTGGCGGTCCGCGGAGGTCTCACTTCGACTTCACCTTGGCGGTCTTGATGTTTCCCAGCACCCACTGAACATCCTTGTCGAACTTCTTCGCCAGTTCGTCGGTGCCGAAGATGCCGATCTGGATCAGGTTGTTGGGGTTCTGGCGGTCGATGAAGAACCAGCGGCGGACGGTGGCGCGGATTTCGCCCTTGTCCTTGATCACGAACTCCGCGTACCAGCCGTTGGGGCCGCCCGCGCCGGGAAACTTGCGCGCTTCGTTCACGCGGCGCTCGACCTTGCGATCCGGGATCGGCTTGCTGTCCTTGTCCTTCTCGTAGCCGTCCTTCGTCTTGTCGGAAAGCTCGTCGATCTTGTCGAAGAACTTCTGCTGGTCGGTTTTCGTGGAGACGACGAGGTCGATGGAGAAGGTCTCGATTCGATGATTCACGGAGGCAATGGCCGCCTGGAACGCGTGCCCGTCGGCGTCCTTCTTGATCTCCCATTCCTCGGCCTTCGGCTTGAAGACCACGACCCCCTTCTCGTCGTTGACGACCTGGGTGAGGGGTTTGTCCTGTCCCTTTTTCTCCTGCGCCATCGACAGCGAGGCGAGGAGCGGGATGATCGCGAGCGTCCAGATGCGGTTCATAGGGCCTCCGCCGTTCTACTAGATATACCCCAGAAGGGGGTGCCGCCATTGCGGTTGACCATTGTACGACGGCGGGTGCCGCCCAGTTGCATAGGTTATGCCGGACCGCCGCCCGCCTTGTTCTCGCGGCCCTGCAGCCCGGCGAGCGCCTTGTGGACCGCCTTCGCGGCCTCCTCGATCTCGGCTTCGCTGCCTGCAAGATAGAGCCGCCCGAAGGCGCCCGAGAACTGGACATCGACCAGCGTGATCGGCGACGCCTTCTCCGCCTCGTTCGCGGCGAACGCGGCGTAGCCGGCAGGATGCACTTCCATGATGTAGAGCGTCTTGCCGGCCAGAAACATCGACCCGTACCGCACGCGGTTGATGAGCATCGCCTGGTAGTCGTGGATGTTGGTGATGATCTCGCTCGTCTGGATGACCGGCTTGAGGCGGTCCGTCTCGACGAGCTCAAGGTGCTCGAGGACCTGCCGCCCGGCCTCGCGCACTTCGGCCTGGTCGCCGTGGTGGAACTCGAGCGTCCCGTAGGCGCGCTCGACGAACTGGACGGCGGGGATGACATTCGTCTTCTTGACGGCGATGTCGGTGATGCGGTTGATCGCGATGCCCGGGGCGACCTCGATGATCATGGAGGAGTCGCGGGTGACCGGCAGGTAGCCGCGCGAGATGGTGGCGATGTAGCCCGTGAGCTGCGGCTGGAGGCTGTCGATGAAGACGAATGTGCGGAGGTCTACTTTTCCCACGGTTCAGATTCCGAGCGAGTCGATGGGTTGCCCCTGTCCGCCTATTACTCTTTTTCCGCCTCTTCGCGGTTGAATCGATCCGTCTTCGGCAGGATCGTTTCGACTTCCGAGTGCGGGCGGGGGATGACGTGGACGCTGACGAGTTCGCCGATGCGTTTGGCCGCCGCGGCTCCGGCGTCGACCGCGGCCTTCACCGCGCCGACTTCGCCGCGGACGAGCACCGTGACGTAGCCGCCGCCGATCACTTCCTTGCCGATGAGAACGACTTTCGCCGCCTTGACCATCGCGTCGGCCGCCTCGATCGAGCCGACGAGGCCGCGCGTCTCGATCATGCCAAGGGCAATCCGGCTCATCGTTCCCTCTCCCGAAAGGATTGAACGTCCCGAGAGGATTGTAGGGTCGGGGAGGGTTGTGTCAACGAAAGTCCAAACCGAGCCGGGTCCTGGGTGCAAGCCGAAGAAGCGGGAGTGCCGTCCCGGCCGAGGCAGTGGCCTACGGCCCGAGGACGCTGACCCCCATGGACGCGAAGGACACGAAGGAAGAAAAGGCCTTCGGGGGCCGCCGATTCGCGCAGAGCGCGAACGCCGTTCTCACGTCCGGCCCCCCGAAACCACCGAGGGACCGAGCGATGGGCGGCTTCGGGGAGCCGGCCGTGAGAACGGCAGTGCGGCCTGCGGCCGCACATCGGCGGCATGAAGCGCCTCCTTCGGGGTCTTCCTTCGAGTCCTTTGGGACCATTGGGGTCATTCCGAGGCGGGCGTGTCCCACGATTCCGACTGGCACCCCCGGGTCCTGTACAGTACTCCTGTGCGCGAGGGAGACCGGGTCGGCGACTACATCCTCGATCGACTCATCGGCCGCGGCGGGATGGGCGAGGTGTGGCGCGCGCACGATCCGAGCCTCGGCCGCGCCATCGCGCTCAAGGTGCTCACGAAGGCCGACGACGACGAACTCCAGCGTCTCCGGCGCGAGGCGCGCACCGCCGCGGGACTCGCGCACCCCGGCATCGTCCGGATCTACGCGGTCGGAGAGCGGTCCATCGCGATGGAGCTGGTCGACGGCAAGACGCTGGCTGAAGCGAAGCTCGATGCGCGCCGCGCGGCCGAAGCCGTGCGCGATGCCGCGCGCGCCATCGCCGTTGCGCACGCGGCCGGAATCGTCCACCGCGATCTGAAGCCGCAGAACCTGATGATCGACGGCGCGGGGCATGTCCACGTCATGGACTTCGGCCTCGCGCGCCGCGTCGAGGGAGGGGAGTCGCTCACGCAGACGGGCGTGACGCTCGGAACCCCGGCCTACATGAGCCCCGAGCAGGCGCGCGGCGAGCGCGCCGACGAGAGATCCGACGTCTATTCGCTCGGCGCGACGCTCTACCACGTGCTGACCGGGCGTCCGCCGTTCGAGGGGGCGACGGTGATTGCGATCCTCCGCGACGTGCTGGAGCGGGAGCCGCGGCCGACGGGGGCGCGGCAGGAGCTCGACGCCATCGTCATGAAGTGCCTCGCGAAGGACCGCGCGGAGCGGTACGGCGGCGCCGCGGAGCTCGCGGACGACCTCGACCGGTGGCTCCGAGAGGAGCCGGTGGTTGCGCGGTCGGCGACCATCGTGAAGCGCGCGGCCCGCGTGTGGGTGAATTGGCGGGCCCTCGTCGCCGTCGTGCTCCTGTCGGCAGCCACCGTGGCGGCCGGGTACTCGATCTTCATGGCGCGCCTCCGCGCCGCGGAGCGCGACGCCGACGCCGCGCGGCGGAATCTGATCGAGGAGATGCGGTCGACCTCGGCGACGTGCCTCGATACGGCGCTCCAGCTGCGCCGGCTGGGCAACGTGGCGGCGATGGAGGAGCAGGCGCGGCGGCTCGACGACGTCTGCGCGAAGGTGATCGCGGCGATGCCGGGGCTCGCCGAGCCTCACGTGCGGCTCGGACGGATGCGCCGCGCCCAGATGCAGTTTGCACGTGCGCTGGAGCAGCAGGAGATGGCGCTCGCGAAAGAGCCAGGCCTGTCCGAGGCGCGCAGGGAGCGGGCGCGTCTGCTCGTGCGCCAGTACTTCGTGCAGAGCGGTGCCCGCCAGGCGGCGTGGCGTCGCGCCCAGGCCTTTGACGGCGGCGGTGATGGGGACCCCGGCAATCTCGAGGATGCCGAGATGCGGCGGCTGCGCGAAACAGCGCTCGGCGACTTCGCGAGCGTGGGCGATGCGGAGGCATCGGCGTACGCGCTGCTCTTCGCGAGGGACATGGGGGCGCTCGCGTGGTTCGATCGCGCCGCCACGGAGCCCGGCGCCGATGAGGAGGTGTTCGAGGTGCGCGGACGGATCGAGCTCGATCTGCAGCGCTTCGCCGAGGCGATCGACTGGCTCACCCGCGGACACGAACGCGATCTCGGCTACGTCCCGCACCTGGCCTGGCGGGGCGTGGCACGCCTCCGTGACGCGACCGGACAGGCCGTGCGCGGCATCGACCCCACGGCGATGCTCGCCGACGCTGAACGCGACTACGATCAGATCGAGGCGCTGGGGCTCCTCGATTCCACCACCCGTCACGGCCGCGCCGACGTGCGGCTGACGCGGGCGCAGTGGATGAGAGGCCGCGGCGGGGACATCGAGGCGGTCCTTCGCCTTGCCGAGAAGGATCTGGAGGTGCTTGAAGCGCTGCCCGACGTCTCGGTGGCCCTGAACCGGGGCGTGATCGATCTCGAGCGGGCGCACATTGCGCAGGCGCGGGGCGACGACCCGGCCCCGCACTATCGCCGGTCGATGTCGCGGCTAGAGGAAGCGTCGCAGCGGTTTCCGGCGGACGCGACGGTCTGGACGAACCTGGCCTTCCTGCGGGGCAATTGGGGCCAGCATGAAGCGACCATGGGCCGCGATCCGTCGGCGCTCTACGCGGCGGCGCTCCAGGCCATTGACGAGGCCGTGCGGCTGGCGCCTACGGTTCAGAACTACCGGGCGCGCGGGAAGCTGCACTACAACGTCGGCGTGCAGGCGGTCGACACTCGCAAGGACTCGAAAGCCGCGTTCGCGGCGGCGCTCGAAGATCTTGATACCGCGCTCAGGCTGGCGAACGGCCGCGATGTCGAGTCGCTCGTCATCAAGGGCAACTTGCGCACGCGGCAGGCGATGCTCGGGGGTCGGGGGGCCGTTGATCTCCATCGAATGGCGCTCGACGATTACGAGCATGCGGTTGCCATTAACCCGAACTCCGACATGGCGCTGGTGCGCAGGGCGGGTGCGCGGGCGACGCTGGCGCAGTTCGAGGGGGGCGACACGGAGCCCGGCTTGCGCGAGGCTCTTGCGGATGCGGAGCAGGCCTGCACGCTGCGTCCCGGCAGCGCCGATGCGTGGCAGATGCGCGGGAAGATCCGCTTCGTCCTTGCAGCGACGCTTGCGGCGCGCGGCCGGCCAGCCGCTGACGACTACCGCGAGGCGCAGAGGGCGATGGAGACGGCCGTAAAACTCCAGGCGTCGATGAAGCGGGAGCTGGGGCCGCACATCGAGGCGTGTGTGAAGTACCTGGCGAGCGGACGGGATTAGGGCACTCACTCCCAAGTCAGGACGCAGCTCCTACTTCCGCCGGGGAAAGCGCAGGAACCCGGCCTTCTCGAAGTCGCTGTCAAACGTGAAGGCCTCGCGGATGGCGTAGGTGTGCATCAAGGCGAACGACAGGCAATCCGCCATCGACAGTTCCAAGGCGTGGTACTTCCTCATGATCCTCATGCCTTCGAGATGATGCTCGGGCGTACGGCAAGCGGTGTGGCCAATCCGCGGACCATCAACCGCTCCCACGCATCGGCTCCGTGCTCCGCCGTCGACCGGATGCGAAGGTGCGTCACCGCTTCGACGATGACGGGCTCCGAGGTGAAAAGCCGGCGGCCTTCCTCTTTCAGCTGCGCATAGGCCTTCGTCGCCGCGCGATGGTGCTGGTCGCTGGCGGCAAGGAGACCGACCCAGGCGCCGGCGTCGACGAAGATGGCAAACACTAGACCTGTCCGTAGAGGTCGAGGTCTTCCTGCTTGCTCCAGCGCGGCGCGCGGCCCCGGATGAAGCCGATGAAGCCCCGGCGCTCCCAGGCCTCGAGCCGCGCGCGATGTCGCGGCTCATCGTTGAGAATCCGATATTCCCACCCGCTCGGCGTGCGGACGCTCACCAGTTCAGCCCCCTCCGCCGCGAGGTGCTTTCGAAGCACGCTGAGAACGCGCGTCATCGTCGCCGTCGAGACCTTCAACGCGACGGCCAGGGCCTTCGTCGTGCGCGCCTTGCCGGTGTCGATGCAAAGCCACGCGAGATCCTCGAAGCCGGCCGGTGCCAGGGCGCCCTTCGCGGGCTTTGGAGCGCGTGCCGATGAACTCATGTCGATCCTCGTGACTACTATACATCACGATGATCGCATTCAATCTTCCCGCATGAGACGACGGCTACGCAATGGCTCCTCGATGGTGCCGAACCAGAGTCGTTCTCGTCGGTGACGCGAGTGTCTCAGCGCCTCGACCATACCCGCAGCGCCACCATGAGCCCGACGACGCCGGCCAGAAGCGCGGGAATCAAGAACTGGCCCCAATGCCCCTGAACTGCTTGCTCAGCGCTGCAGCGGGAGCCGCGCCACGGGGTGGTACACGTTGAAACTCCGCCCTGGCTGGTTCCCATACCTGGCCTCCGCCTTCAGGCGATCCAAGGTCTCGTAGAGGACCAACTCCGTGACCTCGAACGTCACTGGAGCCACGGTCGCCTCCTTGAGCATGAGACGGAGAAACAGCTCCTCGATCCCAGGAGATTTGACCCTGGCCAGGGTGAAGTGCGGCGCCCAGGGCCGGGTCTCCGCGCGCACGCCCAGCTTGACCAGGGCTCGATTCAGGGTTGCCGCCAGCGAGGTCAGTCCCGCCACACCGGGTCCCTCCGCACAAGCCCACCACCCTTGGCGGTGAGCCGAAGGTCCCGAGCCCGGACAACGTCAGGCGTTGAGGACCATCGAGCACGGTCAGTGCCTCACGAGCCGCCGCCAGCAAGGGCTCGGCCGCGGGGACCTCTCCTACGAACTTGATGGTGAGGTGCAGCGCGTCGGGCTCCGGGTAGGAGAGTCCGGTCCGTCCATGGAAGCTCCGCTGCGCGCGCGCCAGGGCCTCACGCGCCGCTTCGGATGGGTCAACCGCGAAGAAGGCCCTCAACCCGCACCTCCTGGGGATTCCCTGCACCGCATCCTTGGCGCTGCAGAATTCTACCGGGCGTCAGGGTCAATGGAGAATCGCTGCGATCGGGCCGCTGGAGGTTCGGCGAAAACAACGGGACCCCGGCGAAGGCCGGGGTCCCGGGACGTCTCGAGCCAGCAATAGCTCCCGGCTACTGCTTGACCATCACTTTCCCTCATCAGCTGGGGGCCGGATCCTTCAGGTTGACGGCCTTGGTCTTGGTGCATCCCGCCATCGCGCACTTGAGCGTGACATCGCCCGTGGCGGGAGCCGTGGGGGCCGGCACCGTGGGAGCCGGAACCGAGGGCGCCTCGGCGCATCCGGCGAGCAGGGCGGCGCACGCCATCGACAGCAACCGCTTCATGCGGTCCTCCTTGAGAAGGGAAAAGAAAAGTCCCTTGACGTAACTTCCTTGCGCCCGGATTTGTTCCCGGGGGTCACGGGCTTTGAAAGTTCGAAGTCACTTCCTGCTTCGTGCTGCGTACTTCAACGCCCCTGAGCGGTTCGCCCAGGGGGCATTGCTATCCGGGCAGCCGCCGGCCCGTGATGATGGTGATGTCGTCGCTCTGCTCGCCGCCGCCGCGGTGGATGTCGATCGCGTCCATGATGTGCTTGAGCAGGTCGGCGCTGGGGCGGTCGCTCTCCTGGTGGAGCCTCTTGCGCAGGTGCTCCATCCCGAACTCCTTCTGGCCGGGAGCCATCGCCTCGTTGACGCCGTCGGTGAACATGATGAATCGGTCGCCGGGCTCGAGCTGCACCACGTCCTCTTTCATCTGCGCGTCGAACACGTCGGGCTGCGCCACGCCGAGAACCGCGCCCTTCGGCGCGTAGATCGACGCGATCTTCGCCTTCGACCGCCACACGACGAGCGGGAGGTGGCCGGCGTTCGCGACGGTGAGCGTGTGCCAGCTCGTGTCAAGGACCGCGTAGATGCCGGTGATGAACATGCCCCGCTTCAAGTTTCCCTGCATCATGCGGTTGACGTGGCTGAGCACGCGGCCAGGGGGCGCGTCCGGCTCGGGCTGGGCGTGCAACATCGCGCGGCACGTCATGGTCGCGAGGCTCGCGGGAACGCCCTTGCCGGAGGCGTCGGCGATGGCGATGCCGAGCTTGGAGACATCGACCTGGATGAAGTCGTAGAAGTCGCCGCTGATCATGCGCGCGCCGCGATACTGGAACGCGATTTCGTACCCGGGGATGTCAGGCGGCGCCTGCGGCATCAGCGACTGCTGGAACTCGGCGCCCGCGGCCATGTCGTCGCGGAGGATGTCGTACTCGGCCTTGCGGATGGCGGGCGGGGTGGGGCCGGACTTGGCGGGCGGAGGCGCTGCCGGCGGCTTCGGTTCGCGCGAAAAGAGTCCCATACCCAACGGGGATTATAGGACGAAAGGGGGAGAGAGGGAGAGAGGGAGAGAGGGAAAGACGAAAATCACAGCTGATCGACGGGCTTGCGGCGGCCGTTGTAGAGGACGGCATCGCCGCCGGGCGCGGGGGCAGGCGCGACGCCGGGCTTCGACGGCGCTTCCTCCCTCTTGAACGGCACGAAGTCGCTGACTAGATCCTCGCTGACCTTCGCCGTCGAGGCGAACGGATCGCCCGCGAGGTCGAAGGCGAGCCGCTTCACGTTGAGGAGATGCTGCGGGCCGATGTTATCGCCGGTGATGTTGCCGCCCGACGTTCCGCAGCCGAGCGTCATCGACGGGAAGAGGCGCGTCGAGGCGCCGACGGCGCCCATCGTGGCCGGCGTGTTCACGAGCAGCCGGTACGCCGGCTTCTTCAGCGCGAACTCCATGATGACCGCGTTGTCGCGCGCGTGGACGACGAGCGTGTGGCCCATGCCGCCGAACCGCAGCACCTGGAGGCAGCGTTCGCAGCCGGCGTGCCAGTCGGGCTCGACGTAGAACCCGATGATTGGCGCGAGAATCTCGCGCGAGACCGGCTCCTGCGGGCCCACCGACGTCATCTCGACGACGAGGAGCGACGTGTCGTCGGGCACCGTGAATCCGCACAGCTTCGCGATCTTCGCGGCAGGCTGCCCGACGACCTCCGGGTTCATCAGCTTGTTCTTGATGACGACCGGCTCCATCTTCTTCTTTTCCTCGGGCGTGACGAAATGCGCCTTCAGCCGCTTGAACTCGTCGCGCACGGAGTCGGCGATGTGGCGGTCGACGACGACGCTCTGCTCGCTCGCGCAGACGGTGCCGTAGTCGAAGAGCTTCGAATCGACGATGCACTGGACGGCGTGCTTCGCGTCGGCGCTGCGGTCGATGTACGCCGGCGCGTTGCCGGGGCCGACGCCGTAGGCCGGCTTGCCGCTCGAGTAGGCGGCGTGGACGATCTGCTCGCCGCCGGTGGAGAGAATCAGGCTCGTGTGGCGGTGGCGCATCAGCTCGGTCGTGCCCTCGAGCGTGACGGTCGTCATGCAGTTGATGGCGCCCGTCGGGAGCCCGGCCGTTTCGCCGGCCTCGCGGACGATGCGGGCCGATTCGCTGATGCACCGGATCGCCCGCGGGTGGGGGGAGATCACGATGGCGTTGCGCGACTTGACGGCGATGAGCGACTTGTAGAGCGCGGTCGATGTCGGGTTCGTCGTCGGGATGATCGCGGCGATGACGCCGACCGGCTCGGCGATTTCGTAGACCATGGCGCGGTCGTCGCGCTTGATGATGCCGCAGGTCGGCATCTCCTTCATCGCGGCCCAGAGATCGCGCGTGCAGAGCTGGTTCTTGAAGGTCTTCGAGTCGACCCGGCCGAGGCCGGTCTCCTCGACGGCGAGCGTCGCGAGCGATTCGCTGGCGGCGAAGCCCGCGTCGGCCATCGCGGCGCAGATGGCATCGACCTGTTTCTGGGTGAAGTGGTTGAGCTGCTGCTGCGCTTCATGGGCGCGGCCGAGGAGGTCGCGGGCCTGCTGGATGCTCTGAAGGTCGCCATCCATGCGGCTACATCCCCAGGGCCTTCTTCAGCTCCGCCACCAGCTGCTCGCGCCCGGCTTTCGAGATCTCGCGCCCCGAGAGCGTCACGCCCTTCACGTCGCGCGCCAGCTTGCGGAGCTCGGGCACGGTGAGGTCGTCGAGATTGAGCGTGCGCGGGTCGGCCGACTTTTTCCACGGCGGGACCCACTTCCATTCCATGCCGGGCAGGATGTCGTCGAGCTGTTCGTCGGGCTTCGGGATGATGTGAACGCTGACGAGTTCGCCGACGCGTTTCGCGGCGGTGGCGCCGGCGTCGAGCGCCGCCTTGACCGCGCCGACGTCGCCGCGGCAGGCGATCGTCGAATAGCCGCCGCCCGTCGATTCGCGGCCGATGAGGAGGACGCCGGCCGCCTTGATCATGGCATCGGCGGCTTCGACGGTGGCGACGAGGCCGCGGGTTTCGATGAGGCCGAGGGCGGGGCGGGGCTGCATGGCGGGCAGATTCTAGCCTCAAAGGAAACGCAAGAAGAACAAAAGAGGCAACAGGGGCGCGGCCTCAAGCCGCAAGAAGACGCAAGAAGAACGCAAGCAGAGACGAAGCTGGGGTGCAAGTCGGAATAGTGGGTGCACGCCCGCCTCGAAATGACCCCAAAGGTCCCGAAGGACTCAAAGGAAGAGACCGAAGAGACGGCCGTCGCACCCGAGGGCGGCCTATTTCGTCGTCTCTTTCCGCTCCACGAACTGGAGCGAGATGCCGTTGATTCAGTAGCGCTTGCCGGTCGGCTTCGGACCGTCGGCGAAGACGTGGCCGAGATGCGAGTCGCACGACGCGCAGGTCGCCTCGAGCGTCGACTCGTTGAACTTCACGTGGCCGGCGACCTGGTCCCAGTACGACGGCCATCCGCAGTGCGAATCGTATTTCGTCTTCGAGCTGAAGAGCTCGTGGCCGCAGGCGGCGCATGAGTAGACGCCCTCGCGCCACTCGCCGTTGAGCGGACTGGAGCCGGGCGACTCCGTGCCGCCCTGGCGCAGGACCCGGTACTGCTCAGCCGTCAGTTTCTTCTTGAAGTCGGCCTCGGTCAGGCTGGTCTTCGGCTCGCTCGGCTTTGCGCAGTCCTCGCAGACCGGCGCCTTCATCGGGTTCTTCGCCACGGCATTCTCCTGGTTTTCCGTACGGCACGAAGTGGTCGCCGCCACGATCGCCGCCATCAACAGCCACCTCTTCATCTGTTCATCCTACGAATACCAACGCAACGCGGATGGGACAATCCCCATTCCTCCTTACTTGGCCCTCGACGGGATCTCGCCGAGATAGAAATCGTCGAACCAGACCGTCCCGGTGTAGCTGCCGGCGTCGGTGCCGAGGTAGGCGCAGATCGCGACGTCGGGACCGGCCGCCTCGAAGGTCATGCGCCTCGCGACCCACGACCCCTCCGAGCCCTCGAACTCGAAGTGAAGCTTCGTGTCGTTCATCGATCCCTTGCCGCTCGGATCGATCCCGATCTTGAGCTTCGCCGGCTTGCCGTCGCGCGCGAAGGCCTCGGTGCGGATGAAACAGCGGACGAGGTACTTCGAGCCCTTCTTCAGCGCGCCCTTCGCCGTCTTCATCGGCAGGATCGGGTTGCTCTGCGGCCCCTTCACCTCGACCTTGTAGCTCTTCTCGCCGCCCTTGACGAACTGCCGGTCGATCTTCGCGGCGAACGACGCGTCGAGCGGCCAGTCCTCGAAGCCCTGCTCGAACGACGGGTTCTTCAGCAGGTTCGAGGGCTCTTCCGCCTGCCGCACCCATTCGCCGTCGCCGGCGACGGTCGTGTGCGGCTTGGTGGGAGCCTTCTCCCGGCCCGCCTCGCTCGACTGGCCTTCGTTCACGGTCACGCTGCCGAGGTCGTTGGTGAAGGTCAGCTTCCCCTCGAGGACGACGACCTTCGTCCCCTGCTCGTCGACGGTCGCGATGAAGTAGACCTTCTTGCCCGCGTCGACCTTGCCGCTGGGCGTCTCGAGCTCGATCTCCGACCCGAGCGACTCGAGCGCGACGGTGCCCTTGAAGACCTTGAGGACGATCTTCGTGCCCTTGCGTTCGAGGGCGAGCCCCTTCTCCTTCGCGACGGTGATCCCCTTGAGGACGACGAGGAGCGAGCCCTCGATGGAGAAGCGGGCGGGATTGCCGTTGGGCGTGCCGAGCCGGTCCGACGCCGCGACGCGCAACGCCTTCTCGATCGTCTCCGCCTTTTCGCCGCGCCAGACGTGCAGGGTCCCGGAGACCGGTTCCACGAGCGGAAGTTCGTCGGGCTTGGTCTCCTGGACGAGGAGGAGCACGACGAAGGCGAACCGCATGCGGCTACTGTAACAGCGATTCGATCTTCCCGCGCCGAGGCCAGTTCGATGGCGCGATCTCGAGCGCGCGCTTGAGAACGCCGCCGGCCCGCGCGTCGCCGAGCTGCTTGAGCGTGATGCCCAGCTCCGCGAGCGTATCGGCCGTCTCGTCGATCTTCAGCGCTTCGTCGAAATCGGCGACCGCCTCCGCAAGCTGGTTGAGTGCGCGGCGCGCCATCCCGCGGTGAACGCGCGGCTCGGCGACGGAGGGATTCATGTCGATCGCCAGCCCGTACTGGTGGATCGCGTCCGCGGTCTTCCCCTGGTAGACAAGGACATTCCCGAGCGCGTCGTAGGCCTCGGCGTACCGCTCGTCCTGCTCCAGCGCCGTCTCGAAGTCCTTCTGCGCCTTCGCGAATTCCGCCTGCTCGGCGAGGGCGATGCCGCGCGCGAGATAGGCGCGCGGGAATGACGGCTGCCGTTCGATCGCCTTCGTGATGGAGTCGACCGCCTCGGACGTGCGGCCGAGCGCCGTCAGGGCGATGCCGCGATTGCAGAGCGCGACGGCGTCGCCCGCCGCGTCGTAGTCGGCGACCGCCTCCGCGAACTTCCCGGCGCAGAAGCGCACGTCGCCGCGCGCGCGATGGATCCACGGCTTCGCCTGGAGCGCGAGCGACGCGGTCAGGCTCCGCTCCGCGCGGGCGAAGTCTCCGGCATAGAGGCAGGCGAGTCCGTGAAGCGCGAGCCACGCGGCGTCCCAGGACGACGGCTCGATCGCGGCCGCCTTGTCGAAGCGCCCTTCGCCGAAGGCGATGGCGGCGTCGATGTAGGCGAGCTCGGCCGGTTCCAGCCCCTTCTGTACCCTTGCGCGCAGAAGGTCACTCTGGCTTTTCTCGCGCCACGCCCGTTCCTCGGGTGACTCGGGAGGCGGCGCGCCGAAGCGGACCCTGCTCGAAGCGACGCGCGTCGCGGGGCGCACGCGTCCTCCGAGGTAGCGCTGCGCGAAGAGCTTGCTTCGTTCCAGCAGGGCCGGGCCGTTCAAGGGATGGCGCTTGAGCGCCTCGTTCAGTGCGCCCTCGCCATCGCGGCCGAGGAGCGCCAGGCAGCGCGCGGCCATCACGCAGGGCTCGGGCCGCCGCTCATCGAGCGTGGCCGCTTCGACGAACTTCGCGTACGCCTGTTCGGCGGTCGGCGCCCCCTTCGTCGCGCGGCTCCAGAGCTCGTTGGCGTCGTCCATGGCGGCCTGATAGCGGTCCTGCGACTGCGTGACGCGGAGCCACGCGACGACGATGAGCGCGGCGATCAACGAGATCGTGAGCAGCCGGCGGTTGGCGCGCAGCCACTTCGCCGCGGCCGAGACAGGCTTCGCCTCGACCGGTTCTCCGGCGAGAAAGCGGCGAAGGTCGGCGCCAAGCGCGGCGGCGGTCGCGTAGCGATCGCTCGGACTCTTGCTCATCGCCTTGCCGATGATCGCGCCGAGCGCGCCGGGGATCGGCGGCGGGTCGGCGCTCAGAACCTTCTGGAGGATCGCGGGAATCTCGCCATCGAAGGGCGGGCGCCCGGCGACGGCGTGGTAGAGCGTCGCGCCGAGGCCGTAGACGTCGGTCGCCGCGCTGGCGGGCGTCCCGGCGACCTGCTCCGGCGCCATGTAGGTCGGCGTTCCGAGAACCGCGCCCTCAGCCGTCAGCGTCGCCGCGTCGGCGTCCTTCGCGAGGCCGAAATCGCCGAGGTGCGCAACGCCCGCTGTGTCCACGAGGATGTTCTGCGGCTTGATGTCGCGATGAACCAGGCCGTGATCGTGCATGTGCTGGACCGCGCCGCAGAGTGTCGCCACGGCGTCGGCGGCGCAGCGGGGCTCGACGGCATCGAGCGGCCGGCCGTCGACGAAGTTCATGACGAGGTAGTCCTGGCCTTCCTCGGTGAGGACTTCGATCGCCTCGATGAGATTCGGATGGCGGAGCTTCGCGGCGGCGCGCGCCTCGCGGAGGAAGCGCTCGCGCGACGGGCCGTGCGGTTCCTTGATGGCGACCCAGCGCTGGAGCTGCGTGTCCCACGCCTTCCACACCGTGCCGGCGCCGCCGGAGCCGAGTTTCGCGGTCAGCGCGTACGGGCCGACGCGGCGGAGGGTGCCGTCGGGCGACGGCGCGTCAGCCTCGCGCTGCTGCGCCAGGAGCTCGGCGAGCTGCCCGGACGTGATGAAGCGAAGCTCGACGAGCGTCTCGCCGAGAGGGCGTCCGCCCTGCTTCGAGAGGGCCTCGTTCAGCTGGGCGCCGGTGATAAATCCGTTCATCCGTGCGAGCTGGCCGAGAGGAGCGCGAAGGAACCGGGCGGCGCCTGAGAGGTCCATCTATTCCAGCAGCTTCAAGAGCGACGAGAGCTCCGCGTCGGCGTCGGATTCATGCTCGACGCTGGCGCGAACGTGCGCGAGGACGATTTCCTTGAGCTGGGCGCGGGCCCGGAAAACCCAGTTGCGCACGTCGCTCTCCTTGATGCCGAGCGACGCCGCGCATTCCTTGTAGGACTTCGACGGCTTCGAGAGCACGCATTCGAAGAAGGCGCGGTACGACGTCTCCTTGCCCTCTTCGACGAGCGCGGTTTCGAGGTCGCGGATCGAGCGGGCGAGGACGGCCGACGCCCACGCGCGGTCGAAGGCCTCGTCGGGGGCGAGGCCGGGGTCGATCGGCTCGGCCTTCGCCGCGTCGATGGCGACGAATCGCGCCGCGCCGCCGCGCTTCTGGGCGGCCCGCTTGCGCAGGTCGTCGACCACGAGGTCGCGGAGCTTGAGCTTGATGAAGGTGCGGAACCGGCCGCGCTCGGGGGAGGCGTCCTTGAGGGAGTCGTCCTCGAAGAGGCGGACGAAGAACTCCTGCGTGAGATCGGCGGCGTCGTCGCTAGACAGGTTCCATCGCCGCTGGAGGCAGCCGCAGACCGGCTGCCAGTAGAGGTTGACGAGCTGCTCGAATTGTTGTGGCGAGCGGTTGCGTGCGCCGAGGATGAGCGACCACGCGGTGTCGGTGGGGAAGTGGACGGTCACACCATGAAGGTACCTTTTGTGGCGGGGTGGCGTATCCTCACGTCGTCGAAGGAGGAACCCATGACGCTCGCGCGCGCGCTGGTTGTCGCTGTTCTTTTCTGTCCATTTCAGGACGACGAGAAGATCACGCTCAGGATTGCCACGCAATGCCCCCAGGGGACGATCTGGGCGAACGGCCTCGCGGAGATGGCGAAAGAAGTCCGGGAGAAAACGAAGGTGAAATTCAGGGTCTTCCCGGGCGGAATCCTTGGAGACGAAGCCTTGGCCGCCACCAAGATCGGTCAGCACCTCCTGGGCGGGGCGTTGTTCTCGGGACCCGGCATGGCCGCGCTGCTCCCGGAAGTCCGTCTCGTCGAGGTGCCGTTTCTCTGCGAGACCGACCGCGAGATCGATGGGGTGCGCAAGGAGGTTGAGCCGGACGTCACGAAGCACTTCGCCGAGAAAGGGCTGGTCTTCCTGGGCTGGACCGAGTTCGGGTGGCTCCACATCTTCTGCAAGGAGAAGGTGAAGAGCCTGGAGGAGCTGCGCAAGCTCAAGATATGGAGGCCGGAGGGGGACGCGCTGGCGGAGGAGCTGTTCAAGGAGTTGGGGCTTACCGGCTCAACCGTTCCACTGCCCGACGTGCTATCGGCGATCGAGTCAGGAACCATCGACGCCGCGTGCGTCACGCCGGTCTGCGCCCAGGGATACCAGTGGCACACGAAGCTCAAGCATCTGCTCCGGCTGCCGATGGGCTGCGTGACAGGCGCGCTTCTCCTCGACAAGACGGAGTGGGAGAAGATCTCGGAGGCGGCGAGGGGAACGATCGCCGAGATTGCGCGCCGGCACTTGGACAAGACGGTCGCCGACGCGAGGAAACTGAACACGAACGTGATTCCGGAGCTGGAGAAGGAGGGAGTAGCGGTCAGCGTCGCGACGGACGCGGACATCGATGAATGCAGGAAGCGCGGGGCCGCGGTTGCCGAGACGATGTCGGCCGACGGCAAGCTCTACTCGAGGGAGCTCCTTGCCCGTGCGAGGAAGGCCGTGGAAAAGGTCCGTCAGGAGAAAAAGTGACGACGAAACGGGATGCCGCGACGTTGACGATCCGTCCGCTGACGCGCGCGCGCATGGACGACCTTGGCCGGGTCCTCGGCGGCACGTGGGGCAGCGGCTGCTGGTGCATCTACCAGCGGATGACCGCGTCGCAGGAGCGGGCGCTGCCGGGCCCCGGCGGCGCGTCGGCGCGGCGGAGACGGGCGATGACGGCGCTGGCGGGCCGGCGGCGGGCGCCGGGCCTTCTCGCCTATCGCGGCCGCGACGTCGTGGGCTGGGTGTCGGTCGCGCCGCGGCCGGAGTTCGGCAGGGTCGACGCCTCGAAGGCGACGCCCCGCGTGGACGACGCGGCGGTGTGGGTGATCGCGTGCATCACGGTCCGACGACGCGAGCGCGGGAAGGGAGTGGCGGTCTCGCTCATCCGGGCTGCCGTCGCGTACGCCGCGCGGTGTGGCGCTCCGTGGGTGGAAGCCTATCTGCGGGCGGGCCGGGTCCGCGTGCACGACGACTTCGCGTTCTACGGCACGGAGCCGCTCTTCCGGGCGGCCGGATTCCACGTGATGCGGGGGCCGCTGAAGGGGCTGCCGAAGAACTGGACCCCGAGGGTGACGATGCGGACGGCGGCTCGATCTACTTCTTGAGGAACTGGATCAGCTCCATCGACCAATTCCCGCCGCCGACGTTCCCGGTGGACGAGCCTTCCATTTTCACGAGCCCGCCGACGACCGTGGGACAGTCCCACCGCTTCAGCGTGTAGGTGGCGTTTCCTCTCTTCGGCCGGTAGGTGTAGACGGTCCACGTGCAGGCGTAGGTTTTCGCGCCGACGGTGATCCTCTCCTTGCCGGACTCGCCCTTTTCGTAGCTGGGGTACGGATTCTCAGTGGCGAGGAAGATCTCCTGCTGGCCCTGCGACGTGATGCCGCCGTTCTGCTCCAGGAGGTAGTTGAGCGTCACCTTCTCCTTGGTGACCTCGACCAGCGTGAGCGTCTGGGTGCAGTCGACGCCCTGGTTGCCGTACTTGTATTTCACCCAGCTGCCGGGCTTGCAGCCTGCCCACGGATGGGCGGGCTTCGTGTTTCGCGGACTCGTGTCCGCGAGCAGCGGGGCCGCGGCGAACAGGAGGAGGGCGGCGGTGCGCATCATCATTTCCTCTTCGACTCGATGAGTTCCGTCGTGATGGTCATCCCGCCGCCGGTGTCGATCGTGGCGACGGACTTCACGGTTCCGCCGACAACGGCTGGAGTGCGCCAGACTTTCACCTTGTAATTGAGCTTTTTTTCCTCTTTGTAGCTGTACTCCGTCCACGTGCAGGCGTAGCTCTTCCCGCCGACGGTGATGGTCTCCTTCCCGCTCGCTCCCTTGTCGAACTGCTGAAGGAAGTCCTGGTAATCGGCCGCGTACGTCGCCTCGCGCGGCTTGGCGGCGTTGTTGTCGTAAGCGAATTCGAGCGTGTAGCCCGCCTTCGTCACTTCGCGGAGGGTCGTGGTCTGAACGAGTTCAGTGTTCCCGCCGTTCCGGCTGGTGATCCGCTTGTACCTCGCAAAGCTGCCGGGCCGGTGGCTCATCCAGGGATGCCGGGGGTGGTCGGGAGGTCCGCTGGTGTCGGCGACGACGGCGGCGGGGGCGATCAACAGCACCGCCGCGGCCACCACGCGACCGACCGTACATCGATTCATGCGACTCCTGATCCGCCTTCGCCGTCCCAACGTCCGCGGCAGGTGTTGCAAGGCTGCGGCGCGATGACTTGATCCGCGGGCATCGCCCGCCGATGATCCGCCTTCGCCGTCCCAACGTCCGCGGCAGGTGTTGCAAGGCTACGGCGCGATGACTTGATCCGCGGGCATCGCCCGCCGATCAAGTCATTTTTTCTGGAACTCGACGAGCTCCATCGTCCAGGTCATGTTGAAGCCCTGGCCGTTCGAGGCCCCTTCCATTTTCACGGTTCCGCCGACGACCACGGGGCTGGTCCAGAGCTTCATCGTGTAGGTGGCGTTCGCCGGCTGCTTGTAGACGTAGTCGGTCCAGGTGCAGTTGTAGCGCCGGTTGCCGACGGCGAGCGTCTCCTTGCCGCTGGCGCCCTTCTCGTAGGCCTGCATCTGGTCCTGGGCGGCCGGAATCTCCTGGACGTGCTTGTTGAGCTGGCCGTTCTGCTCCGTCAGGTACTCGAGCTTGTAGCTGGTCTTCGTCACCTCGATGAGCGTCATCGTGTAGGTCATCTCGGTGTTGTTGCCGTTGAACTTCGTGGTGTACTTGTACTTTGCGTAGCTGCCCGGCTTGTAGCCCATCCAGGCATGCTTGGGCGGTTCCGGCCTCCCGCTGGTGTCGGCGAAGAGGGGCGCGGTGAGGAGCAGAAGCACGGTCAGCGTGCGCATCACTCTATAAGACGCGGAGCATCCCCCCTGCGTTGCGCGAAACTTAATCGATCCCGTATTCCTTCATCTTCATCCAGAGCGCTTTGCGGGTGAGCCCCAGCAGCGCCGCTGCTTCGCCCTTCGCGCCGCCGGTCTGCGCGAGCGCCGACTTGATCGCCTTGATCTCCGCCTCCGCGACGATCTCGGCGATCGTCTTGGACGGCCCGCCGCCGGTCCGCAGCATGTGCTCGCGCCGCAGCTCCTTGTCCTCGCCCGCGTAGGTGATCGCCGCCTCGATGGCGTGCTCGAGTTCGCGGACGTTGCCGGGCCATTCGTAGTCCTGGAGCGCCTGCATCGTCGCCGGCTCGACCCGGAACTCGACGCCCTTGCCGTGCTTGGCGATGAAGTGCGTGACGAGGCTCGGCACGTCGTCCCGCCGGTCCTTCAGCGCCGGCACCTTGATGACGGCCACCTTCAGGCGCTGCATGAGGTCTTCGCGAAAGCGGCCCTCCTCGACCATTTTCCAGAGGTTCCTCTTCGTCGCGGTCACGACCCGGATGTCGACTTTCGTCTTTTTCACGTCGCCGAGCCGCTCGATCTCCTTCTCCTGGAGGACGCGCAGGAACTTCGCCTGGATCGGCATCGGCATGTCGTCGATGTCGTCGAGAAAGACGGTGCCGCCGCCGGCACGCTCGAAGAGCCCGGGCGTGTCCTTGCTGGCTCCCGTGAAGGCGCCCTTCACCCAGCCGAAGAGGTGGCCCTCCAGCAGCGTGTCGGTCGTGCCCCCGGGCGTGTAGACTTCGAACGGCCCGTCGCGCCGCGCGCCCACGTAGTGGATCTGCCGCGCGACCAGGTCCTTGCCGGTGCCGTTCGCCCCCTCGACGAGCACCGTGACGTCGCTCTTGGCGACCTGCGCGATCTGCTCGAAGAGTTTCTGCATCGGCGCGCTCTTGCCGACGAGGAGGCCGAACTTCTCCTCGCGCAGCTTCGACAGCTCGCGCCTGAGCCCGAACTGCTTCTGGATGTTGCGGATCTTCGTGAGGACGAGCTCGTTGTAGAAGGGCTTCGTGACGAAGTCGAAGGCGCCCTCCTTGCCGGCGCGGAAGGCGGTCGATTCCTCGTTGGTGCCCTGGCCGAGCGTGTTGTAGGCCGTGATCATCACGACCTCGGTTTCCGGGTGGAGCTCCTTCGCGCGGCGCAGGAGCGTGAGGCCGTCCACCTTCGGCATGCGGATGTCCGAGATGAGCACGTCGAAGTAGGTTGCCTGGAGGTGCTTCAGGGCCGATTCGCCGTCGCCGACGACGGTGACGTCGTGGCCCTCGTCGCGGAGCGCGTCGCCCAGCGTGATGGCGATGCCCTTTTCGTCGTCGGCCAGCAGGACTTTCACTTGCGCTCGATCACGTGGTTGAGAAGATCGCGGCCGGCCATGGGCCGGGCCGCGCGGCGGGCGGCGTCCTTCATCTTAGCAAGCCGGCCCGGGTCGGCGAGAAGCTCCGCGACCTTGTAGTCGAGGATTCCGAGCGACGAGGCCTTCACGGCGGCGCCGTGCTCCATCAGGAAGTCGCAGTTCCGCTCCTCCTGGCCGGGGATCGGCGAGTAGACGACCATCGGCACGCCGCGCGCGAGGCACTCCGAGGTGGTGAGGCCGCCCGACTTCGAGATGACGATATCGCTGGCCTCCATCCATTCGTGCACGTTGGTGACGAATCCCATGACCTTCGTGCGGGTTCCCCTGGCGAGCACCTCGATCTTCGCGCGGGCCTTGTCGTTCTTGCCGCAGATCACGACGAGCTGGTGGGGGATCTTGATGGTGAGGAGCCGCGCGACAGCCTCCTCCATGTGGCCCATGCCGAAGCCGCCGCTCATGCAGAGCACGGTCGGCAGCGCGGGATCGATGCCGAGTTCGCGCGCGACAAGGTCGCGGCCGCGCCGTTGCGAGAAGGCCGGGAGGATCGGGATGCCGGTGACGGTGATGAGCTCCTTCGGATAGCCGTACTGTGCGAGGAGCCACTTCACTTCTTCGCTGGCGACGAAATAGCCCGACGCCCCGCGGTTGACCCAGAACGAATGGACGTCGAAGTCGGTGACGCAGACGTAAACTTTCGGCGCCTTGTTCTTGAGCTTCGTGAGGACGACGTTCGTCGGGAGGAAGTGGGTGGCGACGACGGCGTCGGGCTTGAACTCCTCGACGTGGGCGATCAGCTTCTTGTAGGCGAGCTTGTCGAAGAGCTTGACCGCTTTCATGAGCTTGGGGCGCTCGACGTTCTCGCCCATGACCTTGTAGAGCGCGCCCCAGGTGGTGGGGGAGTTGTTGACGATCCAGACGTAGCTCTGGCCGTAGAGCTTTTCGAAGGTCTTGCTCGTGTAGGTGAGCGAGTCGAACCACTCGACGTGGTGCTGCGGGAGGAACTCCTTCCCGCACGCGGCGATGGCTTCGGCGGCGCGGTTGTGGCCGGCGCCGGCGCCGGCGGACATGACGAGAATGCGCATGACCGAAGTATACGAAGGCAGGGAAGGGAACGAAGGGAATGAAGAAGGCCGCCGTCAGGGTTTGCGCCTGCCCGTGCCGTCGCAGCCTCCGCACTTCAGCTCCGGCGCGTTAGGGCGTGGCTTCCCGTCCGGCCCTTTGGCCTTGAGCCGGCCCGTCCCGCTGCACGGGGGGCAGACGGGAGACTCCTTGCTTCGTCCGGTTCCCCGACACAGCGCACAGTCCATCGTTCGCTTATCCGGGCCGAAGGTCGTCTTGCCGCTTCCGTCGCATCCGTAGCAGACATAGGTCAGCGCGGCCGGGCCGGCAGGGGCGGCAACGCTGCTGATGCCCGCGCCGCGACAGACGCCGCACGGCCACCGGGGGTCGGCCTCCCTCTGGACGCTCAAGGGCTCGAGGCCCTCTCCCTTGCAGTGGGGGCAGAGGTCGCCGGCCGGTGCGCACATCGCGCAGGCGCCCCCCGAGACGCTGACCTTCGTGCCGCGGCACCGCTTGCATTCGTGAGCGTTGTAGACCGCTCCGCAACCGCGGCACTGAGGACAGATCGGCACGTTCTTTCCGACGGCCTTGGCCGGGTCGCGCCCGGTGCCGTGGCATGCCGCGCATTCGCCCCGTTCACCGTTGCGCTTTTCGAACCGGACGTGGCCGCAATCGCCGCACGTCTGGTCGAACGCGACCGTGGCGACGTTCGTGCTCCTGCACGCCGCGCACGTCGGCGCGGGGGCCGCCGGGGGCCCGCACGCGGCGAGGCCGAGGAGCAGCGCGATGACGATCCGGTTCATCTCCGAGACATTATCGCCCTTTCCCCACTTCGAACGGTGAAAGCAGTTCGGGCGGGTAGCCGATGTCGGCGATCACCACCCGGCCCGTATACGCCGCCGCCCCGGGCACATCGAAGCCGATCTTCGCCAGTCCGAACGTGACGGTCGTGTTCGCACGCACCGCGGCGCCGAGCGGCCGGCCGGTGTCGCAATCGAGCCCGCTCGGAATGTCGACCGCGATGACGTGCTGCCCCGAGGCGTTGATCGCCTCGATCGCCTCCCGCCAGCGGCCCGTCACCTCGCGCGAGAGGCCGATGCCGAAGATCGCGTCGACGACGATGCCTGGCATGATGAGGTAGAAGCCGCCGTGGTTTTCGACGCTGTGCTCCAGCACGCGGCGCTCGCCTCCGGCAAGGAGCTTCGCGACGATGTGGCCGTCGCCGCCGTTGTTGCCCTTCCCGACGAAGACCGTGACGCTCGCGTTGCCCGGCAGCTTCTCGATTTCGCCGACCACGGCCCGCGCCGCGCTCTCCATCAACCGTTCCTGCGGGACGCCGAACTCCTCCATCGCGCGGCGGTCGAGTTCGTAAAGCTCGGTGCGGGTGGCCGCGCGGAGTGCCATGTCACTCGTTGTACTTCTTCCGCCACTCCTCGCGCCACTGCGCGTAGCTGGTGCGGTACCAGCTCTTCCACTCCGCCGGCGAGACGATCTCCTTCTTCGTCGTGATGTGGTAGAGCGCCGACATGATCTCGTGGCGCCACTCGACGTTCGGGACGTCGAGGTCCTTCACGAGCTCGGGCACGGCGTCGACATAATGGACCTTCCCCAGCGCCTGGTAGATGCGCTTGATGACGAGGCTCCGCCCCTCGGGATCGCCCGCCCGCTTCGCCTCCGCCTTGAGCGCCACCAGGAGCATCGGCCCCGCTTTCGCGCGGGCCGACTCGAAGTTCGTGAAGGCTTCCGCCGCCGCCGCGCGGACGATCCAGCTGTGGGGCGACGTCGACTCCAGGAGCAGCGCGTTGATGTCATCGAGGTAGTGGACCGCCTTCGCTTCGCCGACCGCGCGAACGGCCGCCTTGCGGATGTTGTGGTTGGGATGGGTGAGGTATCCGCGGATGACGGCCGAGGTCGGGTCGCCGAACTGGGCGATCGCCGCGAAGATCTGGACGAGGTCGTCCTCCTTGAAGATGACCGTCTCGGGCGTCTCCTTCACCTTCGCTTCGGCGAAGGCGCTGAGCAGCAGCCTCGCGGGCTCGCCGATCTCGACGAGCTGAAACCGGATCTCGGCCCAGATCTGCCGGAACTGTCCGTTGATGCTCATCAGGAGCAGGATCTGCGCGAGGTAGGAGCTGCCGTCGTCGTTGACGCTGAGCCGCTTGACGGTGCTGCGGGCGGCGTCCCAGGCGGGCTTGCTGTAGGGCCGCCAGTAGATGAGGTAGGCGTCGTAGATCTGCGCCCGGCGTCCGAGCTCCACCCTCGCACGATTGTCGCCGCCCCGCGCGAGCTCGATGAGCCCCGGCTTGTCCGGATGCGCCTTGTCGGTGCGCTCGTCGCTCGCGAAAAGGTAGGGGTAGATGATGTCGAGCTCCTTGAAGGCGCGGTCCCAGTCGGAAGGATCCTGGTTGTTGAAGAGCAGCAGTGCCGCGACATACTGCTTGTAGGTGTCGAGGAGCTGCATCATCTCCTTGGGCGAGATCTGGTGCGCTGGGCGCTCGAACGGTCGCGTGGCCTGGCAGGACGCAAGCGCGAGCAGGAGAAGGAGCGATGCCCCCGCGCGGTTAGCCATAGAGCTTATGGACGGATGAAAGGAGCAAAGCCTTGAGCGCGGCCGCCTCTTTCTCGAGCCGGTCGGCGTCGGCGAGGAGCGACGCCTTCAGCGCCGCGTCGTTCATCAGCCCGGCGTTGATCCGCACGTTGAGCCCGCAGCCGACGAGGCCCGCCTCGCACATGAGCACGGCGCCCGCGAAGTCGCTCACGAGGTTCTTGTTCACGGCCTCGAGGAAGCCGGCGACCGCCTGGATCGCGCCGAGCGACGCCCGCATCGCGCGCAGCGGCACGTCGGCGGCGTCCTTGAGCGCCGCCTGGATCGCGGCCTTGCGAATCGCCTTCTCGTCATCGTTCTTCTTCGGAAGGCCGTACGCCGCCGAGACCTTCGAGTACGCCTCGGCGTCGGCGTCGATGAACGACGTCAAGTCGGCGCGGTGCCTCTCCAGGATCTTCATCGCTTCGGCGGGCTTCGGTCCGTCCGAGTACTGCGCCGCCATGATGCCGAGGGCGGCGCCCATCGCGGACGCGGCAGCGGAGACGGCACCGCCCCCCGGGACGCTGGTCTTGGCAGCGACGGCGTCGATGAATTCGGTCAGCTTCATCTCTTTGAGCATGGCGCGGGAGTATATCCGCCTCCGCTCGCCATGCGAAGCGAGGCATCCAATCGACTGCAAGTTCATTTCAATCGACCGCCGCGATCGCGCGGTCTCGCGGCGGCATCGACTGGCACAGCGGTTGCTTCTGATGCCCCTTCGCGCGAAGGGACAGGAAGATGCCGGGTCGTGTATAAGATGCCCGCCTTGAATGTCATCGAGGTCCTCAATCTCCGGAAGCGCTACCGCGGCGTCACGGCCGTCGACGCGCTCACGCTTTCGGTGAAGGGCGGCGCGGTCGGGCTCCTTGGCCCCAACGGCGCCGGCAAGAGCACCCTCGTCAAGATCCTCCTCGGCCTCGTCCCGCCGACCTCGGGAACGGCGTCGATCTTCGGACTCGACTGCCGCCGCTTTCCGCTCCAGATCCGCCAGCAGGTCGGCTACATGCCGGAGAACGAGAGCTTCATCCCGGGGCTCGACGCCGTCGCGTACGTCGCCCTCGCCGGCCGGCTCGTCGGCATGCGCTCGAACGACGCGATGCAGCGGACCCACATGGTCCTCAACTACGTCGGCCTCGACGAGCAGCGCTACCGCCCGATCGAGACCTACTCGACGGGCATGAAGCAGAAAGTGAAATTCGCCCAGGCGCTCGTCCACCACCCGAAGCTGCTGCTGCTCGACGAGCCGACATCGGGGCTCGATCCGCGCGGCCGCACCGAGATGATCGAGCTGATCCGCGATGTCTCGCGGAACAAGGGCATCCACGTGATGCTCTCGACCCACATCCTTCCCGACGTCGAAGCGACGTGCATCGACGTCGTCATCATGGACCGCGGCAAGCTGGTGCGGCAGGGGCCGCTGGCCGACCTGAAGGGGGCCGACGACGGCAGTTTCGAGGTGCGGATCAAGGGTGAGCGGGCGGCGTTTGTCACGAAGCTCGAGGCCGCCGGCTGGCAGGCGGCGCCGGGTGAGGAAGAACTTCGCCTGACGTTTTCGGGCGGCGCGCCCGACACGTCGTCGATCCTGCGGGCGGCGGTGGCGGCCGGCGTCCAGGTTCGGCACCTCGCGCGGAGCCACTCAAGCCTCGAGACGCTCTTCTCGCAGCTCCTGAGCGAGTCACGGAGGGGCGATGGGGCTCGTTGACACCAGCTACCAGCCGTGGAACGGCGATTTCCTGGGCCGCGGCCATCGCATCGCGGCGCTGGCCCGATCGGGCCTCAAGCTCGCGTTTGTCGGAATCTTCACGCGGCTCACGCTGCTGATGATCTACGCCATCGTGACGTCGCTCATCGGCTTCCTCTATCTCGCCACGTCGATCAACATGTCGCGCGGTCTCTCGATCGGCAACGGACTCTACTCCTGGTACCTGAACAGCGGCCCGTACGGCATGCTGCTGATGCTGCTGACGGCGATGGTGGGCTCGCGGCTGATCTCGCGCGACCTCAAGTACAACGCGACGGCGATGTACTTCTCGAAGGCGATCACGACGCTCGACTACGTCACGGGGAAGTTCTCGGTCATCGCGACCTTCCTCGCCTCCGCGACGTTCGTGCCGTCGGTGGCGCTGTGGATCGGGGTCTACGCCATGGGCGCCGACCCGTGCGGGTGGGGGGAGCGGCTTCGCGACCTTGCCGCCATCGCGGCGCATTCGGCGATCATCATCATTCCGACGTCGGCGATCATCCTTGCGCTCTCGTCGATGAGCCGCACGGCGTACCTGCCCGGCGTCCTCTACACCTTTCTCTACCTCGGCAGCCACATCACCGGCGGGATCCTGGAGGATCGCGCGTCGCGGCCGTGGGCCAAGCTCATCTCGCTCCAGAACCTGACGTCGCATCTCGGGAACTTCTGCTACAAGGAGCGCCCCGGGTTGGTCCCGCAGTTCCAGATCGAAACCGTGATGACGTACGGCTGGCAGGGTCCGGCCGCGATCCTCGCCGCGGTCACGATCGCCTCGTTCGCCGTGGTCTTCTGGCGCTTGAGAAAGTTCGAAGGCAATGAGTAGCGTCATCAAGACCACCAAGCTGAACCACTGGTACGGCAACGTCGTCGCGCTCAACGACGTGACGGTCGACATCGGTGCGGGCATCACCGGCATCCTCGGCCCGAACGGCGCCGGCAAGACGTCGCTGATGCGGATGGCCGTCGGCCTGATGCGGCCGGCGTTCGGCGAGATCCGCGTCCTCGACGTCGACCCGTGGAACAATCCTGGATTCAACCGCCGCATCGGCTACTGCCCCGAGCACGACGGCTTCTACGAGTGGCTCACCGGCAGCGATTTCGTCCGCTGGCTGCTGCGCCTGCGCGGCTTTTCAGCGGCCGACGCCGACCGGCTCGGGCGCGAGGCGATCGACCGCGTCGCGCTGCGCGATGCCGCGGGCCGGCGCGTCGGCACCTACTCGCGCGGGATGCGGCAGCGGCTGAAGCTCGCGCAGGCGATCGGCCACCAGTCGGAGCTCCTCGTGCTCGACGAGCCGCTCACCGGGACCGACCCGCTGGTGCGGCAGGAGCTGATCGGGCTGATCAAGTCGTTCGCGGCGGAGGGGCGGCACGTGATCGTCTCGAGCCACGTGCTGCACGAGATCGAGGCGCTGACGCAGAACATCGTCGTCATCCACAAGGGCCGGCTCGTGGCGTTCGGCGACCAGCGCGAGATCCGCGGACTCATCGACCGCCATCCGCACGCGGTGTCGATCCGCACGACGAAGTCGCGCGAACTCGCCGCCGCGCTGGCGAAGGAGCCGTCGGTCCGCGAGATCGAGTTCCGCGACGACGGCCTGCTGGTCAAGACGAAGGAGCCCGATGTGTTCTACGGCCGCTTCTCGGCGCTGGCGCTTGAGGCGGGCTGCGACGTGCAGGAGCTGACGTCGCCCGACGACAACCTGGAGGCGGTGTTCCGGTACCTGACCGAATCATGACGGCACTCATCGCGCTCGCCCACTTCACGCTGCGCCGGGCCTTCACCGGCAAGCGGATGATCTCGGCGCTCCTGCTGCTCTGCATCGCGCCGCTGATGTCGGTGGTCCTGTGCACCAGCGGCGGGCTCGCGGGCGACGATGTGTTCCACCGGCTGATGATCTTCCTGGTGACGTGGCTCAGCGCGATGCTGCTGTCGCTGATCTACGCGATCGCGCTGACGTCGAGCGAGATCGAGGATGGGACGGCATCGTTCGTGCTGCTGGCGGCGCTGCCGAAGTGGCTGGTCGTGCTGGTGCAGACCGTGGTGACGGCCGCGGGGCTCTCGCTCATGGCGGCCGGGAGCACCGCGGTGATGTGGGGAATCGTGCGGATGATCGGCCGGGAACCGCTGCCCGAGGCGGTGCTGCTGTGGCGCTATCCGTTCGTGACGTCCGCGGCGATCCTGGCGTATCTCTCGGTCTTCACGTTCTGGGGCTATGCCTTCCGGCGCGGGTACGCGGCGAGCATCGCGGTCGCGATCGTCGTGGAGGCGATGATCGTCACGATGCCGATGAAATTCGCGGCCTACACGATCACGAACAACGTGCGCGGGCTGATCCTGTCGCTGGCGCTCGAGGGCGATCCTGGGCCGTACTTCTCGTATTCGCTGGGCATGTACGATTTCCCGACGTACGGGCAGGGCGCGTTCTTCCTGAGCGTCGTCGTCGGGCTGTCGCTCTGCGCGGCGATGGTCACGATCATGAATAAGAGCCTGGTTCGGGCTACGGAGTAGCTAGGAGCTAGTGAACAGCATCTAAGCGATCTCACGAACTCCGAACGGAGTTCACCGAGATCGCTTAGATCTCCTCCCCGTCCACGCTCGGCGTCCCGCCTTCTTCCTTCTTCGGCGGCTCCGCGTTCGGATCGGCGTCCGGATCAGGAAGATCGGCCTTCGCAACCGGCCTTTCGCCGACCGTGATGTCGATGACCTTCTTCTCGCCGGCGACCATGATCGTGATCGTGATCTTCGCGCCGGGCTTCAGGGCGGCGAGAAGCTCCCGCGCGCCCTTCACGTCCTTCACCGCCTTCTTGTTGATCTCGACGATGAGCGCCTCGGCCTCGAGGCCGGCCTTCGCGCCAGGGCCGTCCTTGGTGACGGCGGTGACCTGGAGCGCCATGCCTTCGAGCGGTTTCACGTAGAGGCCGAGCCACGCCGTCGGAGCGTCCTTCTTCGGGCCCAGGCCGAGGCCCGACGTCGTCTTCGTCGTCCCCTTCGCGATCTTGGTGCGGTGGAGGTTCGTCTTGTTGTACGGCAGCGCGAAGACGAGGGCATAGACGGCCGTCGGATAGCACGCGCCGACGAGCGCGTCCGTGTCCATGCCGAGCGCCGCCTTCACGTCGGCCTCGGTCGGGCACTTGAAGCTGCCGTCGGCCTGCTGCGCGGAGAGCCACCAGTCGAGGAACGCGGTCTTGTATTCCTTCCAGTTCTCGGGGCCGGCCATGTAGGCCCACAAGCCGCCCCAGAGGTAGTGCAGCGTGGGGCTGGCGTGATCCTTGATCAGGTTCTTCACGTCCTGCTTGCAGAACTTCGCGACCTGGTCGCTGAACTTGTTGCTCACGCCGGCGCGGGCCATCGCCCACATCGCGCCGCTGGCGCGCCCCGCGTGGCCCCAGCCCTTCTGGCCGGCGCGCGGCGAGTAGCCGACGGTCCCGCCGGAACTCGACGACTCGATGTACTTCCAGCCGCTGTCGATGACCTCGTCGGGGACGGCGATGCCGCACAGGTTCTTGATGGAGCCGAGGCCGGCGAGGCAGGCGCTCGAGACCACGACGAGATCCTTGTACGCGAAGTTCGGCGCGTGGCCCCAGCCCTTGTTGGGCTCGCGCTGGTCGGTCATCTTCTGGACGAGGAACTCGAGCTTTTCCTTGAGCGCCGGAGAGGGCGCCTGCGCGTAGTACTCGCTGAGGAAAATCGCGGCGTAACCGAGGTCCCAGTTGCCGAAGCCCTCGAACTCCATGCCGCTGGCGCTCTTGCCTTTCGTCTTGTTGCCCGGCGCGACCGTCCGGGAGATGTACTGCATCGCCTGGACGACGTTCTTCGAATAGGGGCCGGCGGTCGGCGTCGAGCCGTTCGCCATGAACGCCAGCGCGGCGATGCAGGTGATGACGACCGTGCCGCCGTTGCCCGCCTCGATCGCGCCGCCCTTCTGGTTCTTCGCGAGCCACTCGAGCGCCTTTGCCATCGCCGCTTCGCACGGCTTGCACTTGGTGGGGCACGTGGCGGAGTGGTCGAACTTCTTGACCTCGACCTGGAGCTTGCCGCCTTCCATCGCGCCCTGTTGCGGCTCGAAGACGACGAATTCCGGCGCGCGGCCGGCGGCGGACGAAGCGATGAGGAGAGCGAGTGCGGCGAGACCGACCCTTACCATGACGACCTCCTGGCGCGCGTATCCCCTCGCGCGGTGCCAGTGATACGGACACCGGCGGCGCCGTGTGAAGTCAGCGGCGCTACTTCGTCCGCGCGCGGACGAGAGCGACGAATTCCGCATCGTCGTCGAGGTCGCGGAAGACCATGCGGTCGCCGTCCTTGAGATGGATGATCACGCGCGAGTGCCAGGGCGAGAGCAGCGAGAAGACGGGGAGCAGGATCCAGTAGCCGATCGCGAGCACGGCGACAAGGGCGAGCCCGATCAGGCAGCCTTCGCCCCAGCAGAGCAATTCACAGCCGCTGCCGATGTTGCCGATTCCCTCGAGCGACTTTCCACCCCGAAACGGCGCCGCGCGGTGGTCGACCTGGGCGACGGCGTTCCACGGAATGCGGCGGCCTCGCGTGAGCTCGAGCCCCGCCTCGGTCACCGTGACGCTCACGAGCACGCGCCGCGCGACGTGGGCGATGAACGCGACGGGGCCGAGGATGACGCAGGCGGTGACGAGTAGCTGGAACATCCAGCGCGCTTCGGTGCCGCGCGCCAGCTGCAGCGCGTGGCGCTCGAGGAGGATCGCCGCGGCGCCGATCATCAGCGTCCAGATCAGGAACGGGAGGATCGTCGCGCCGGGTCTAAAGACGCGCATTCGCCGGTTCGACGATGGCCGGCCCGGGCGCGTTACGCGGTCTGCGTCCGCTTCGCGGCGGCGCGGTGCTCTGCGAGCCAGAACGCAGAGCGGCAGAGGAGGCAGAGCGCGCGGAGCGGCCTGGAGGCAGGCGGGATGCACAGGTCGGGAAACCGAAAGGCCCCCTTCCCCGCTAATCGATCTTCTTCCACCCCTCGGCGCCCGGGGCGGCGGGGGCGACGAGGAACGGATCGCCGCCCGTGTCCTTCTCGAAGATCGTGATCGTCTCGTCCATGAAGTAGGTCTTCGTCCCCGTCACGCCGTAATCGGCGGGGAAGGCGACGATCGCGAACTTGCCGAAGTTCTTGTTCGTCGAGACGAAGTCCTTTCCCGACGAGTAGGGCACGATCTTGTTCGTGCGATACGAGCGAACGGTGCGGAAGAGGTAGCCGCTCTTTGGCGTCGGGAACGACGACGGCTTCTTCGCAAGGTCGATGAGATTGAGCGGAGCGGCGTCGGCCTCGGCCAGCGACGGTTCGATGAGCTTGATCGCCTGCTCCTCGCTGGGCTTCTGGCACGGCTTCGTGCCCTCCATCGACGGGCACATCCAGTAGAGGGAGCGGACATCGCCGGCCCAGAAATTCTGCGCGCGGTCGTTGTCGCGGTCGTTCGAGCGGTAATCGGCCTGCGCCGTGGCGATGGTCTTGAGAGACGCCGTGGCCGCGCGCTCGTTTCCGCTCGTGGCGGTGAAGGTGAACACCGTGAGATCGACTCCCTTCGAAGCGGCGCGCTCCTCGTCATGCCGGGCCGTGATCAGCTTTTCCAGGCGGATCTTCGCGCCGTTCTCGGTCGCGGCCTTCAGCGCCTCCTCGAGCAGGGGGAGAATCGACGCGCCCATCGCGTCAAGCTCCTTCGCGGCGGCGTCGCGATCCTGGATCCAGTCGGCCGCGAGGTCGCCGACGAGCTTGGCGACTTTCTTCCTCACTTCGTCGGTGGGCCCGACGGCCGCCGCGAGCTGGCGTCCTGGCGACGAGATCCGGGCGGCCGTGTCGTTGGTGACGTACGCCAGATCGTTGCCCCAGCCGTCCCTGGTGGGGCCGCCGATGTCGGCCAGCGACGCGGGCCACTTGCCGCTCTTCGCGCGCACCGCCCGCACGGCGGCAATGGCTTCGGCGAGACGCAGCCGCGTCGTGAGCTCAACGATCGGGATCCCGTCGATGTTCTCGGTCCGCGTGATGAGCTCCTTGCCGGCGAGTTTGCCGTCCGCGTACGCGAGTTTCGGTACTTTCTCCAGGAAGCCGCCGTCGGGCCAGACCTTGATGGCCTGGGGCTTCGTCACGAGATCATCGAGCTTCCCGGGGAAATCGCCGTTCCAGGTCGCGTAGTACTCGAGCGCGACGCGGGTTCGGGCGACATCGGCTTCATCCTGGAGCGCGAGGACCAGCAGAAGAGTGATCATGGGTAGTAAACGTAGCAGGTGTCCGAAGTGTTGGGGAGGTTACTTCGGGGACCTCTTCGGCGCGGATAGTGGGTCGGCGAAGGCGGGTGCGGAATTTCCACCACTCAATTTCGCATGAATAGTGGGGAATCGTGTTGCTATTATCAAGGGCTCATGGGAATCATCGAAGGGAGGTTCGGCAAGAACCTCCTGATCACGTCGGTCGACGCGGTTGTCAACTGGTCTCGGACGAGCAGCCTGTGGCCGATGCTTTTCGGGATCGCCTGCTGCGCGATCGAGATGATGGCGACGGCGGCGTCGCGGTATGACTGGGACCGGATGGGGATCATTCCGCGGGCCTCGCCGCGGCAGTCGGACCTGATGATCGTGGCCGGCACCGTGAACGCGAAGATGGCGCAGGTGGTGCGGAAGCTGTACGACCAGATGCCGGAGCCGAAGTACGTGCTGGCGATGGGTGCTTGCACGGTGGGCGGGGGCCCGTACTTCAAGTACGGCTACAGCGTGGTGAAGGGCGTGGACAAGGTCGTTCCGGTGGACATCTACGTGCCGGGCTGCCCTCCGCGTCCGGAGGCCCTGCTCGACGGGATCATCAAGCTCCAGGAGAAGATCCGGAAGGCGACGCTGGCGAAGGACGCGGACAGGCCGGCGACGGATACGGTCTACAGTTCGTCGCTGTATTAGCGGTAATGGGTGGGACGGAGTCCGGGGAAACTGGGTAAGAGGTCATGAAATACGGGATCTTGGGCGACATCCACGGCAACCTCGAGGCGCTCACCGCCGTGCTCGAGGAGATGGACAAGGCCGGGGTCGAGAAGTACGTCTCGGTCGGCGACCTGGTCGGCTACGGCGCCAACCCGGTCGAGGTGATCGACAAGGTCCGCAAGCTCGGCGCGATCGTGGTGGCGGGGAACCACGACTTCGCGGCCGTCGACAAGCTCAACATCGACTTCTTCAACACGTACGCGCGGGAGAGCGCGATCTGGACGCGCAACATCCTGAGCGAGG
>Ga0247727_10000886_pt1 | contig 72683 bp, 63 predicted proteins | sample WisWelCaveWW1625_FD_202498 | JGI IMG/M metagenome (GOLD analysis project Ga0247727, IMG submission 202498) | Biofilm microbial communities from Wishing Well Cave, Virginia, United States - WW16-25 | ecosystem: Environmental > Aquatic > Deep subsurface > Groundwater > Cave microbial mat | place...
CTGGAGATGCAGGGGATCTTCCGGCAGTTCCTGTCCATCTTCGGCGAGAAGTGCACTGGGCCGGGGTGCCCCGAGTGACGATCGCCCGGTGAACTATTCCGTGGCCCCGTCCGCCCGTCTGGGATAGTATCCGGCTTTCCTAATCGCGTGCCTCGGAGAGTTCCCCCAGGATGCCCTTTCGATATAGCCTGATACTCGCTGCCCTCCTCGTCGCGGGGACGGCCGAGGGGCAGAGCATCGTCTGCCCGGACGTCGACTTCACGTACGAGGTCGGGCCCCGCGTCATCACGCTCCGCTGGGAAGACCCGCCCGACTCCCTCCGCTCACGGATCACCCTCTCGCTCAAGAAGGTGGGCCGAATCCCCTGCCCGTTCGATTCGGCGAGCGGCGAAACGTTGTCCTGCACCGCGGAGGACTCGATTTCTTGGCGGGGGACATCGCTCCCGACGGCCGGCGGCAGTTACGTCGGCGGATGCGATCTGACGTACCGGCTGCGGAACGTTCGGCCGGTGGGATTCTTCAGCACGGTCGACACGGCCCGCGTTCCGCCGTCGTGGGGCGGGACCTCTCTCCCCGTCTCGGGCGGCACGTTCCGTAGCTGCGTCGACACGCTCGCATTCCAGTTCACCGTGCAATCGGGCGGGACGATCGGGCCGGGCGGATCGGAGGCCGTCGTCGGGTGGCGTGAGGACTCGACCAGTCAGAGCGGGACGATCGTCGTGCCGGCCGGATCGACGCCCGGCGATCTCTTCGACGTGGCCAACGGGATGCGCGTCGGGTTTTCGGCGGGGACGCTCGTCGCAGGGGACACGTTCACGATCCGGACGCGCATCCCCGACGCCGTTCTCCTCGAGTGGATCCGCCCGATTTCCGAGTTCGAGGATTCGACGGATCAAGTGAGGATCTGCCGGCCCGACACCGCGGTCGAGATCGAGAACGGGGTCACCGTGTCGCTCTCGCCCGGCTCACTTCCGAAGTACAGCGAGGCCGGCGACACCGTCGGCGTTTTCCGCGTGCGCGTCGAAACGTTCGACGGATTTCGCGTCTACCGGAGCGACATCAGCGCGCTCGACCGTTTCGCGATCCTCCGCGAGTTCAACCTTTGCCGGCGCGCGGACAGCACGTTTTTCGAGTTGGACGAGAGGCTGTACGTCGATACGGAAGTTCACAACGGCTTCCCGTACCGGTACTACATCACCTGCTACGACACGCTGAGCAAATCGGAGAGTCCATCCCGGCCGACTCCGGTCCTCTACCCCAGGACAAATCCCGGCGGAAACGTCGCCGAAATCCACGTCGTCCCGAACCCGTACAAGCGTCGCGCCGCCTGGGAGGAAACAGGCGAGCCGAAAATCCAATTCGTCAACGTGCCGCTCGGCGCGACGATTCGAATCTACTCGTCGGCCGGGTCGCTCGTGCGGGAGATCGGGCCCGACGAGGTTTTGCGCGGATGCGGCGCGTCGCCGTTGCCGGGGTGCGTCAACTGGGACCTCAAGAACGGCCAGAAGCAGGAAGTCGTCAGCGGGATTTACATTTATCAGGCGGAGGCTCCGGGGCGCGGGGGGTTCGTCGGGAAGTTCATGGTGGCGCGTTGAGGCGCTCCGCATGAGGCTGTTCGAGCACGAGGCGAAGACGCTCCTGGCGCGATCGAGGATCAACGTGCCGGAGGGGGGGCTCGCGCGCACGCCGGCCGAGGCGCGCGTGCACGCCGAGCGGCTCGGCCGGGAGGTCGTCGTCAAGGCGCAGATCCTGCGCGGCGGCCGCGGCAAGGCGGGCGGGATCCGCTTCGCGAAGTCGCCGGCCGACGCCGAGCGCGAGGCCGCGAGCCTGCTCGGCGCCACGCTCCTAGACCTCCCCGTCGAGTCGGTCCTCGTCGAGCCGCGGCTCGCGATCGCGCGCGAGTTCTACCTCGGCGTCACGATCGACCGCGCGCGGTACAAGGTCGTCGTCCTTGCGAGCGGCGAAGGGGGCGTCGAGATCGAAGAGGTCGCGCGCGCGACGCCCGCGAATATCCGCCGGCTCGAGGTGTCGATCACCGGAGACGTCCAGCCGCACGAGGGCGTGCGGCTCGGGAAAGAGATCGGCGTTCCGGGAAAAAATCTCCGCGACTTCGGCGCCGCCGTCGCCGCGCTCCATCGACTGTTCCGCGCGACCGACGCGAAGCTCGTCGAGGTGAACCCGTTCGCGCTCGACGAGGCGGGCCGGCTCGTCGCCGCCGACGCGCGGATGAACCTCGACGAAGACGCGTTCTTCCGGCATCCGGAACTCACGGCGATGGGCCTCGACGCGCGGCACGAGGAGGGGGACCTGACCGAGCGGGAGAAGACCGCGCGCGAGCTCGGCATCCCGTACGTCGACCTCGACGGCGACGTCGGCATGTTCCCCGGCGGCGCCGGGTTCGGGATCATGGGGAACGACTTCATCCAGTACTTCGGCGGGCGGCCGTCGAACTTCATGGATTCGGGCGGCGGCCCGACGCCTGAGCGGCTGGCCGCGATGCTCGGCCTTCTCGAGGAAAACCCGCGGGTCCGCGCGATTTTCGGCGCGCGGTTCGGAGGCATCTCGCGCTGCGACGACTTCGCGAAGGGGCTCGTCCTGTTCCTGAAGACGCACGGGCTGTCGAAGCCGATGGCGCTCCGGATGACGGGCAACATGTGGCAGGAGGGCGTCGCGATCCTCAGCGAGGCGAAGTCCGAGAACCCAGCGCTGTTCGAGAAGATCGAGTTCTGCGGGATCGAGACGCCGATCGAGACGGTCTGCGAGCGCGCGGTCGCGCTGGCGCGCGGCGCCGGCTCCGGCGCCACGGCGGCCGGGAAGCGCGCGTAGCGTGGCGATCCTCGTCGACGAGACATCGCGCGTCCTCGTCCAGGGGATCACCGGCGGCGCGGGGAAGTACCACACCGAGCGGATGGTCGCGTACGGGACGAAAGTCGTCGCCGGCACGTCGCCAGGCAAGGGCGGCGAGCGGGTCGGGTCGGTGCCGGTGTTCGACACCGTCGCCGAGGCGGTCGCCGAGACGCGGGCCGACACGTCGGTCATCTTCCTTCCCGCGCCGGGCGTTCTCGACGGCGCGCTCGAGGCGATCCGCGCGCGGATGCGGCTCGTCGTGATCGTGACCGAGCACATCCCGATCCACGACATGCTCCGGATCCGCGAAGAGGCGGTCGCGCACGGCACGACCGTCCTCGGCGGCAACACGGCGGGGATTCTCTCGCCCGGGAAGGCGAACCTCGGGATCATGCCCGAGATCGCGTTCACGCCCGGCCGGGTCGGGACGGTGTCGCGGTCGGGTTCGCTCACATACTACGTGGCCGACACGCTCACGCGCGCGGGCTACGGCCAGACGACGTCGGTCGGCCTCGGCGGCGATCCGGTCCTCGGTTCGACGTTCGCCGAGGTCCTGGCCGCGTTCGAGTCGGATGCGGCCACGAAGGCGGTCGTGATGGTCGGCGAGATCGGCGGCGTGTACGAGGAGCTGGCCGCGACGGGGATCCGCGCGATGTCGAAGCCGGTCGTCGCGATGATCGGCGGCGTGTTCGCGCCGCGCGGCAAGCGGATGGGCCACGCGGGCGCGATCGTCGAGGGAGAGATGGGGACGGCGGCGTCGAAGCTCGAGGCGCTTGCCGCGGGCGGCGCGCACGTCGCGAAGACGTTCCGGGAGATTCCGGAGATACTCGGCCGGCTGGGCGTGTAAGGCGGGACGATGGCCAAAAGCGACGACACGAAGACCTGGCAGACGGCGGTCACGCAGATCGCGCCGAACACGATCCGCGTTCGCGGCCAGGAGATCGGCGAGCTGATCGGCGGCGCGTCGTTCGCCGCGGTCGCGTTCCTCGTGATCACCGGACGGCGGCCTTCCGAGAATGAGGCGCGCTTGTTCGAGGCGATCCTCGTCTCGTCTGTCGACCACGGCGTCACGCCGCCGTCGGCCGTCGCGGCGCGGACCGTCGCCTCGTGCGGCGTCTCGCTGTCGGCGGCGGTCGCGGCGGGCGTGCTGGCGATCGGCCGCCATCACGGCGGCGCGATCGAAGCGTCAATGGAGGTCCTCGCCGCGGGCGCGCGCGCGGCGCGCGACTCGGGCCGCGGCCTCCCCGCCGAGGCGGCGCGGATCGTCGAGGAGAGCCGGACGTCGGGGCGACGGCTCTCCGGTTTCGGACACCGGCTCCACACGCGCGACCCGCGCACGACGCGGCTTCTCGCGCTCGCCGCGGAACTCGGGATCGCCGGGCCGCACGTCGCGCTCGCGCAGGAGATCGCCAAGGCGCTATCTTCGACGCTCGGCCGCGAGATGCCGGTCAACGTCGACGGCGCGATCGCCGCGCTCCTGTGCGAGCTGGGCCTTCCGCCCGCGCTCGGGAACGCGCCGTTCATCGTGAGCCGCGTGCCGGGGCTGATCGCCCACGCGCACGAAGAAGTGACGCGCGAGCGGCCGATGCGGACGATCATCCCCGCGGACGCGGTGTACGATGGTCCGTAGCGATGAGAAAGGAGTCGCACGAACGATGACGCGTTGGGCCCCTCTTCTGATCGCGGGCCTTCTCTTTGCCCGGGCCGCCGACGCCGGGGCGGCTGTCCACTACGTCGTGTCGCCGGAGGCGGGTTTCGGAAACCTGCCGGCTGCGCCTTACACATCGCCCCAGACCGCCGCCGCGACCGTGGGCGCCGCGATGTCGGTGTCGGCCGCCGGCGACACGATCCGCGTGGCCGGCCGCGCGGACTCGCCGCTCGGTTACGGCGAGAATTTCACGCTGAGAGCGGGCGTTGCGCTCCTCGGCGGGTACAGCGTCGACGGGAACGACCCGGCATTCACCGTGCGCGACGCCGACGTGCACGTGTCGGTCCTCGACGGCACTTCGTCGGGAACGGTCGTGACGATCGCCGCCGGCGCGGATCGCTCGACGGTGATCGACGGGTTCGTGATTCGCGAAGGGCTCGCGGGCCGGGGCGGTGGCATCTACGCGAACGGCGCGTCGCCGACGATCCGAGGAAACACCTTTTATCTCAACGCGACGACCAGCCCCATCACCGGCGGCGGCGGCGCGATCCGGCTCGAGCTGGGCGCGAACGCGCTGCTCGACGGGAACACGTTCGCGCGGAACACCTCGCAGGGCGCGAACGGCAGCGGGGCGATCCACGTGTTCAGCTCGGACCCCGTGATCACGAACAACATCTTCTTTCAGGATCTTGCGGGCGCGGGCATCCGGTGCGAGGGAGCGTCGTCGCCGGACGTTCGGTTCAACGATTTCTTCGGAAATGTCGGAGGGCGCGTCGCCGGTTGCGCCGGGATCACCGATTCGGTGCTCGCGCTCGGCGGGAACATCTTCACCGATCCGTTGTTTTGCGACATCGACGCCGGGCGCTTTACTCTGTTCGACGAGTCGCGCGCGGTCGGGGCCGGCGAGGGGGGGCGGACGATCGGCGCGAACGGGACCGGATGCCACGCGCGGAACAAGTTCGTGTCGACCGGCGGCGCCGGGATTTTCCCGTTCTCGACGCCGCTTGGCGCGTCGCGAAACATCGCCGCCGTCCTGGCCGTCACCTCGCCCGGCGACACCGTTCGCGTCGCCGGCGGCGACTACGCCGAGCGGTTCGTCGTTCCGCCGGGCGTCGTCCTGATCGGGTCATGGAACGCCCAGTTCACCGCGCGCCGCGTTGCCGGCGAGGTCTCCGTCCTGTCGGACACGACCGGATCCGGTTCGATCGTCACCTTTGCTCCCGACGGCGGCGTGCGCGCCACCCTCGACGGGTTCGTCGTGACCGGGGGCGTCGCGGGGCAGGGGAGCGCGATCCGGATCACGAGCGCCTCGCCGCTCCTCCGAGGGCTGTCGCTACTCCTCAACGAGAACGCCGGCGGCGCCGGCGGAGTGATTCACGTCGAGGGCGGATCGCCCGAGATCGTCAACACGCTCATCGCGCTCAACCGCGGCGCGGGCGTCTCGTGCGCCGGCGGCGCGTCACCGTCGATCCACAACGCCGGGTTCTTCGGAAACTCGGGCGGCGCGACGACCGGCTGCCCTGGCGCGCTCCCTCCGACGGTCTTGTTCGCCGACCCCGAGTTCTGCGAGGCCGTCGGCTGCACGGTCGGCGTGGGGAATCTCCCGTGCCGCTATGCCGACGGCGATTTTCATCTCTTCGCGGAGAGCCCGTACAGCATGGCCGCGGACGACGGCGGCGTGGTCGGGGCGTTGACGGTCCGCTGCAATCGGAGCGCCCACTACGTTTCCGGGACGGGAACGGAGCTCTTCCCGTACACGACGATCGCCGGCGCCGCGCGCGACATCTCCGACGCGCTGGCCGTCGCGTCGCCCGGCGACACGGTCCGCGTTGCGGCGGGGACTTACTCGGGCATCGTGCAGATGCGGCCGGGGGTTCGGATCGAGGGTGGATGGAGCGCGGGCTTCGGGGCGCGCAACCCGACGGCCAACGTGACGACGATCGTGGGGAATGTCGCGGGAATGGGCGCCGTGCTCGCGCAGGGGAATGACGTGGCGGAAGGCGCGCTCTTGACCGGATTCACGATCACGCACGCCCCGGGAATCGACGGGCCGGGCGTCGAAGTGTTCGACGCCGCGCCCGTGATCACGGGAAACGTCATCACGGGGAACACGACGACGCGCGAGGGCGCGGGCCTGATCGTCGAGATCTCGGCCGGCGGCAACGGCGTCGCGCCGACGATCACGAACAACACGGTCCACGCGAACCGGACGACGTCGGGGAACGGGTTCCGAGCCGGCGGGCTCTTCGTGCGGAGCGGAGTGACCCCGGACAAGGTGCTGATCACGCTCTCGGTCACGAACAACATCTTCTACAAGAACCTGGGAGGCGCCGGCATCTCATCCTGCGATTTCGTGGGGGGGGGGCTGCCGGCCAACTCGATCGCGGGGAACTTGCTGTTCGGCAACGAGGGGGGCGATGTGCCGTGCCCCTTCTTCGGAAGCAACACGATCGCCGACCCGCTCTTCTGCGACTACGACGCCGGCGACATCACGCTCTGCTACGACTCGCCCGCGCGGATCTCAGGAAGCGGCAACGTCGTGCGCGGCGCGCGCGGCGTCGGCTGCATCTGCCAGCCGCACACGTTTTTCGTCCGGCCCGGCAGCGGGAATCCGCTCTTCCCGTACGCGACGGGCGATTTCGCGGCCGCGCGGTTCTCCGACATCGCCGCCTTCGTCAAGCCGGGCGACATCGTGCGCTTCTCGGCCGGAAACATCCAGGAGCCGGTCGAGTTCATCCCGGGCGTCCAATACTACGGAAACTATCAACCCGACTTCGGGGCCCGCACTTCGGAAACGAACCTCAACGGCGGCCGCACGCGGCGCCTCGTGACGATCCCCCCCGGCGCGGACTCGACCCTCGTGATCGACGGGTTTACGCTCTCGAACGGGTCGGCCGTCCAGGGGGGCGGGATGTACGTCAGCGCGGGCGCTTCCCCGATCATCCGCAACGTCCGCTTCGTGAGCAACCAAGCCGACTCTGGCGGCGCCGCGCTCTACTGCGCGCCCGGCTCGTCGCCGCGCGTCCGGTTCTGTTTCTTCAGCCAAAACCGAATCCCGTTTCCGAAGTCCTCGATCGTGACCCTCGACGGCTCGTCGGCTGAGATTTCGAATTGCACGTTCCGCAACAATGCGACGATCGGGATCGACATCCTTTCCGACTCGCCGACGGTCTTCAACAACATCCTGTCGCGGAACGACCGCGGAGGAATCCGCTGCGCGCCGGCGTCGACGCCCGATGTCGGCCAGAACGACGCTTTCGCCAACGACGACTTCAACTACTCCGGCTGCGGGTCCGACAGCGTTCTGGCCGCGAATCAAAACATCGCGGAAGACCCGCTGTTCTGCAACGAGGACTCGGGCGACTTCACGATCTTCGACCACTCGCCCGCCGCGGCGGGGCGGGGCGGCCTTCCGCTCGGCTCATTCGGCATCGGTTGCACGACGAACCAGCACTTCGTATCGAGCGCCGGGACCGGAGCGTATCCGTTCGCCAGCCCCGCAACCGCCACGACGCGGCTCCAGGACGCGATCGACCTGGCCGGGAGGCGAAGCCGAGCGACGATCCCGTTCCGACAGGGCGTCGGCGAGCGCGACACGGTCTTCATCGCGACCGGCGTCTACAACGAGGACATCACGATCCCGAAGAACGTCGTGCTGTTCGGCGGGTACCCGCCCGATTTCGGCCTCGTCCCCGGCAGGAGCTTCGATGCCCGGGTGCGCGACCCGATTCTCTATCCCGTCATCGTCCGCGGGACAGGGACGCGGAGCGTGGCGATCGTCGACAGCGGCGGCGATCGGCGCGAGACGGTGATCGATGGCCTGGCGTTCCGCGGCGGGCGTGCGGAGCGCGGCGGCGGAATCTTCATGAGGCCTCGCGCGGGAGCGACGATCCGGAATTGCAGCGTCGATAGCTCGAGCGCGTCGATTGCCGGCGGAGGCCTGTACATCAGCGCGCCAAGTCAGTCTTGCGTCTTCCAGTTCTTCTCAGCCTACCGGGACTCGGCGCCGGCCGGCGCGGCGGTCTACGCGGACTCGATCTCCGAGAATGCTCGCGTCGACTTCGCGGCGTGCACGTTCGTCGGAAACGTCGCCGGCGAGGGAGGCGGCGCGATGGAGTTCGGCTTCTACAGCTCGACGCTCGACCGCATCCTTTTCGCCTGCAATCAAGCGGTCGGCCTCAAGATCGCTCGAGGCGCCCGAGCCGACCGGATCATTCGCTCCCTTTTTTGGGAGAACGCGCCAGCTGACACGATGCTCCCGATTGCGCTCCGCACTACGGGTTCGCTCGCGAATCGATTCGGCGACCCGCGATTCTGTGACAAGTCGGCGGGCGACCTCTCGGTGTACTACAAGTCGCCCGCGGTTCTCTTGCCGAACGCGCGACCGCTGAACGAGGAAGTGATCGGGCGGTTCCCGGTCGGCTGCACCGACCCGGGCCACATTTTCCTCGTGAGGTGCGGGAACGTCGGCGTCTACCCGTTCCCCGGTCCGCTCTCCGCCGCGGGCACGATCCAAGCAGCGATCGATCGAAGCCAGCCGGGCGACACCGTTCGGGTGGCGGGCGGGCAGTGCCGCGAAAACGTCTCGATTTCCGATCAGATCGTCCTTCAAGGCGGCTGGTCGACGAACTTCGCAACCCAAAACGCGTCGCTCAATCGGACGACGATCATGCCGCTCACTCAGGGCACGACCCTCCGCGTCGAACCTCTCCCCGGCATCGAGATCGACACGAGCTCGGTCGTCGACGGATTCTTCATCGAGAGCGGAGACGCGGGGCTCGACAACGGCGGCGGAATCCTCTGCGTCGACGCGAGCCCGAAAATCACGAACAACGTAATCCGCAGGAACTCGACGCAGAACTTCGGAGGCGGAATCTGCTCGATCCGATCGAAGGACCAGGTGATCCGCGGGAACACGATCTCCGAGAATCGGGCCGCGCACGGCGGCGGGATCTATCTGGGCGATTGCGAGGCGCCGATCGTGACCCAGAACACCCTGTCGAACAACCGGGCCGACGTGCGCGGCGCGGGGATCCGGATGGCGCAGCACTCGGGCGCGGCGCGGATTCACGACAACACGCTCTCGGGCAACCGGGGCGAGGGGATCTCGTTCGCCGGCGAGGATCGCGCGCCGGACGGCACGCAAGGTCCGTCGGAGATCTACAACAACATCATCTCTCTCTCCTCGCGCGCCGGGCTCGAGCACTACCCGTCGCCGGCGGGCGAGCCGCTGCCGAAGCAGGATCACAACCTCCACTGGGGCAATGGCGGAGGAAACTTCGTCGAGACGGCCGCCGGCGAAGGCGACCTTTTTCTCGACCCGCTCTTCTGCAACGTCGACTCCTCCAATTTCCGGCTGCAGTCGTGCTCGCCGGCGATCGGCGGCGGACGCGACTCGGCCGACAGCATCGTCGGCTCGCTCGGAAACCTCGACACCGGATTTTTCTGCCCCGACTCGCTGCGGCCCGTCGTGACGATCGGCTTCCTGAAAAACTCGGTCGTTCCCCGTTTCCTCGACGTGTACGTCAGCTTCTCCGAGCGGGTGATCGATTCGACGATCGTCGCGCTGAGGATCTGCGAGAACCAATCGTCCCAACCGCTCGTCCTCGACCGGGCGGGCGAGCAGGCGACCGTCTACGGCGCGCGCGGGCTCGAGACGTCCGGCTGCGGGGTGCTCGAGGTCGCGGTGTCGGCGGCGGACGCCTGCCGGAACACGGCGGTGTTCTCGCGATCGGTCGCGACCGCGGTCGTGGCTCCCGGGGGGTCGGCCGCGCTCACGAGCCCCGACGGCGCCGCGCGGCTCGAAATCGACGAGGCGCGGGCGCAACGGGAATCGATCGTCCTGTTGGCGACGGCGCCGAGCCCGGCCGAGGCCGGCGGGGACGACCCGGTCCTCGCCGCGCTCGGAGAACCGGTCGGCGCCGCGTACGAGCTGATCGGCGCGACGGACCTCGCGGGCCCCGGCGTTTCGCTCTGGTTCCGGCTGCCGGCCGGCGTCGCAGCCGCGGATGCGGGCGGGCTCGCGGTCGTCCGGCGTCTTGGCGCGGGCTGGGCGCGCGTCGAGAGCGCGTTCGACGCGGCGAGCGGCGCGATCGTCGCGCACCCGGAGGCGGACGGACTGTTCCGTCTCGTGAAGACGGGAGACGCGTCGTCGTCGCCCGTGCTCCCCTCGCGGCTCGCGCTCCACGCGAGCGTCCCGAACCCGTCGCCCGGCGCGGCGCGGATCGCGTTCGACCTGCCGGCGCGCGCGCGCGCCACGCTCCGCGTCTACGACGCATCGGGCCGCCGCGTCGCGACGCTCGTCGACGAGACGCTCCCGCAGGGGAGGCACGCGGTCGCGTGGCTCGGGACGGACGCGTCGGGCCGACGGATGCCGAGCGGCGTTTACTTCACCGAGCTGCGCGCGGCCGGCCTGACCGAGACCCGCAAGCTGATTCTCGTCCGGTAGGCGGGGAGGAAGGCGACATGACGAACGACCGAATCCCGACTCGCGGCGCCCGCGGCGCCCGCCGCAATTGCCCCACCGCCCTCCGGTCCGCCGCGCTCCTCGCGCTCGCCCTCGCGTCGTCGGCCGCGTCCGGCGTCGGATGCGGGTCGAACGACGTCGGCGTCGTGTCTCTCTCTCCCGGACAGACGCTCACCGAAAACGGCTGGCGTTCCTTCTCGGCAGGCGACGCGATCGAAGCGCGCGAGCTGTTCGAAGACGCCGCCGTATTGGATTCGGCGTACGCCGACGCGGAGAACGGGCTCGGTTGGGTCGATCTTTTCTTCGGGCTGTTCACCGCCGCCGATGCGCATTTCGCCAGGGCGATCGAGCTCGGATTGGCGAGCCAGGAGGCGGAGGCGGGACACGCCCTCGTCGCCGAGCTGCGGGGGGACGCCGTCGAGGCGCTCGCGGCGACGGCGCGCGTCCTTGCGGCCGACCCGCGCTTCGTGTTCTCACGCCGGCCCGGCGTCGATTTTCGAGACTTGCATCTTGTGCGAGCCCGGAGCTTTTTCCCCGGCGGACGGTTCGCCGAGGCGAAGGCGGAGGTCGACGCGATCGACCCATCGAACGCGGTCGACGAGAACGCCACCACGTTCATCGCCGACCTCCTCGCCGAGATCGAGCGACTCGGGGACGATCTCTACGACTTCTAGCGGGACCGGCGTCCGGTACCGGATCGTCGCCGTCTGCGCGGACGAGTTCGGTGCGGCGCTCGTCGCGGCGTTCCGTGGCGCGCTCGACGCTGCGGGATTGGCCGCGGACCACCGAACGATTTCTCCTCGCCGTCCGAGTCCGCCGCCCGACGCGTTCCATCCCCAGGACGCCGAATCGGCCCGCTCCGCCGACGGGGTCTTCCTCGCGTTCGATCCGGACGGGGAGTGGTTCCCCGACCGGAACGCGCGCGGGCGCCCGGCGCGCGCCGCAGCCGCGAAGAGTCTCGCGCGGCTCCTCGCCCCGCTCGGCCCCTCCGTTCGCTTCCAGCCGTGCCGCGCGTATCCGGGGAACCCGTGGCAGCGCGCGGCCGCGTTCGACACGGTCGTGTTCGGGGAGGGGGATCCGGGCGAGCGCGCCGGCGCGCCCGCGGCGTTCGACGCTGCCTGGCAGTACGCGCGCAAGCACGGCCGGGGCGTCACGCTCGTCGTCGACCGCCGGCGCGCGCCCGGCGAGGCGGCCGCGACGCCCGATCGGCTGGCCGCCGCGCGCGCCATCGCGCGCGACTTTCCCCAGATCGCCTACGAGGAAGCGGACGGGGCGGAGCTCCTCGCGAGCGAATCCTTCGCGGCGAGGGCCTCGCGTGATATCTTCATCGCTTCCGGCAGCGCGGGGGGGCGGTTCGCGGCGCGGGTCGCGGACCAGGTCGGCGGCGCGGGATTCGTCCCGAGCGCGCGCTTCGGCGGCGAGACGGCGATCGTCGAGTCGGGCCTCGCGGGATCGCGGCGCGGCCCGGCGGCGGCGCGCCACGCTCCGATCGCCGCGCTCCTCGGGGCGGCGCTTCTCTGCGAGTGGCTCGGCGAGACGGGCCGCGGCGCGCGGATCGAGCGCGCGGTCGCCGCGGCGATCGCGGACGGCCTGCCCGAGTTTCGCGACCGGACGGCTGCGGCGCGCGCTCGTCGCGCGGCCGACGCCGCCGAGGCGATCGCGCAACGCGTCACACCGCAATCGACACGATCGGCAGGGGCCCGAAGCCCCGCCTGAAAACTCCAATACCTGACGGTTGAAGGAGGCACGTGATGGGGAAGGACAAGGGAGGCTCGCGAAAGAAGCTCGTCTACGCGTTCGGCGGGAAAAAATCCGAAGGACGCGCGAACATGAAGGTGCTCCTCGGCGGCAAGGGGGCGAACCTAGCCGAGATGTCGCGGCTCGGCATTCCGGTCCCGCCGGGGTTTACGATCACGACGGAGGTCTGCACCGATTTTGCCGCGCGCGGCGGGCGCTACCCGAAGGGCCTCGAGAGCGATGCGGCAGACCACCTTCGCCGCGTCGAGAAAGAGATGGGCAAGACGTTCGGCGACCCGGCGAACCCGCTCCTCGTTTCCGTCCGCTCCGGCGCGCCGATGTCGATGCCGGGGATGATGGACACGATCCTCAACATCGGGCTGAACGACGCGACCGTGCGCGGCCTCGCGGCGAAGACGAAGAACGCGCGGATGGCGTTCGATTCGTACCGCCGGTTCGTTCACATGTACGGCGACGTCGTGATGGGCGTTCCGAAGGAGGCGTTCGAAGAACGGATCCACGCGGCGAAGGAGCGTCGGGGCGTGCGGCTCGACACGGACCTGTCGGCCGAGGACCTCGAGTCGCTGACCGCTTCGTACAAGGCGCTCGTCCTCGAGCGCGCCGGCCGCGCGTTCCCCGACGATCCGATGGAGCAGCTCTGGGGCGCGATCGGCGCGGTCTTTTCGTCGTGGAACGTGCCGCGCGCGATCTCGTACCGCCGGCTCAACAAGATCGCCGAGCATTGGGGAACCGCCGCAAACGTCCAGGCGATGGTGTTCGGCAACATGGGCGCGACGAGCGCCACAGGCGTCGCGTTCACGCGCGACCCTTCGACTGGGGAGCGCCGCTTCTACGGCGAGTACCTCGCCAACGCGCAGGGCGAGGACGTCGTCGCCGGGATCCGCACCCCGCTTCCGATCAACGTCGCGGGGCTCCGCGACGCCAAGACGACCTGTCTCGAGCGCGAGATGCCCGCCGCGTACGCCGAGCTCGTGCGGATTTACGAGCGTCTCGAGGAGCACTACCGCGAGATGCAGGACATCGAGTTCACGATCGAGGAAGGCCGGCTCTGGATGCTCCAGACGCGGACCGGCAAGCGGACCGCGATGGCCGCCGTCCGGATCGCGGTCGAGATGGTCGACGAGGGATTGATCTCAAAGGACGAAGCGCTCCTGCGCGTCGCGCCCGATCAGCTCAACCAGCTCCTCCACCCGATGTTCGACCCGAAGGCCGCGCGGAAGGTCGTCGCGAAGGGGCTCGCGGCGTCGCCGGGCGCCGCGTCGGGGAAGGTCGTCTTCTCGGCCGACGAGGCGCACGAGGCGGGGAGCCGCGGCGAGCGGGTGATACTCGTGCGGCAGGAGACGTCGCCCGACGACATCCACGGGATGGCGGTTGCCGCCGGGATCCTGACGGCGCGTGGCGGGATGACGTCGCACGCGGCCGTCGTCGCCCGCGGGATGGGGAAGTGCTGCATCGCCGGTTGCGGCGACGCGCACGTCAGCGCCGAGCAGCGCGCGGTGAACATGAACGGGACGACGGTCCGCGCCGGCGAGTGGATTTCGCTCGACGGATCGACCGGCGAAGTGATGCTGGGCGAAGTCCCGACGATCGAGTCGGAGATCGCGCGCGTCGTGCAGGGAAAGCTCGAGCCGGAGAAATCGCCGCTGTACGCGAACTACGGGCGGTTGATGCGCTGGGCGGACAAGGAGCGCCGGCTCCGCGTCCGGACGAACGCCGACACGCCGGAGGACGCGCGAATCGCCGTCGCGTTCGGCGCGGAGGGGATCGGCCTCTGCCGCACGGAGCACATGTTCTTCGCGCCCGGACGGATCGGGCCGATGCGCGAGATGATCGTCGCCGAGAACGAAGAGCAGCGCCGCCGCGCGCTCGCGAAGCTGTTGCCGATGCAGCGGCGCGACTTCGCCGAGATCTTCGAGGCGATGGACGGGCTGCCGGTCACGATCCGGACGCTCGACCCGCCGCTCCACGAGTTCCTGCCGCACACCGACGTCGAGATCGGCGCGCTCGCCCGCGACATCGGCGTGTCGTACGAGGCGCTCAAGCAAAAGGTCGAGAGCTTGCACGAGCTCAACCCGATGCTCGGCCACCGCGGATGCCGGCTCGGGATCGCGTATCCGGAGATCACCGAAATGCAGGCGCGCGCGATCTTCGAGGCGGCGGCCGAAGTCGCGGCCCGCGGGATCGACGTGCGGCCCGAGGTGATGATCCCGCTCGTCGGCCACCACGAGGAGTTCACGCGCGAGGCCGCGGTCGTGAATCGGATCGCGAAGGAAGTGCTCGCCGAGGGGAAAGCCGGCGCGAAGGGCGGCAAGAAGAAGCCGGCCAAGATTCGCTACCTCGTCGGGACGATGATCGAGATCCCGCGCGCCGCGCTGACGGCCGCCGAGATCGCACGCGACGCGGAGTTCTTCTCGTTCGGGACGAACGACCTGACGCAAACGACGTTCGGGTTCTCGCGCGACGACTCGGGGCGATTCCTCCCGATGTACGTCGAGAAGCGGATCCTCGAGGCCGATCCGTTCACGACGATCGACCAGGGCGGCGTCGGCCTGTTGATGCGGATGGGGACGGAGGCGGGCCGGAGCGTGCGGCCCGACCTCAAAGTCGGGATCTGCGGGGAGCACGGCGGCGATCCGGCGTCCGTCGAGTTCTGCGCAAGCCTCGGCCTCGACTACGTCTCGTGCTCACCGTACCGCGTGCCGATCGCGCGGCTGGCCGCGGCGCAGGCCGCGCTCAAATCGAGGGGCGGGAAGAAGGGCGCCGCGAAGAGGGCCGCGAGGAAGGGCGGGAAGAAGGCCGCGAGGAAAGGCGCGAAGGCAAGAGGGAAAAAGTAGGCGAAGGCGAAGGGCCGCTAGCGCGCGCGCGCCGCGTCGCGGAGCGCGCGGACGCGCGCCGGCGAGTAGCGGGCGCGGCCCTCGATGAATCGCCGCGCCAGGAGCGACATCGTCGCGACGACGGTCCGTACGACTCGCATTTTGCTGTCGCCTCCGCGCCGGCTGTAGTCGAGGTTGAGCGGGACCTCCGTCGCGCGCGGCCCGAGCGGGCGCAGGCGAAGCAGGATGTCCATCACCGCCTCGAACCCATCTTGCGCGAGGAAATCGGCGCCGTAGACGCGCTGCGCGTCTCGGAGGATCGCCGCGCGGTACCCGCGGAAGCAACACGTGTAGTCGCGCACGCCGGGGATGCCGAACGCGGACCCGAGCAGGACGCGCCCGATGTCGGACAGCGCGCGGCGGTTCGCGGGGACGCCCGCGATCGCCGAACCCGGTTGGTACCGGGACGCGACGACGACGTCGTAACCCTCCGACAGGCGCGCGACGATCTCGGGGATGAGCGACGGCGGATGCGTCGTGTCCGAGTCGAGCGTGACGATCGCGTCGTCGTCGCTCGCACGTTCGAGGCACCACGAGATCCCGGTGCGAAGCGCCGCGCCGAGCCCGCGGTTCCGAGGATGGTCGAGGATGTCGACGGGAAGCCGGCGCGCGCACGCCCGGCTCGCGTCGTCGGCCTCGTCGCGCGTCCCGTCCTCGCTTCCGTCGTTGACGACGACGGCGCGCGCCTCGAGCCGCGCCCCGGCCGTTGCGCTCGCGACGTCGAGCACCATCCGCCGGATCGAGCCCTCCTCGTTGTACGCAGGCAGGATGACGAAGATCATCGGGCCGGCTCGACGCGCCGGCAGAGAAGGAACCGATCCATCTCGACCTCAGGTTCGTACCGGCCCCGGACGAACGCGTTGAACGCCTCGAACCGGAGCATCTCGGAGTAAGAATCTTCCGGTTCCCAGCCGTTCTCGTCGTGAAGGCCGATCACGATGTACGCAGGCGGGTCCGCCTCGAGCCTTCGCAGGAACTCCGCGCGCCGCGCTTCGAGCCCTGGAATCTGCTGCGACAGGAAGACGTCGGTCAGGAGCACCTGGTGGAACGGGTAACGAGTGGCCGGCCGGCGGTCGGCGAGCGCGTAGATTCCCGGCGAGAGTCCCCACACGAGGATCGCGTCGCCCGGTTGCGTCTTCTCGCGGAGGATTCGCGCGACGGCTTCCTCGGCGGCCGGAGAGAAGGCGCCGCTGTCGAACCGCGCGAGGAACGATTCGCGGGGGATCGCGCCGGCGAGCGCGGCGGCGTCGGGCCCGTACGCGGTGCGCCAGGCGAGCGCCGAGCGGACGCCGAGCGCGGCGAGTACGGCGAGCGCGCCGCAGGCGGTCGCTCGGCGGCGGCCGCGTTCCCCGACGGCCGCGCGCGCGAGGGCGACCGCGCCGTACGATCCGGCGATCGCGAGCGCGGGGACGACGACAACGAAGTGGTAGTCGAACAGCCGCCGCTGGAATACGACGGCCGCGAGCGTCGTGACGACCCATCCGACGACGAGCCACGCCTCGCGGCGCCGGCGGATGACGAGAAGCGCGCCGCCGATCGCGGCGGCGAGGAGAAGGCCGGGCGCCTCGCTGACGAGCTTCTCGAAGAACCGGCGGATGACGAGTCCCCACGCCGGCGGGTTCGTATCCGCGAGGATTTTCTGGTAGACGTACACGCCGTCCCAGAGATCCGCGAGCGCGCCGCGCCACCAGAAGTAGCCGAGCGCGATCGCCCACGGGGCCGCGATCCCGGCGGCCATCCAAGCTGTCCGGCGCGCGGCCGTGGCGAGCGCGGCGGCGCGCGTTCCCTCGGCGCGTCCTCCGTTCGAGGGCCACACGAGCGGCCACGCGAGCGCGACGCCCATCGCCGGAATCTTGTACAGCCCGGCGATCCCGGTGAGCGCGCCCGCCCAGAACGCGCTCCCTCGCCGTGGCGGGACCGCGAGCGCGAACCACGCGGCGCCGATCATCGGCAGGGCGAGAAGCTCCTCCGCCTGCGCCCGCGCCCAGTATCCGCCCCACCCCGGCGACCAGAGGCCCGTGAACAGGAACGCCGACGCCGCGAGCCCGCACCAGCGGCCCCAGAGCCGCGCCGCGAGCAGCCCGATCGCGACCATGCTCGCCGCGAGCCAGAGGCCTTCGAAGATCCAGAGCGCCGTCACCGGACTTCCCGGGATCGCGAAGGCGATCGCGTACGTGTACAGGAAGAGCGGCGGCTTGCTGTCGAAGAGATCGCGGTACGGAAGGAATCCGCGCGGGATAAACTTTCCGAAGCACGCGAAGAGTCCTTGATCCATCGCCAAGGGTTCGACGGAACGCGCGATCTGAATCGCGATGAAGAACGCGGCGAGCGCGATCGCCGCGATCGGGAACGCCGCACGGGGGAGCGCCGCGGTTCGGGGGGCGGCGGGCTCGATCTGCGCGGGCGGTCGCTCCGAGTCGTCCATCGGCTACTGCGTCTGGCTCCGCCGCTCCAGCCCGTACTCGCGGATCTTCCGGTAGAGCGTCCGCTCGCCGATCCCGAGCAGGTCCGCCGCGCGTCGGCGGTTCCCGCTCGTGCGGCGGAGCGCGCGCACGATCGCGTCACGCTCCAAGTCGCCGAGCAAGAGCGGCGGCTCGCGCCCCGCGGCCGCCCCGCCGGCCCCGTCGGCGCCGCCGCCGGCGCCGGCGTCGCTCCCTCCGCCCGGCCCGCCCGCGAACGAATCGTCCGCCTCGATCGGCTCGACCGCTTCTCCGAGCGCCGGCGCGTCTTCGCTCCCCGCGCGCGGCTCGACGCGCGCGCCGGCCGAGCCCCGCGCCGACTGCGCCGCGATCGCCGCGCGCAGCTCGGCGATCTCGGCCCGAATCGCCAGGAGCGTTCGGTAGATCACCTCGCGGTCCGACTCCTCGTGCGGCGCGCCGAGGATCGCGGGGAGGTTTCCGCCGCGCCGGATCCGACGACCGAACGTCTGCTCGATCAGCTCCGGCCCGACGTCCCGCCCCGCGTACAGGACCGCCGTCTTCTCGATTAGGTTCTTGAGCTCCCGGATGTTGCCCGGCCAGTGATGCGCGATCAGAAGTCGCATCGCCTCGTCGGTGAACCGCACCGGCCGCAGGTCGTGCTCGCGCGCGACCGAGTCGACGAATCGCGCGGCGAGGATCGGAATGTCGTCGCGCCGCTCGCGCAACGGAGGAATCCCGATGTGGATGACGTTCAGCCGGAAGAAAAGGTCGCGCCGGAACCGCCCCGCGTCGACGGCCGCCTCGAGGTCCACGTTCGTCGCCGCGATCAGCCGCACGTCGACTTCGATGTTCCGCATCCCGCCGACGCGGAGGAACCGCGACTCCTCGAGCACGCGGAGGAGCTTCACTTGGATGTTCGCCGGCATGTCGCCGATTTCGTCGAGGAAGAGCGTGCCGCGGTTGGCCAGCTCGAACCGCCCCGCGCGCACCGCGTGCGCTCCGGTGAACGCGCCCTTCTCGTGGCCGAACAGCTCGCTCTCGAGAACGCCCTCGGGGAGCGCGCCCGCGTTCACCGCGATGAACGGCGCCGCGCGCCGCGGCGAGAGGTCGTGGATCGCGCGCGCGACGATCTCCTTGCCCGTTCCGCTCTCGCCGGTGATCAGCACGTTCAGCTTCGTCGGCGCGACCTGGCGGATCACCTGCTTCATCTGCCGGATCTCTTCCGTCTCGCCCGCGATCGAGTCGAGCGCGGCGCTGCCGAGCCGCTCGCGGAACGCGCCCGCGATCGTCGAGACGATTTCCGCCCGGTTGTCGATCGACAGAACGATCGTGTCGGGCGGCAGATCGTCGGGGACCGCGCCGGAGGACGGGTCGCGCAGGAGGATCGGAAGCGGACCGTCGCCGCGCCGCGCGCCCTTCCGGATAAGCGTGTGGCCGTGCGCATCGCCGAGCCGCTCGGGGATCGCGACGATCGAGTAGACCCCTTCTCGCAGCGCCTTCAACGTTTCCTGCGCGCCCCGAACGAACCGAACGGGCACGCCCTCCTCCTCGAGGCCGCGACGGACGTCTTCCAGTCGACCCGAAGGGTCGTCCGCGAGAAGGACCGGGTGTGGGTGGGTCATCGGGTTGGCTCTTCGACCTGGCAGTGTCAGTTTGGCAGCGGGGCCGGGCCTCGTCCGCTTTTTAACACGCGCCGTCTCGCGGGGCAAGTCCGGCGTAAAGCGCTGGCGAAAAAAGGCCTTGACTCGTTCCGAAGCCGCGGTCTAGTGTGACGGCTCCGAAGCAGAGACTCCGTGAGTTCTTCGCTCCAGGCGGTTCGTCCGTTTCTCCCCGCGGGGGTCCCGAGTCCCCGGCGGGGTGCGTTGTCGAAAGGTTGTGGCATCGAATGACCCGGGTAAAGGTCAAAGAAGGCGAGTCGATCGACAAGGCGATCCGGCGCTTCAAGAAGAAGTGCGAGAAGGATGGGATCGTGCAAGACATGCGGAAGAAGGCGCGCTTCCTCAAGCCGAGCGAGCGCAAGCGGAAGAAGGCGCTGAAGGCGGAGAAACGCCGCCGGACAGAGGAGGAGCGCTAGCCGAACGAACGCGACCAATGCGAAGTCCGAAGCGAACGCGAGAGTCCTAAGACAGCCAGTCGCATGGATCGATGCGCGGGGTGATTTCTCGAAGGCCGGTGAGCCGGGAGGTGCATGGCCGTGAGAAAGGGAGCGCCTGGGATGATCGTCGAGGAACTGGATAATCGTTCACTTCTCGTCAAAGCCACCAGCTCGACGACGTACGACATTCTCATCAAGAGAGCGGTGAAGGAAGGGCGGCTCGGAGGAGCGCACCGTTGCCCGATCTGCGGGATGCGGTACCACACGAGCCCCGACGCCGACTCCTGCTGCGAGAGGGTCCGGGAGAAGTTCTGATGCCGAAGATCAAGACGAATCGGAGCGCCGCGAAGCGCTTCAAAATCTCGAAGAGCGGAAAAGTCATCCGCACGAAGGCGTTCAAGCGCCACCAGCTGACCTGCAAGAGTCGGAAGAAGAAGCGACAGGCCAGAGGGAATTTCGTCGTCGACCCTGGGGACGCGAAGCGCATCATGCGTCTGATCTCCAGCTAGCTCTCCGTGAGAATCATTCTGCTGATCGCGATCGTCGCGGCCGCGTGGGCCGCGACGCCCGCGCCCGCCGCCGCGCAGGATGCGCCGGCCGATTCGTCCGCCTCGGTCCAATCGGCGCTCGACACGATGGTCAAGGCGATCCAGGACGGCAACACGCCGATCCGCGACCGGATGTTCTTCAAGCTGCGGATTATCGGGAAGCCGTCGGTCGAGCCGCTTGTCGCGACGCTCTCGCACACCGACCCGCGCGTCCGCGAATACGCGGCGTTCACGCTCAGCTTTTTGGACGACGACCGCGCGGTCGATCCGCTCCTGTCGCTGTTCGCGAAGGACGCGGAGTTGGGCGTGCGGACGCAGGCCGCTCGCGCGCTCGGACGAATGGAAGAGCCGCGCGCCGTCGACCCGCTGATGGCCGCGCTCAAGGATGAGAAAAGCGAGATCCGTCAAGATGCGGCCTACGCGCTCGGGTTGATCGGCGACCCGCGCGCGACGCCGGCCATCCAGGCGCTCGAGAACGACCCCGATGAGCTGGTCCGGTTCTTCGCGAAGGACGCGCTGTCGCGGATCGACCGCGCCGTGAAGCGGAAGGCGGCCGAGAAGAAGTAGGCTCGCGGCCCACCCCCGGGCCGCTTCGCGGAGTTCGATGGCCCGCCGACCAGCCTTGTTCCTCCTGTTTGCGCTCTCCGGGGCCGCGTCGCTCGTCTACGAGACGCTCTGGCTCCGGACCCTCGTCCTGACATTCGGCTCGACCGTCTTCGCGCTCGGGACGATCCTCGCCGCGTTCATGGGCGGTCTGGCCGCGGGGAGCCTGATCATCGGCCGCGCGACGCCCCGTTCGACTAACCCGCTCCGCCTCTACGGGCTCCTCGAGATCGGGATCGGGATCTCGGCGCTCGTTGTGCCGTTCCTCTTGAGCGGCGGCCGCGCGCTCACGCTCGCGCTCTTCCCTGGCTGGCGCGACGGCGACGCGCTTTTCGCGATCGTCCGTTTCGGCGTGGCGTTCGCGATCCTCCTGATCCCGACGTTCCTGATGGGCGGGACGCTTCCCGCGATGGCGCGACACTTCGTGCGGCACCGCGATCAACTCGGCCCGGCGGGCGGGATTCTGTACTTCGTCAACACGACGGGCGCCGTACTCGGGACGGTCGTCGCCGGGTTCTTCCTGTTGCCGAGCCTCGGGATGACGGCGACGAACCGCGTGGCTGTCGTGACGAACCTCGTCGTGGGCGTCGCTGCGCTCGCGCTCGCGCGCGGCGCGCGCGCGCCCGAGGAGGACGAGGTGCCGGCGAGCGCGAGCCCGGCCGCCGGCGCGGACGTCGCCGCAAGCGCGGGCCCGGCTGCGCCGGCGGCCGCGGCGCCGCGAGGCCGCGCGATCGCTCCGCCCGCGATCCTCGTCGTGTACGCCGTCGGAGGGTTCGGCGCGCTCGCGCTCGAGGTCCTCTGGACCCGATCGCTCCTCTTGACGCTCGGCACGACCGTCTACGCGTTCTCGACGATGCTCTCGACGTACTTGTTGGGCCTCGCGCTCGGCGGACTGTGGGGCGCGCGGATCGCGAAACGATCGCCGGCGCCGGAGAGGGCGCTCGCGTTCCTGTACGGCGGCGCCGGGCTCGCGGTCCTCATCGGGACCCGCTTCCTCGGGACGCTCCCGCTCCGCTACCTGCGGCTGCAGTTCGCGCTAGGGCTGACGTGGAACACGGCGCTCCTCGCGAAGTTCCTTCTCGCGTTCGCGGTGATGCTCCCGCCGACGATCCTTCTCGGCGCGGCGTTCCCGGTTGCGCTGCGGCTGTTCGGCGGGGCCGCGCGCGACGCGGGAGCCGCCGTCGGCCGGCTGTACGGCGCGAACACGGCCGGCTCGATCCTCGGCTCGCTCCTCGCCGCGACGCTCGTCATCCCGCTCCTCGGTCTCGAGAAGGGACTGGTCGCGGTGGCGCTGGTGTTCTTCCTCATCTCGCTCGCGGTCCTCGCGCTTTCGCGCTCGCGCGCCCTCCCCGTCGCGGCCGGCGTCACGATCGCCGCGCTCCTCGTCAACCTGTTCCTCCCGGCGTGGGATCAATACCTGATGCGGAGCGGCGTGTACGTCTACGCGGCGCGTTACAAGAAGATCGACGAGTTTCTCAAGGCGCGGCGCGACTATGAGATCCTCTTTTACCAGGAGGGTCCCGAGGCCTCCGTCGCCGTCGTCGACGGACAGAAACACCGATACCTTCAAATCAACGGAAAGACGGACGCGTCGACCGGCAAGGACATGATCACGCAGATCATCTCCGCGCACCTGCCGATGTTTTTTCACGAGAACCCGAAGAAGGTGCTCGTGATCGGCCTCGGTTGCGGCGCGACGGTCGGCGCCGTCGAGCGGCACCCCGTCGAGTCGGTCCGCTGTCTCGAGATCGCGCCGGAGGTCGTCTCCGCCGCGCAACTGTTCGCGCAGGCGAATGGCGATGCGCTCGCCGACCCGCGCCTCGCGATGACGATCGGCGACGGGCGGAACTTTCTGCTCCGCACGCGGGAGGTGTACGACGTCATCATCTCCGAGCCGTCGAACCCGTGGATCGCTGGCGTCGGCAACCTGTTCACTCGCGAGTTCCTGCTGCTCGCGCGCGCGCACCTCGCGCCCGGCGGCGTGATGTGCCAGTGGACGAACCTGTACGACCTGTCCGAGCACGACCTCGCGATCATGCTCGCGACGTTTTCCGAGGCGTTTCCGCACGGGGCGATCTTCTTGTCGCACTTGGGCGACGTCCTCCTCGTCGGGACCGACGCGGCGCCCGCGCTCGACTTCGACGCGCTTCTGGCGCGCGTCGGCGACGAGCGGATCCGCGCCGACCTCGCGCGCGTGGGGATCCACTCCGTGTACGACCTCCTGGCGAACTTCGTGATGACGTTCGACGCGATCGGCGCGCTCGCGCCAGCCGGCTCGCCGATCCACACGGACGACCTCGCGCAACTCGAGTTCTCGGCGCCGAAGAATCTCTACAAGGACTTCACCCACGATCACCTCTCTCGTCTCGTCCCGCTGCAGCAGCCGATCGTGCCGCTCGTGCGGGGAATCCCCGAGGACGAGGTCGGCGTCGCCGTCCGCCGGGCGTTTACCGAAGCGGCGCTCGCGCGAAACCTGTTCCTTCAGGGAACTTTGGCGGCGGGGTCGGGTGACATCGCCCTGGCGATCGAGAGTCTCCGGCGAGCTCACGGTCTCGCGCCGATGGAGGAGAACATCGCGGAATCGTTGGCCGAGTTCCTCGCTCTCGAGGGAGACGCCGTCGCGGGGGCGGGCGATCTCGACGGCGCGGCGGCTCGATTCACCGAAGCGGCCGCGGCGGCGCCGAGGGACGGCCGGTACCCGTACTATCTGGGCCGCGTCCTCGCCGCGAAGGAGCCGGACCGGGCGATCGAGTTGTTCGCCGCCTCGCTCAGTCTCGATCCGAAACTGTTCGAGGCCCGGCGGACGTTCGCGCTCACGCTCGCGGCCCGCGGCCGCGACCGCGAAGCCGACCAGCAGTTTCGGATTCTCGCGGAGGATCGGCCCGACGATCCGGGCGTCTTCCTCGATCGCGGGAACGCGGCGGCGACGGAAGGGGACTACAGCGCGGCGATGCAAAACTACTTGCGGTCCCTCGATATCGATCCGAAGTTCCGCAACGCGCGCGTGAACCTCGCCTTCACGTACGCGCAAACCGGGAACCTCGAGAAAGCGATCGCGGAGTACAAGGCGCTCAACCGCGAAACGCCCGACGACGTGCCGATCCTGTTCAACCTCGCGATGCTCACGACTCGCGCGGGACGGCGGAAGGACGGCGAGCGTCTCTGGGAGGAGCTGGTGCGCCGCGAACCCGGGAACGAGGAGTTCCGCAGAAATCTCGCGTTCCTCCGGTCGGGGAGAGACCCGAACGCGCCGGCGCCGGCGCGGCGCGAGTCTCTGCCCCAAGCCGGCGAGCCGGCGCCGCAGTCCGCGCCGCAGCCGGCCACGGACGGCGCGCCGTGAGGCGCGCGCGCCGCCAGGCCGCCGTCGGGGCGTTCGTCCGGGCGCTCCTCTGCGCCGCGACGATCGTCGCCGCCGCTCCCGTCGCGTCACTCGCCGCGAGGCCCGCGCCCGGCGAGCGCGAAGGCCTCGCCCTCCTCGACTCGATCGAGTCGGCGAACCGCGACCTGACCGACCTCTCCGCGCGGTTCACCGAGACGACATTCATGCCGCTGTTCGAGGACAGCGTCGTGGCCCGCGGCGAGATCCTTTTCCAGAAACCGGGCCGGCTCCTCCTGCGGTACGGAGCGCCCGACTCGAGCCTTCTCGTCGTCAACGCGAAAACCGTCTGGCTCCATCAGCCGTCGCAGCGACAGGCGCATCGCTTCGTCTTGAGCGAAGAGTCGACCGTGTTCGGGCTCCTGCTCGGTTTCGGCGGCTCGTTCGAGGAGGCGAAGAAGCACTTCACGTTTCTGGCGGATGGATCGAGCGCCAAACGAGGCGAGCGGACGTTGCGCGCGGTCCCGCGGCCCGGCAGCCGCGCCGCGGAGGACCTCGAGGAGATCCTGCTCACCGTCGATCGGGCGCGGCGATGGCTTCCGCTGCGGACGCGGTTCCGCGAGGTGGGCGGCGACGAACGGTTGTTCGCGTTCGGCGACTTTCGTCGGAACGATCGCCAGCCGGCGAGCTGCTTCGAGTTCACGCCGCCGGCGGGCACGGAAGTGTTCGACATGGGGAAGTGAGCGATGGACTACGCCGGCGCGCTGGCGCACCTGGAGCGCTTCGTGAACTTCGAGCTGTCGCCGTCGGCGGAGTTCGGCGAGCCAGACTGGGACCTCGACGCGTTTCGTCTTTTCCTTGCTGAGCTGGGCTACCCGGAGCGCGCGTTTCCCGCCGTCCTCGTCGCGGGAACGAAAGGGAAAGGGTCGGTCGCGTCGCTCCTCAGCGCGGGGCTGGCCGCCGCCGGGTACCGCGTCGGGCTCTACACGTCGCCGCATCTCGCGTCTCCGTGCGAGCGGATCGCGATCGATGGCGCGCCGATCTCGGAAGCCGATTTCGCAGCGCGCGTGTCCGAAATCCTCCCGTTTCTAGAGGCCCGCCCCGGCCTCCCCGTTTCGTTTCGCACGTGGTTCGAGATCGTGACCGCGGCCGCGTTTCTGGAGTTTCGCAGAGCGCGCGTCGACCTTGCTGTCCTCGAGGTCGGGCTCGGCGGGCGGCTCGACGCGACGAATGTCGTCGACCCGCTCGTCTCGGTGATCACATCGATTTCGCTCGACCACACCAAGACGCTCGGTGACACGCTCGCGGCCATCGCGCGCGAGAAGGCCGGCATCCTGCGCGACGGAGGGCTCGCGGTGTTCGCGCCGCAGCCGCGCGAGGCGCGCCGCGTCCTGGCGAGCGAGGCGCGCCGGCGCGCCGCCGTCGTGTCCGAGGCGCGGCGCGGTTTCGACTGGACGGAGCGCCGGGCCGACGCGTTCGGCAGCGTGTTCGACTACCGGGGCGGTGCGGCGCTCGACGCGGTGCGCCTCGGCCTCGGCGGATTCTTCCAGATGGAGAACGCGTCGGTGGCGATCCGCACGCTCGAGCTCCTCGCCGAGCGCGGGTTCCCCGTCGGAGAGTCGGCGCTCCGCGGCGCTCTCGCGGCGGCGCGCTGGCCGGGCCGTTTCGAGGTCATCCCGGGCGAGCCGACGATCCTTCTCGACGGCGCGCACAACACCTACTCGATCCGCGTCCTTCTGGACGCCGTCGCGCGCGTGTTCCCGGGGCGGCCGATCGTCTGTCTGTTCGCCGCGTCGAAGGACAAGGAGTGGGCGGTGATGCTCGATTCGATCAGCGCGGCCGCGTCGCGGATCGTCGTCACGGAAGCCTCGACGCCGCGCGCGGCGCCTGCGGAGTCGCTCCTCGCGCACGTTCGCGCGGCGGCGCCGGAGCGCGCGTGCGAGATCTCCGGCGATCCGACGGCCGCGCTCGCGCTGGCGCGCGCGGCGGCCGCGCCCGGCGAGCTTGTGCTCGTCACGGGCTCGCTCTATCTCGTCGGAGCGGTCCGCGAGGTGCTCCGCGGCGAGGGCGCGATCGGCGCGATCGGCGCGGCCGGCGCGGCCGGCGCGCTCGGCGCGGCCAATGCGGAAGCTCGCGAGATCGCGGCGCCCGGAGGCGAATCCCTATCGGCCCCGCGCGGCGCGGTGGTAGATTCCAGCCGCCGATAATGGACCCGCGCGATCTCATCTTCGATTGGAACACCGCGAACGGCGAGGGGGCCCCCGGCGCTCGCCGCCCCGTCATCCTCAACGACGAAACGCTTCGCGATGGGCTTCAGTCGCCGTCGGTGACCGATCCGGAGCCCGCGGACAAGATCCGCCTCTTGCATCTCATGGACGCGCTCGGGATTGGGTCGGCGGATATCGGGCTCCCTGGCGCGGGCGCGCGCGCGAAAGCCGACGCGCTCCTACTGGCGAGCGAGATCGTCGGCGCGCGCCTCTCGATCGCGCCGAACTGCGCCGCGCGGACGATGATCCGCGACATCGAGCCGATCGTCGAGATCTCCGAGCGCGCCGGGATTCCGATCGAGGCGGCGACGTTCATCGGCTCCAGCCCGATCCGCCAGTACGCCGAGGGTTGGGACGTCGACGTCCTGCTCAAGCACACGGAGGAAGCCGTGACGTACGCGATCGGGAAGGGGCTCCCCGTGATGTACGTCACCGAGGACACGACGCGCGCGGCGCCGGAGACGATCCGTCGCCTCTACACGACGGCGATCGAGTGCGGCGCGCGGCGCGTTTGCCTTTCCGACACCGTCGGCCACGCGACTCCCGACGGGGCGCGGGCTCTCGTCGCGTTCGTCCGCGGCGTGATCGCGGACACGGGAGAAGACGTCGCGGTCGACTGGCACGGCCACCGCGATCGCGGGCTCGGCGTCGCGAACGCCCTCGCCGCGTTCGAGGCGGGAGCGGACCGGCTCCACGGGACCGCGGTCGGGATCGGCGAGCGCGTCGGAAACACGGAGATGGACCTTCTGCTCGTCAACCTTCGGCTGATGGGCGCGATCGACAACGATCTGACGCGCCTGGCCGAGTACTGCGAGTTGGCGTCGCGCGCGTGCGGTGTCCCGATCCCGTGCAACTATCCGGTCGTCGGAAGCGACGCGTTCCGCACCGGGACCGGCGTGCACGCCGCCGCGATCATCAAGGCCGAAAGAAAAGGAGACCGCGGGCTCGCCGACCACGTCTACTCGGGCGTTCCCGCGCACCTGTTCGGCCGCACGCAAGAGATCGAAGTCGGTCCGATGAGCGGCGAGTCGAACGTGCTGCATTGGTTGGCCAAGCGGGGACATGCCGCGCCTCCCGAAGTCGTCGCGCGCATCCTTTCCGCCGCGAAGTCCTCGAAGCGAACGCTGACCGCCGAGGAGATTGAAGGTCTCCGCCACGACTGACGGCCCGATGAGACGGCGCGATCTCGTCGTGTTGTTCGTCGCGGCGCTCGCGATTCGCGCGGTCTACCTCTGGCAGCTCCGGGGCTACGACTTCGCGGAGATCCTGATCCTCGACCCGCGCGCGTACGACTCCGAGGCGCGACGGATTCTCGCGGGCGGTTCGTTCCCCGAGCCGTTCTACCAGGCGCCGTTCTACGCGTACTTCCTCGCCGGGATCTACGCCGTCTTCGGGCACTCGTTCGCCGCGGTTCGGATCATCCAGGTCGTGCTCGGCTCGGTCGCCGTCGTGCTCACGGCGGACCTCGGCGGCCGCCTGTTCGGGCGGGGCGCCGGTCTCGTCGCCGGCGTCCTCTCTCTCCTCTACGGGGTGTTCCCCCTGTACGAGGGACAGATCATGAAGACCTCCGTGTCGATTCTGTTCGCGGTCCTTCTCTTGTGGCTTCTCGAGCCGGCGCGGCGCGTGGCGCTCGGCGTGGCGCGGAGCGCGCTCGCGGGCGTCGTGCTCGGGCTCTCGATCCTTTCGCGCGAGAATTTGCTGCTGTTCCTCCCGGCGGGCGCGTTCGTGATCTATCGCGGCGCGGCACGGAGCGACGGCCGCGGAGGGGCTGCGCGCGGAGCGGCCGCGTTCTGCGCGGCGACGCTCGCGACGCTCGTCCCAGCGCTCGTCCACAACGTGCGCGCCGGCCACGAGTGGATCCTCGTCACCTCGCAGGGCGGTCAGAACTTCTACATCGGGAATCACCACGCAGCCACCGGCACGTACTGCAATCCGCCGTTCGTCCGCCCCGATCCGCTGTACGAGCGGCTCGACTTTCATTCCGAGGCGGAGCGGCGCGCCGGCCGGACCCTGTCCGCGACCGAGGCCTCCGATTTCTGGTACCTCGAATCGATGAAGCAGGTGATCGCCGAGCCGGGGCGCGCGTTCCGACTCCTGGGGAAGAAGGCGCTCCTCGTTTTCAACGGAATCGAGCTTCCGGACAACGAGAGCCTCTACGCGATGCGGGATTCGCTCCCGATCCTCAAGCTCCTCCCCCTGTCGTTCGCCGTGCTCGTCCCGCTCGCGATGCTCGAGGCGATCCTCGCGCGCAAGCGCGCGGGCGAGCTGTTGTTCCTCCACCTGTTCGTCGCCGTCAACTTCGCGGCGCTCGCGCTGTTCTTCGTCGTGTCGCGCTACCGCGTGACGATCGCCCCGGTGCTGATCGTCCTCGCCGGCGCCGCGCTCGTTCGCCTCGGCGCGTGGGCGCGCGCGGCGCGGCCGCGCCCGCTCGCCGCCTCGGCGGCGTTCCTCGTCGCCGCGATGGCGCCCCTCTCCGTCCCCGACCTGGCCGGATTCGACCCGCGCGACTACCGATCGATCAACCACTTTCTGAACGCCGGAGAAATGTACGCCTCGACGGGACGCCTCGACGAGGCGATCATCTCCTACCGGAGCGCGATCGCGTTCGCCGACACGATCGCGATGCTCCACATGAAGCTCGGCAAGACGCTCTTCGCCGCGGGCCGATTCGGCGAGGCGCACGGCGCGTTCGAGCGGGCCGTCGCGCTTCAGCCCGAATCGCCCGACGCGCGAAATGGGCTCGGCATCGTGCTCGGACAGGCGGGGGAGACCGCGCGAGCCGAACAGGAGTTCTTGGCGGCGAACCGGATGTTTCCGACTTGGGCCGCGCCACTCGAGAACCTCGCGTATTTGTACGAGATCACCGGGGACTCGTTGCGGCGGGCGAACACGCTCGCGGCGCTCGCCAGGCTTCGGCCGGCTCGCGCGGGGGAATCCAGGAAGTGATGGAGGGGAGCGCGTGATCCGATTCCTCGCGGTCGTTCTCGCCGCCGCTGCCGTGATGGGGTTGCTCGGCCTCTCCTGGATCGCGGAGCCGACGCCCGCACGCTCGCCCGACCGCGAGTCGGCGCAAGCCGTCGATGCCGCGGCCGCGACGCCGCTCTGGCTCCTCCCACGCGACTCGGTCGACGCGCGTCTGGCCGATTGGCAGGATGAAGCGCCCGACGTCGCGAGCCGCGTCCGCGCGATCTTGCTCGCCCGCCTCGGCACACCGGTTCGCCTCGGCTGCCTCGGAGAGGGCGCGCCGCCCGACACCGAACCGGTCTTCCGGCTCGACGAGGCCGATTGCACAGTCCTCGTTCTGACGACCGCGGCGCTGTCGCACGCGCGCACTCTGGAACAGGCCGAGTGCAACATGGCGCTCGCGAACTATCGCGCCGAGGGCGACCGACGGCCGATCACGTACGGATCGCGCCTGCATTTCACCGAGGACCGTCTCGACGCGTCGCCCTACTTCTGCGAGATCACGACGCGCGTCGTTCCCGAGAGCCTCCTCGACGCGGTTTCGCTCACGCTCAACGAGAAGGAGAACGGCGGATCGCTCCTCCCGATCGCGTGGTCCCGCCCGATCACGCTCCATTACTTGCCGTCCGCGCGCGCCACCCCGAGCCTCCTCGCGAAGCTCCCGCGCGTCACCGGCGTCGCGCTCGTCAAGAAAGCCCACTTCAAGATTGGCCTCGCGATCGCTCACGAAGGCGTGCTCCTCGACGGAAAGTCGTTCGTTCACGCCTCGTCCGAGGCGCACGAAGTCGTTCGCGTACCGTTCCTCGAGTACCTCCGCCGCGGCGACGGCTACCTTTTCGACGGGCTCGTGTTCTACGAGTTTCGCTAGAGTCTCCGCCCAGTAAGCCTCATTACAACACCCCCAATCCGACGCCCCTATAGTCGCCGCATGAGTCCGGTGGAGGGCACCCTTCAAGCCGGGTGGGGAACGACCCGGCACCTCTCAACAACTTTCGAGCGGGGTGACCAACATGAGCCAACAACATCTCGACGGCGGAGCGGACGGGTTGGGAGAGCGGCTCGAAGTCGAGCCGCAAGAGAAGTTCGACCCCGGAACGAGGAGCGGCGATCTCGACCTCCTCAGCCTCTACCTTCAATCGGTCAGGCGAATCTCGCGGCTCAAGCCGGGGGACGAGTTCGAACTGGGGCGCCGCGTCCAGCGCGGCGACGACGGCGCGAAGGCTCGGATGATCGTCGCGAACCTTCGGCTCGTGGTCTCCATCGTGAAACGCTATCAGGGAATGGGTCTCTCGCTTCCCGACCTCGTGAGCGAGGGGAACATCGGTTTGATCCGTGCCGTCGAGAAGTTCGACCCGAGTCTCGGATTCCGGTTCTCGACGTACGCGTCGAAGTGGATCCGTCAGGCGGTCACGCGCGCCCTGATGAACCAGAGCCGTACCGTTCGGATGCCGGCGAACGTCGTCGAGCTGGTTCGGCGCTACTTCGCGGTCGAGCGCCGGCTCGAGCAGCTCCAGGGACGGGGCGTGGCGCACCAGGAGATCATCGCGCGAATGGCTCTCGCGCCGCAGCGCGCGGCGGAGATCCTCAACGCGGCCAAGCCGATCGTGATGCTCGACGCGCCGGTGAGCAACGAGACGGGGCTCCTCGCCCGCGACATGATCGAAGACGCGGCGGGTGCGGGCGCCGGCCCCGACGTCGGCTACCTCCGCCGCCGCGAAGTGCGCGAGCTTCTCTCGGCGCTCGCACCCCGCGAGCGGAAGATCATCGCGCTCCGGTTCGGGCTCGGCAGCGGCGAGCCGATGACGCTCGATCGCGTCGGACGGATCATGCACCTGACTAAAGAGCGGATTCGTCAGATCGAAAAGAAGGCGCTCCTCGCGTTGCGCGAGTTCGCGTGCTCCGCCGGTCCCGCGGAGGCGCGCTGCGCCGGGTGAGCGCGACTCGCGCCTAGGCCGCTCCGTCCGAAGCGAGTGCCTCGGTCCAGGGCCCGGGCCCCGGACGCGGCGCGCGGTGCCTGCGGCGCGCGAGGTGCCACCACCAGCGCGCCGCGACAGCCGCCATCGGCAGGCGCCTCAAGTCGAACTGTCCCGCGAAGCTTCGGATGTACGCCAGCCGCAGATCCTCGTTCTCCTCTTGGAATGAGTAAAGCGCCCAGAAGAATCGACCGTAGAAGAGGTCCGCGATCCGACGCGAAAGCGCGAGGTCGCGGCCCATCGGCGAGCGAGCGACGCGGTCTCCGTAGTCCGCGAGCCGGAAGTCATCGCGCCCGTACGCCGCGGCGATCGACTCCGCCGCCAGCCGCCCGTACTCGAAGCTCTGCCAGATCCCCTCGCCCGTGAGTCCGTTCACTCCCGCCGCGCTGCCGGCGAGTAGCACGCCCGGTTTCGCGAGCGGCGCGCCCGGGTCGTACTCGACGTCGGGGTAGCTCCGCAGGCGGGCGCCGACCGCCAGCACCCCGCGCCGCGCCGCGTGCGCGCGCAGGAACGAGAGGAGCCGCTCGCGCGACGGCTCCGGTCCGCGCGCGTTCCGATGGAAGATCCCCGAGTTGAGGAACGGCCGCCCGCCGATCCGCGACGGAAAATCCCAGACGTAGCCTTGGATGCCCGACGGGACGAGCGTGTAGTCGAACGTGAACGCGCCGTCGACGAACTCGGGCGTCGATTCCTCGCGCACGGGGATCTCCAGGAGATGGAGCCGCGCGAAGAACCGCGGCGCCGGGAACTCCGCGAGGCGGCGCGCGAGGCTCGCGGCCCCGTCGGCGGCGACGACGACCCGCGGCGCGAGCGCGCGCCGCGTCGTGACGACGCGAGGTCGCGCGCCGCTCGCGTCGAGGCTCACGAGCGCCTCGTCCTCCGCGACCTCGATCCCGCGCGCGGCCGCCTCTCGTAGGAGCATCGCGTCGAACTCCGCGCGACGGACGACGCGGCACGCGCCGGCGACCTCGTACCGCGCGAGGCGCTCACCGAACCGGTACTGCACCCGATTCGTCGCGACGGACGGGACGGACACCGCGACGCCCATCTCGCCGAGGGCCGCGAGGGCGCGTCCCGAAAGTCCGCCGCCGCACGGCTTCTCGCGGGGAAACTTTTGCTTGTCGATCACGAGAACGCGATCGCGAAGCGACGGTAGGAGCCGCGCCAGATGGATCGCCGTGGCGGCGCCGGCCGGCCCGCCGCCGACGATCAAGACTTCAGTTTCCACGGGGCTGTCTCACGGGGCACGTCGGAAGAGAGTGGTGCCGAAGGGGGGATTTGAACCCCCACAGGCGTGAGCCCACATGACCCTGAATCATGCGCGTCTGCCAGTTTCGCCACTTCGGCACGGAGGCAATCGGAAGAACGGGCGTCACTATAAGCGGCGCGCTCGACGCATGTCAACGCGGACGCCCGCGGACGCCCGCGCCCTTCGGCCTTGAAGGCCCCCAGACCCTCTGCTAGCTTGGGGACTTCGAATGAAAGACGCGGGCCGCAAGATCGTCTGCCAGAATCGCAAGGCGCGCCACGACTACGAGATCCTCGAGACGGTGGAAGCCGGGATCGCGCTGACGGGGACGGAAGTCAAATCGATGCGCGACGGCCGCGTCCAGCTCACGGATGCGTACGCTCGGATCGACAACGAGGAAGCGTTCCTGTTCAACATGCACGTCAACCCGTACGAGAACGGCGGGCGCTACAATCACGAGCCGAACAGGACTCGCAAGCTCCTCCTTCACAAAGGCGAGATCCTCCGACTCTTCGGCAAGGTGCAGCTCAAGGGGCTCACGATCATCCCTCTCTCGGTGTACTTCTTGAAGGGGAGAGTCAAAATTGAGCTGGGGATTGGACGCGGGAAGAAGATGTTCGATCGGCGCGAGGATGTCGCGACCCGCGAGGCGAAACGGGAGATGGAGCGCGCGTTGAAGCGCGGACCAGGACGCGAGAGGGCGTGATGAGCCGGCGTCCCGCACGGCCGCTAGCCGCCGCAGCGGCCGCGTGTTTTCTGGCGTCGCTCATCGCCGCGGCGGCGCTCGCGGCCGACGATCCGACCGGGTCGATTCGTCTCCGCCACGGTGACGGGCAGGAGGAGGAACTTGCGACGATCGATTGGGGCGGCGTCGAGTACCTGTCGGCGAGCGATGCCTCCCGGATCGTCGCGGCGACGAAACGATGGCGCCCGGAGACGATGCGCCTCCTGTTGCGCGCCGAGCAGCACGACGTGCGGCTCACGCTCCAGAACTCCGTCGCGATCGTCGACGAGAAGCCGGTCGTGATGCCGGGCCCGCTCCGCGTGCGGGATGGCGTGTTCTGGCTCCCGCTCGAGTTCGTCGCGAACCGGCTCGCGCCGCTCGCGGGGCGGCGCGTGGCCTGGGCCGCCGCGGCGCGCGAGTTCCTGCTCGACGGAGGCGGCGCGAACGTGCGCGGGCTCAGTCTCGAGCGGCGCGGGGGAGACGCTGCGCTGCGGATCGGGCTCTCCGCGTACCTCCCGCACGACGCCAAGCTCGCGAACCCGCGCGAGCTCGTCGTGACGCTTCGCGGCGGCGTCCTTCCTCCGGAATCGCTCCGAGTCGTCGGAGACGACGAGGCGCTCGTGGCCGGCGTCGTGGGCGAAGCGGTTCCGGGCGGAGCCGTCATCCGGGTCTCGTTCGCGGCCGACGTTGCGGCCGCGCGCGCGGAGTACGAGGCCAGGTCGCGAAGCGTGCGGGTGCTCCTCGCGCGATCGGAGGAGGGCGCGCGCGCCCTGGCCGATCCGTATCGGTCGCAGGGCGACGAAGGCTCCGGCGGCGAGGACGGCACGAGCGGCCCCGGATCCGGCTCGCGCCCCGCGGTCGTATCGATCGTGCTCGATCCGGGCCACGGCGGCGCCGACGACGGAATCATCGGCGCGAGCGGCGTTCGTGAGAAAGACGTTGCGCTGTCGATCGCGCTCGCGGCGCGCCCGCTGATCGAGCAGCGCCTGGGAATCCGCGTGATCCTCACGCGCGACGTCGACGCGCCGCTCTCGCCGGAGGAACGCGCCCAGTTCGCGAACGCGCAACCGGGGGCGATCTACATCTCGATCCATTGCGGCGCGTGGAGCGATGCGGGCGCGTCTGGGTTCGAGGCTTCGTACTACGGCGCGCCGCCGGCGGCCCTGAGCGACCCGGCCCGCGCGGCCGGCCGGCCCGCATGGGTCAGGAGCGTGGACGGCGGGCCGCGGGAGGTCCGTTTCGTCCCGTGGGATCTCGCGCCGACTCGATTCACGGAGCGATCGGGCGAGCTCGCGCAGATCATGTCGGCGGAGTTGGAACAGGCGCTGTCCGTCCGAGGCCGCGGCGTGCGGCGAGGCCGGATCGCCGCTCTCCGCGGCGTTCAGATGCCCGGAATCCTGATCGAGGTCGGGCTCCTTTCGAACGCCGATGAGGAGGCGCGGCTCGGATCGGCCAACTTCCTCGCGCAGGTCGCCGAGGCGATCGCGCGCGGCGTCGGAGAGTTCAGCGGGCGCCGCGCGTCCGCCGACGGGGCGCCGGCCGGGACGATCGGGTTGCGCGCGGAGCCCGTCGAGCGCCAGCTCGCCGCCCCGGATGCCGGCGTGCTCGGAGCTCCGTAGGTGGCGGATCCGCAGGCAGGGTCCGGCGGCGCATCCGGGCCCGCGGGCCCGCCACCGAAGCCGAAGGCCAAGCTCGCGCCGGCGGTTTTCGCCCTCGTCAACCTGACCGTCATCGTGTTCCTCGTCGTGGCGGCTGTCGTCGTCTGGCGTCACAAGAAGAAGGTCGCGGAATCGCCGACGCCGACTCTCGTGTCTCCGCCGCGCGCGGAGACGCAGGAGGAGGCCGTGATGACGGCAACGCTGTTCTTCGCGCGAAAGGACGGGGATGGCCTCGCGACGGAAACGCGCGAGATCGCGGTCGGCGCCGAGAACGACGAAGGGACGATTCGCCTCGTGATCGACGAGCTCGCCCGCGGTCCGCGCGGCGACGGAGCGCCCGTCCTCCCTGCCGGCACGCGCGTCCTGCGCGTATTCCGGAATCGCGAGGGAACGGTGTTCCTCGACCTGAGCGGCGAGTTTCGCCGAGGACACTGGGGGGGCGCCGCTGCCGAGGAGGCGACGGTCCGCGCGATCACGAGCACCGTCGCGGCCGGATTCCCCGACGTGCGCGCGATCCAGATCCTCGTCGACGGCGCGCCCGTCGAAACGGTCGCCGGCCACGTCGCGATCGGCGAGCCGATCCCGGTGCGCCCGTGAGCCCGCGCTCGTCCCGGCGCGCGGGGCCCGGGCGCGGCGCGCGCGCCGAGGGCGTCGGGCCCGATGCCCGCGCCGCCAGGGATCCCCGCGATCTTCCGATCGGCGTGTTCGATTCGGGAATCGGCGGTTTGACCGTCGTACGCGCGCTCCGCCGACTTCTTCCCGACGAAGCGATCCTGTTCTTCGGCGACACGGCGCGCGTGCCGTACGGCCCGAAATCCGCGGAGACCGTTCGCCGCTTCGCGCTCGAAGACGCGGGGTTTCTCGTCAGCCGCGGCGTGAAGATGATCGTCGTCGCGTGCAACACGGTTTCGTCGGTCGCGCTCCCCGACCTGGTGCGCCGCGTGCCGCATCCGGTCGTCGGCGTCGTCGAGCCGGGCGCGCGCGCCGCCGCCGCCGGTTCGCGGAGCGGGCGGATCGGCGTGATCGGAACGCGCGGCACGGTGGCCAGCGAGGCGTATCCGAAATCGATCCGCGCGCGCCGGCCCGACGCGCGAGTCGAGCAGGCCGCGTGCCCTCTGTTCGTCCCGCTCGTCGAGGAGGGTTGGACGATGGGCCCGGTCGCGCTCGCCGTCGCGCGCGAATACCTCGAGCCGCTCCGCGCGTCCGGGATCGACACGCTCGTCCTCGGCTGCACGCACTACCCGCTGCTGGCGGCCGTCATCGCGAGCGTGATGGGCGCGGGCGTGACGCTCGTCGACACGGCCGAGGAAACGGCGCGCGACGTGCGCGACCTCCTCGCGGCGCGCGATCTCGCCGCCTCGCGGCGCGGCGAAGACCGGTTCGTCGTGAGCGACATCCCGCACCGGTTCGAGGACGAAGCGCGCGCGTTCCTCGGCGAAGCGTTGCCGCGCGTCGAGCGTGTCGGCGTCGAAGATCTCGAGGAAGTCGGCCTATGACGCGGCGGACCGCGGCGCTCCGGAGCGACGGGCGGCGGCCGGACCAACTGCGGCCCGTCTCGATCACGCGCCACTACATCCGCCACGCCGAGGGATCCGTCCTCGTCGAGGCCGGCCAGACGCGCGTGATCTGCACCGCGACGATCGAGGAGCGCGTGCCCGGGTGGGCGCGCGAGTCGGGCCACGGCTGGGTGACGGCCGAATACGGGATGCTCCCGCGCTCGTCCGGCTCTCGAATCGCGCGCGAATCGCACGGCAACGTCCGCGGCAGGACGCATGAGATTCAGAGGCTGATCGGACGGAGTCTACGCGCCGTCGTCGACCTCAAGGCTCTCGGCGCCCGCACCGTCACTCTCGACTGCGACGTGATCCAAGCGGACGGCGGGACGCGCACCGCGTCGGTCACGGGAGCGTTCGTCGCGCTTCACGACGCGCTCGCGTCGCTCGTGGCGCGGGGGACGCTCCCCGCTCTCCCGATCGACGATTTCGTCGCGGCCACGAGCGCTGGGCTCGTCGCGGGAAGGCCGCTTCTCGACCTCTGCTACGAAGAAGACGCGCGCGCGGACGCGGACCTCAACCTCGTGATGACGCGCGGCGGGCGGTTCATCGAGGTCCAGGTGACGGCGGAGCGCGAGCCGTTCTCCAGCGCGAGGCTTGCGCAGATGATCCGGCTCGGCCGCGGCGGGCTCGAGTCGCTGTTCGCGGCGCAGGCGGAGGCGCTGGCGCGCGGCGGGACTGCGCGCGCCGGGGCTGCGCGCGCCGGCTCTGCGCGCCCGCGCCGCGCCCGCGGGCGATGACGGAGAGCGCCCGCACTCTCGTCCTCGCGACGACGAACGCGAACAAGCTCGACGAGATCCGCCTCGGGCTTTCGGGCATTCCTCTTCGGCTCCTCTCCGCGGCGGATTTCCCCGACGTCCCCGAAGTTCCGGAGGAGAGCGACCACTACGCGGAGAACGCGCTCGCGAAGGCGACGGCGTTTCTCGCCGCGACCGGGTTACCGGCGCTGGCGGACGACTCCGGGCTCGAGATCGACGCGCTCGGCGGCGCGCCCGGCGTTCGCTCGCGGCGCTTCGCGGGGATCGAGACCGGATTCGATGAGAAGATGGCGCGGATCCTGGCCGCACTCGAAGGGCGACCCGATGCGGAGCGCACGGCGCGCTTCCGTTGCTGCGTCGCGCTCGCGCTCCCCGGCGGTCGGGTCGTCGTCGAGGAGGGCGTCTGCGAAGGGCGGATCGCTCGCGCGCCGCGCGGCGATCGCGGCTTCGGGTACGATCCGATCTTCGTCATCCCCGCGCTCGCGAGAACGCTCGCGGAGCTGTCGCCCGATGAGAAGCTCCGCGTGAGCCACCGCGGGGATTCACTCGCCAAGATTCGGCCCGAGATCGAGGCGCTCGCGCGGCCTCGAATCCTTGACGGCCCGCGAATGCGCCCCGTATGATGCGCGCGCCGGGGCGTAGCTCAGCTGGCTAGAGCACCTGCTTTGGGAGCAGGGGGCCGGAGGTTCGAATCCTCTCGCCCCGACCAAGATCGCCGGCGCCCGACGCGCAGCCCGAACGAGCCCGGCGGCTCGCCGCGCGTGGCGCTCGCCGCGCGCTCGCTCACTCACCTGTCGCGCCTGTAGCTCAGTAGGATAGAGCAGCGGATTTCTAATCCGCCGGCCGTGGGTTCGAATCCCTCCAGGCGCGCACTGCTTGTGCCTCGCGGTGGCAGACTCTATAATCCGCGAAGCCTCGAAACTCTTCGCGGTGGGTGTAGCTCAGAGGTAGAGCTCCTGACTGTGGCTCAGGCGGCCGCGGGTTCAAGTCCCGTCATCCACCCCAAACGATTCCGCCCCTCGCGCGATTGCGGGGGGCGGGTCTTCGTTCGGAGCCGGCTCGTGACGGACTTACTTCGTCGGGCCGGGCTCCTGCGCCAGTTCCTCGAATCGGAGCGCCAACTCGAAATCGAGCGGCGTGATTCCGCCCGCGTCGTGCGTCGACAGATCGACCGTCACGCGGCTGTAGACGTTCGACCACTCGGGATGATGGTTCATCGCCTCAGCGACGAGCGCGGCGCGCGCCATGAACCCGAACGCATCGACGAAGTTCGCGAACCGGTATTCCCGGTGGAGCTTCCCGCCGGCGAGAGACCAACTCGGCACGGTGACGAGCGCCGTCCGGATCTGCGCCTCATCAAGCGCTTTCATCCTTTTTTCGGCTCGTCGAGCCGCTCGATCTTCGCCTTCGCCCGCGCCTCCTCGAGAATCGCCTGGATCGCCCGGTCGCCCTTCGTCCGCTCGAGGTACTCGACGATCTTGCCTTGAACCTCTTCGAGCGGCAGCGTGCGAGCCTCTTGCCGGTCGGTCACCTTCAGAATGTGAAACCCGAACGGCGTCTCGACGACGTCCGAGATGTCGCCGACCTTCAGGGCAAACGCCGTCTCCTCGAACTGCGGGACCATCCGCCCGCGCGGGAATAACCCGACGTCTCCGCCCTTGACGGCAGACCCCTGATCGCCGCTGTTCGCTTGCGCTTCCGCGGCGAAGTCCTTCCCGCCGCGAACACCCGCGAGGATCGCGTCGGCTCTCTTCCGGGCTTCGGCGCGCACCTCAGGCGTGTCGGATTCGGCCGCTCGGATCAGGATGTGGCTCGCGCGGACCTGCTCGGGGGAGATGAACTGATCCCCGTGCTCCTGGTAGTACTTCGCGGCGTCGTCCGCGGAGGCCGGCGGAAGACTCGCGGTGTTCTTTTCGACGAGCCGGCGGAGGCACAGGTTGATCTTCAGCTCGTTCTGGACGTCCGCCTCCGTCATCGAGAGCTGCTCGAGCCGCGCCGTGAACGCCGCCGTGTCCCCGACCTGCGCTTTCACCTTCTCGACCTCGATCTTCACTTCGTCATCGGTCGGGATCAGGTTGTCCGCCTTCGCCCGCTCGAGCAGGAGCGATCGATCGACGAGATTCTGGATGGCATTCGACCGGAGCTGCGCCAACTGAACGGGATCGGACTGAGCCTGTTGCGCGGCGGGCCCCATCACGGCCGCGAGGTGCGCGATCTCTCGCGTGACGTCGCCCTCGTGGATCGCTTCGCCGTTGACGCGGGCGACGGTCGCCCCGAGCGAGCCGGCGCCCCCCTCCTGCTTCCCCTTCCCGCAGGCAAGCGAAGAGAGTGTCGCCGCGGCCGCCAAGAATACGAGGGCCACGCGGGCATGAAATCGAGTCATTGGGTGATGATCTCCCTTCACTGTTCGGGAATGTCCGAGGCGCGCGACGGCGGCCGGGACAGTTTATATATGGAGAGCGATCGGGGCAGTATACCAGATGGTTCCAGCCCGGCGGCGAACTGTTCAACTCTCGACCTGGAGCCAAGATCAAGCGATCGGACGCAGTCACTCGCGGGTCGTGTCGGTTCTTCGCTAAAGCAAACGATTCGATTTGCCGAACACGGAACAGGCCGGGACGCGGCGGGGAGTCACCCCGCGCGCGAATTCCCGTCCGGAGGCAATCCGTGTTCGTCGATCAGAAGCTGGGCGAGATCCTCATCGGAAAGGGCCTGCTCACGCAGGATGCCCTCGAGCGCGTCCTCGAGGCGCAGAAGCGGAGCGAGGAGCCGCTCGGCGAGATCCTCGTCCGCGACGGGCTCGTCACCGAGGAGCAGGTCGCCGAAGCGATTGCCGGACAGCTCGGGATCCCGTACGTCCAGATCTCCGCCACCGTCGTCGACCGCGAAGTCCTCGCGCTCGTCCCGGAAGAGATGGCGCGCCGGCTCAAGGTTCTCCCGCTCTTCCAGGTGATGAACTCCCTGTCGGTCGCGATGGGCGAGCCGTACGACGTCCTCGCGATCGATCAGATCCACAAGGCGACGGGCCTCACGGTCCTCCCGGCGTCGTGCTCGAAGACGGGCCTGCTCGAGGCGATCAACCGCTTCTACCGCGTTGACTCCTCCGTCAAGCAGGTCCTCGGCCAGTACGAAGCGGAGAAGAAGAAGGAAGCGGGCGCCGGCGCCGCGGCGCGCGACGGCGAGGGGATCCTCGACTCGGCCGCGTCGATCGAGGACGCGCCCGTCGTCAACCTGCTCAATCTTCTGATCATCCAGGCGCTCCGCGACCGGGCTTCCGATATCCACATGGAGCCGGACGTCGACTGCCTGAGGATCCGGTACCGGGTCGACGGCGTGCTCCGCGAGGTGAGCCGCACCGCGCGCGACATCCATCCCGCGCTGATCGCCCGGCTCAAGATCCTCTCGAAGCTCGACGTCTCCGAGAAGCGGATTCCGCAAGACGGCGCGATGTCGGTTCGCTTCGACGGGAAGCAGTTCGACCTGCGCGTCTCGACGCTCCCGACGGTCCTCGGCGAAAAGGCCGTCCTCCGCGTGCTCGACAAGAGCTCGGTGATGATCGGGCTGAAGGAACTCGGCTTGCCGAAGCGCGTCCTCACCACCTGGATGCAATTGATCAAGAACCCCGACGGGATCGTGCTCGTCACGGGGCCGACGGGATCGGGGAAGACTTCGACGCTGTACGCGTCGCTCAACGAGATCAACGACCTCGAGGTGAACATCATCACCGTCGAGGACCCGGTCGAGTACGGCTTCCCGATCATCAACCAGGTCCAGACGAATCACAAAGCGGGGCTCAACTTCGCGGCCGCGCTCCGGTCGATCCTGCGACAGGACCCGGACATCATCATGGTCGGCGAAATCCGCGACCTCGAGACGGCGGAAATCGCGATCCGCGCCGCGCTGACCGGCCACCTCGTCCTTTCGACGCTCCACACGAACGACACGATCGCGACGATCACGCGCATGGTCGACATGGGGATCCAGCCGTACCTCGTGTCGGCGGCCGTGCGCGGCATCCTCGCGCAGCGCCTCGTCCGCCGCATCTGCACGAAGTGCATCGCCCCGGCGAAGGCGCCGAAGCCGGAGCTGTTGCCGTTCCTCGGGACGATTCCCGAGGGGATGCAGTTCTTCGCGGGGAAGGGCTGCCACGAATGTCGCGGGACCGGGTACGCGAAGCGCGTTGGACTGTACGAGCTGCTCGTCCTCGACGAGGAGATCCGGGCCCTGGTGTCTTCGGGCGCCTCGATCGGAACGATTCGCGAGGCGGCGGCCGCGGGCGGGCACATCACGCTCGTCGAGGACGGCGTCGAGAAGATTGCGGAAGGACGCACGACGCTCGAGGAGGTCGTGCGCGTGACGCGCGGCAACGAGGGCCCGCGGATCAGCCGCTCGAGCCCCGCGACGTCGACGGCGCCCGGCGCTGTCGCCCGCGCGGCCGGCGCGTCCGACGCTCCGGACTCCGCTTCGCCGAACTCCGCCGTGACGGACTCCGCCGCTCCGAGCCCCGCGCCCTCCGCGGAGCCCTCGCTCATCCCCGCCTGGCCGTCACCTGGAGAGGCGTAGGAGCCGCGCATGCCCGTGTTCGCCTACCGCGCTCTCAACCCGTCCGGCCAGGAGTTCACCGGGACTATCGAGGCGCCAAAATTGTCGGTTCTTCTCGGGCAGCTCGAGGAAAAGAGCCTCGTCGCCGTCTCGGTGAAGGAGACGCGGCGCGATGCGGTCCAGCGGAGCTTCAATCCGTTTTCAGGACGGGTCTCGAAGACGCAGCTCGCGAATTTTTCGGAGCACCTCGGGTCGATGCTCTCCGCCGGGCTCCCGCTGATCGACGCGCTCGAGACGCTCTCGGAGGGCCAAGAGAGCCCGACGCTCTCGCGCGTGGCGGGCGAGCTCGCGAAGGGTGTTCGCGACGGCCGCTCGCTCTCCGACGCGCTCTCCGACGAATCGCGAACGTTCGGCGACCTGTACATCTCGATGGTCCGCGCCGGCGAGGAGAGCGGAAACCTCGCGGAGATTCTGCTGCGGAACGCGGAGTTCATCGAGAAGGAGGCGGAGCTCGCGTCGAAGGTGCGCGACGCGCTCATCTACCCGGCGATCGTCGCGGGCGTCGCGACCGTCGTCGTCGCGGGGATGCTCATCTTCATCATCCCGAAATTCGTGAAGCTCCTCGAGAATGTCGGCGCGGAGACGCCGTTGCCGACGCGCATCTTGATGTTGATGTCGTCGATCCTCGTGACGCGCTGGTACGTCGTGCTCGGCGTGATCGCCGCCGTCGGCGTCGGCGCTCACTACGCGCTCGCCCAGCCGGGAGTTCGCCTCTGGATCGACCGGAACAAGCTCCGCGCGCCCGTGATCGGCCCCTTGTTCCTCCGCGTCTCGGTCGCGCGCTTCTCGCGCACTCTCGGCACGCTCCTCGGGTCCGGCCTCCCGATTCTGCAAAGCCTCGAGCTCGTCCGCCGAGTCCTCGGAAACGTCTACCTCGACTCGGTCGTCGAGCGGATCGCCAACGAGATCCGCGACGGCGAATCGATCACCGCGCCGCTGCGGCGCGCGCGCGTGTTCCCGCCGATGGTCCTCCAGATGATCCACGTCGGCGAGTCGAGCGGGAGCCTCGAGAAGATGCTCGGCCGGATCGGCGAGATCTACGAGAAGGAAGTCGACCGCGCGGCGAAGCGGCTGTCGGTCGTGATGGAGCCAATGATGATGGTTGGGATCGGGTTGTTCGTGAGCTTCGTCGCCCTCGCCCTGCTTCTTCCGATGGTGAAGGCGATCGGCTCGATGGGGCAGTCGTGACCCAGGGCCTCGGCGACGGGGCCCCTGCCGTGAACGGTTCTCTCGCGTCCCGCGAGGGAAGAAGGAGGAACGGAACATGAAGCGTCACACCGCACGCGGGTTCTCTCTCGTGGAGATCCTGATCGTCCTCGGCCTGATGGGCATCCTGGCGACCGTCGTCATGATGAACTTCGGGAACTCGGATCGCGGGACGAAGGAGCAGGCGCTCAAGTCGAACCTGACCGTGACTCGTCAGGCGCTCGACGTGTACAAGTCGGACCACGGCTGGTATCCGTGCGAGACGGGCGATTGGAACGCCGCCGGCAACTCGGCCAACTTCATTCGTCAGATGACCGAGTACACGAGCGCGGCCGGCGCACCGTCGACGACGCGCACAGTCGTGTTCAAGTACGGGCCGTACCTCAAGAAGTGGCCCGCGGAACCCATCTCGAAGCTGACGACGTGCACGGTTGACATCGTGAACGAGCGGCTCCTCACGACGCTCGGGAACACGGTCTCGACATCGGCCGCGGTGGGCGGTTGGTACTACGAGGCGAAGAGCGGAAACTTCTGCGCGAACCTCGGCTCGACGTTCCCACCCGAGTACGCGAAGTACTAAGGCGGCGCGGGCGCGGCGGTGCTGAGCGAGCGGCGTGGCGGACCCGGGGGGCGCAGGCCCTCCGGGTTTACGCTCATCGAAATCCTGTTCGCCGTGACCTTGCTCGGAGTCGGCGTCGCGAGTCTTTCCGCGACGATCGGCGAAGGGCTCCGCGCGGGCGAGTCGTCGAAGCGGCGGCTCGTCGCGCTCCACCTGGCTCAGGCGCGGCTCGAGCAGGCGCGGCGAATTCCATACGCCGCGCTTCCGCTCGGGAGCGCGAGCGAGTCTCCGATCGCGGGCTACGCGCTGTTCGCCGCGACGACGGACGTCGCGCAGACTTTTCCGCGCGTGAAGGGGATCACGGTCACGGTCGCGTACCCGGAAGGGGAGGTTCGGCTCTTTGGCTGCACGGGAGAGACGTAGTCGCGCGCGCGGTCCGCTGCTCGGATCGGCAGGCTTCACGCTCGTCGAGATGTTGGTCGTCGCCGGTCTCTTGTCGATCGTCGGCGGCGTTTCGGCGGCGCTGATGTCGGGCGGATTGACGGGCGTGCGGGCGGCGTGGGATCGCGCAGACGAAGCGCGCGAGGCGGGGCGGCTCCTCGGGAGGATGGCGGACGACGTGCGCGGGGCCCAGCAGGTGCTCAGCGTGTCGGCGGCGACCGTGCACCTGATCGAAACGCCCGGCTTGCAGGTCCGGTACCAGATCACCGCGGTTCCGTCGGGAATCGAAGTGTGGCGCGAGGTGCAAACAGGGGGACCGTGGAAAAACGATCCGATGCGCCCGATCGCGACGTTCGTGCAGCGCCCGCAGGGCGCCGTCCCGTCGGTCGTCTTCTCGAGCCCGGGCGCGGCGGGCGTCTCGGTCCGCGTGCAAACGGACATCCTTCTCGTGGACGAGACCGTCTACTCGCGGTTCGAATGAGTCGGATGCGAAGTCGAGACGGGTTCGGCGTGGTGCTCGTGCTCGGCGTTCTGTTCATCGTCGGCTCGCTCGGGCTCGCGCTTGGGACTGTGCTCGAAAGCGGAGTGCGAGGCTCCTCTCGGGAGGTCGATCGGTCGGCCGCCTACTTCCTCGCGGAAGGGATCGTTGAGCGGATGATCGCGGAACGGCTGGCGACAGATTCCGATTGGTCCGACGTGCCCTCGGACACGCTCTACAACGGCGCGCCGCTCGACCTCGGGACGTGCACGCTCGTCGCATCGAACCCGGCCGCCGACCAGGTGGATCTCTTCGCGTTCTCACGTCTGCGCGACACGGTCGCGACGCTCCAGTTGCGCGTTCGCCGGATCGCCGGGAAGCCGCGCTGGGAACGGCTCAACGTACCGTTCGTTTCGATTCGGGAGGAGGGATGACCGGAGCAATGAAGACGCCGACTCGGCGCAAGAGACTCACGACGAGCGGCGCGCTCGCGATCGACATCCGTCGCGACGTCGTGTACCTCGTGCACGTCGAGGGCCGTTCCGGACAACCGACGCGCGCCCGCTTCCGCCGCGAGCCGATCGACCCGAGCCTCTACTCCGAGAACCCGCTCGAAGCGGCGGCCTCGGCGATCGGACGGATGACGCAAGGCCTCGACCTGAGGAAGATTCCCGCGACGGTCGTCCTGCCGAACAATCGCGAGGCGATCCGCGTGAAGCGGTTCCCGCCGATGAGGAAGCGTGCGCTCGCCTCCGCCGCCGACATCACGATGCGCGCCGACGCGCTCTCGGCGGCCGAGGAGACGGTTCGCCGGCACTTCGTCCAGAGGCACGGCGAGGCCAGCGACGGGTCGCGATTCAGCGAGGTCGTGTTGATCGAGGCGGGCGCTCGCGCCGTCGAGGAGGCGGAGGCGCTCGCGCGGCTCGCCGGCCTGCGGCTCGTGCGCGTCACCTCGCCCGCGCTCGCTCTCGGGCGCGCGGCCGCGGCGCTCTGTCCGCCGTCGCAGACGTGCCTCGTCGTCGATCTGTACGGGCCCGGAACGACGCTCAACGTCTACGCGGGCGGCCGCTTCCTCCTTTCGCGCGAGGGCGACGTCGCCGCGGATCACCTGTCGGGCGATCTCGAGGCTTTCCTCGCGATGGCCGACGCGCCGTCCGTCCCGCGCGGGCGGGCCGACGAGCCTGGCGTGCAGATGCGCCGCTCCTCCGACGCCATCGCGCTCGCCGAACCGTCGGGCGACGCGACGCTCCCCGTCTCTCCGCAGAAACTTGCGACGGAGATCGATCGCTCGAACCGGTACCTGGTCGCGCAGTTCCGCCACACGATCGACGCGATCTACTTCGCGGGCCCAAGCATGCTCGGCCGCGCGCTCGCCGACGAGGTCGCGCCGGCGCTCGGCCTCCCGATCGAGCTGTTCGCCCCGGAGAAGATCCTCGCCGCGGAGGCGCTCGAGGGCGCGCCGACTTGCTCCTCGGCGCGCTGCCTCGGCGCGGCGCTCGAGCTGATCGCGCCGGCGCGACAGCGCCGGTACGACTTGATCGGAAAGTCGCGCACGACGGTCAGCCTCCCGATCCCCGCGATCGCGGCGGCCGGCGTCGTCCTCCTCGTCGGAGCGCCGCTCGGCGTTCTCGAATGGCGGATGGCGCGCGCGAACGGGACGCTTCGATCGCTACACGCTCGAGAGGCGAGCGCCGCCGCGGCCCTCGTTCCCGCCGGCGCCTCCGCGAGCCCGGAGGATGTCCGCGCGCTCGTCGATGCGTTCCGCACGCTCCGGGCCGAGGAGCCGCGCTGGTCCCGTCCGCTCGAGGCGCTCGCCGGCGCGCTTCCCGAAGGCGTCTGGCTGACCGGGATCGCGCCCGAGGCCGAAGCTCGGAACGATTCGCCGACGCTGGGCGAGGTGCTCGCTGGGGAAGGGGCGGGCGCGGATGGCGGGGCCTCGGCGGACGACGGCTCCGCCAGCGGTGCCGCGGGCGATGCGGCGCCGGCGCCGCGAGTTCTCCTGTCGGGCCGCTCGCGCACCATTGATGGCGTGTTTGAACTGATCGCGCGTCTCGAGACCACGGGCCATCTCTCCGACCCGAGGCTGATCACGGTGGAGAGGCCCGATCGCGCTGCGACAACCGCGGCCGTCGCGCCGTCACCGTCGAGCGTGGCAGTGCCGCCGGCGGAGCCGACCTTCGTGAGCGCCGATCGCGTCTTCACGTTTCTGATGAGCGTCGGCGCGACGGTCGTCTCCGCGCCAGAATCCGAATCCTTGGACAGCCGGTGATGGCGCCGGGCATCGAGAAGCGGCCGCCGAACCCGATGACGTGGGTGTACGCGGCGTTCGGCGTCGCATTCGCGCTCGCGCTCGCGCACAAGATCGTCATCGCCCCCCGGATGACGACGCTCGAAGAGAGGAAGATCGAAGTCGAAGCCCTCGCCGGGCGAGTCGCTGAGATCGAAGCGGAGGTCGCCGCGCAGCAGAGCGCGGGGGCGAGCGCATCCGACGCGGCCGCCGAGGAGGACGAGGCAGTCCGAGCGACGAACCTTTCCGGATCGAAGGCGCAAATCCTCGGGACGATCATCGACCGGCTCGCGCGGTCGCAGGCGGCCGGCCTCTTCGAGGTCCGATCGTTCCAGGCTGAGCCGTCCGACGTGTCGGCCGACGGCCTCGTCGAGGAGACGCCGTTTCGTCTCGCGGTGGCGGGGCGCTATGCGTCGATCGTCGCGCTCCTGACGGAGCTGGAGAGCGGTTACCCGATCGCCCACGTCCGCGCGGTGTCGGTTTCGCCGGCTCCCGAGAAGGGCGCGATCCTTCGCGCGGAAGTGACGGGGTCGCTCTTCGTCGTCGGCGGCGGCGAGAAGTCGGCGGCGGGCGGCAACACGCCGCGCGTCGCGCAGGCCCTCGCCACGCTCGATCCGTTCGCCTCGAGCGGGCGGGCGGCGCTCGCCGCCGCGTCGGGAGCGTCCGCGCGGACGGCGCGCGGCGCGTTCGCGCTCTCCGCCGCGGCGCGAGCGCCAGCCCCGCACGCGCCGCCGTTCCGCGGCGTGCTCGTGCGCGCCGGCGTACGAACGGCTATGTTCGGAATGCGATTCGTCGCCGTCGGAGCCACAGTCGAAGGCTGGACCATCCTGGAGATCGGAGCGAAATCATGTCTCGTCGAGAAGGAAGGCGTGCGAAAGACCCTCGTGCCGGGGACGACGTTTTGAGCCGGCCGAGCAACGCGCGCGCGGCGGCTCGCGCGACGGCTCGCGCATCGCGCGCTGCGTGCGCATCGCTCCGCGCCGGCGCGTTCCTCGCGGCGGCCGTCGCGCTCGTCGCGATCGCTGCGGTTTCCACGCCCGCGCGGGCCGAGGATGCGGCGGGCGCGGATGCGGCGGGCGCGGACGCGGCGGGCGCAGACGCGGCGGGCACGGCCGCCGCTGGTCCGAGCGCCGCGGAGCGGATCACGCTCCGGCTCGACGGCGCGCCCGTCTCCGATGCGCTCGCCGCGGTCGCGGAACGATTCGGCCTCGACCTCGTCGCGTCGGGCGCTGACGGCCGGACGGTCACCGTCTCGCTCGTCGACCGGACGCTCGACGAGGCCCTCGACGCGGTCCTCGCCGGCTCGGACCTCGCCGGGATCCGAAGCGGGTCGATGCTCCGCATCGTTCCCGGCGACCGCACGGTCAGCCAGGCGTTTCCGCTCGAGCACGCGACCGCCTCGCGCGTCGCCGGGACGCTGAAGGAAGCGTTCACGGACGCGCAGATCGTCGGCGACGACGGCTCGAACCTCCTCTACGTGACGGCCAACGCGATGTCGATCGCCCGGATCGCATCGATGCTCGCGTGGATCGACCAGTCCCCAGGACAAGTCAAGATCCGCGCGCGCGTCCTCGAGGTTGCGCTCAACAAGGAGACCGCGCTCGGCATCGACTGGGAATCGTTCTTCGAGCGCGGCGAGACATCGATCGATCTGGCCACCGACCTCTTTCCCGCCACTGCCGCCGGGACGACGCTCCGGATTTCGAACAACGGAGACGACGCGACGCTCGACGCGGTCGTCCGGAGCATCGCGACGCGCACGCACAGCCGACTCCTGTCGAGCCCCGAGATCGTCACGGCGAACAACGAGCCGGCGAAGATCCTCGTCGGCGAGCGCGTCCCGTACACGAAGGCGAGCACGACGACGCAGACCGGCTCGACGCTCCAGGAAATCGCGTTCGTCGATGTCGGCGTGAAGCTCGAAACAACTCCACAAGTCTCGGCGGACGGCACCGTGAGCATGACCGTCGGCGTCGAGATCAGCGAGGTGCTCGACAAGGAGGTCGCCGGGACGCCGCGGATCGGGACGCGCGAGGCGCACACGCGCGTCTCTCTCGACAGCGGCGACGTGCTGATGATCGGCGGACTGATGCGGACGAACGAGGTGCGGATCCGTCGCGGAATTCCGTTCCTCGGCGAGATCCCGTACCTGGGCCGGCTGTTCCGCCACGAGGGGACCCGCGAGGAGAAGACCGAGCTCGTGATTCTCGTCTCGCCCGAGCGCGTCGACCCGGCGTACCTGGCCGCGTCGCGGAAGCGAAGCGAAGGGATCGAGTCGGAAGGGGCCGCTCTCGGGGCGGATTGACAGTGCCCCCGCGCGTCGTGGGATAATCGGCCGTCCCGCAGTCGGCCGAACCCACTAGCGAGGTGTCCGATGACCCGTCGCTCCCTCCCGCCCGCCCCCGCGTTCCTGTTCGCATCACTCATCGCAGCGATCCTGGCCGTTGCCGCGCCGGCGCGCGCCGGCATCCCGGGCCCGATCGCGCCGCCCGGCATCGACGCCGACATCGCCGCGCTCGCCGACTCCGTCTCCGCGGATTCGCTCGAAGCGACGATCCAGACCCTCCAAGATTTTTTCACCCGCCATACCAACTCCGACACGGTCTCGACGACAGTCGGGATTGGCGCGGCGCGTCGTTGGGTCTACGAACAGTTCGCCGCGATCTCCGCCGCGAACGGCGGAAACCTCCAGGTTGCGTTCGACACGTTCAACGCGACGGTATCCGGGGTCACGAGGGACCACCGGAACGTCGTCGCGACGTTGCCGGGGACCGACCCGCAGGCCGCGGAACGGATCTTCGTCTTCAGCGGGCATCTCGATTCGAGGAACGCGAACAACACCGACGCGGTCGGGTACGCGCCAGGCGCGAACGACGACGGGAGCGGCGTCGGCGCGGCGATCGAACTCGCGCGGCTGATGGCGCGACGGAGCTGGGAAGCGACGATCAAGTTCATCGCGTTCACGGGCGAGGAGCAGGGACTGTTCGGAAGCGCACACTACGCCTCTGTCGCGGCGCTCCACGGCGACAACATCGAGGGCGACCTGAACAGCGACATCATCGGAAACGTCACGAACGGCGACCCGATGATCGGCGACAGCCTCGGGTTCGATTCGACGCACGTGCGGATGTATTCCGACTCGCCGAGCACCTCGTCGTCCCGCCAGATGGGCCGACTCGTGAAGATCTGCGGCGAAGCGTACGTCCCGACGATGGGCGTGATCTTGTACCCGCTCCAAGATCGTCCGGGCCGCGGCGGCGATCACATTTCGTTCAACACGCACGGCTTCACGGCGTGCCGGCTCGTCGATGTCTTCGACAACATGATGCACCAGCACACCGCTGGCGACTCGATCGAGGTGATGAACTTCCCCTACTTCGCGAGGAACGTGCGGATCAACCTCGCCACTCTCGGGAACCTTGCGCGCGCGCCGCGGCCGGTCGCGGACGTCGTCGCCGGAAATCTCGGCGACTCGACCGGGTTCGTCGTCACCTGGTCGGCCAACCCGGAAGCGGACCTCGCCGGCTACCGGGTGACGATTCGCTCGCTCGACTCGCTCCAGTACGAGACAGCGACCGACCTGGGCAACGTCCTGATGACGACGGTCACGTCGCCCCCGGCCGCGAGCGTGGCGATCGGCATCGCGGCGTACGATTCCGCGGGCCATCTCGGGATCGCGACGGAGGTCGTCGCCGTGTTGTCGAGCGTGCCGCTCGCGCCTACCGGCATCGCCGCGCACCCGAACGCCATACGGATCCGCGTCGATTGGACCGACTCGCCGGAAGAGGACCTCGCCGGGTACAACGTCTGGCGCGCGCCGGCCACCGGCGGGCCCTACACGAAGCAGAACGTGCCGCTCGTCGTTCCGTCCGAGTTCGACGACTTCGCTGTCTCGCCACTCACGTTCTATTACTACAAGGTGAGCGCAGTCGATTCGGCGGGGAACGAGAGCCCGCTTTCGACAATCGCGCGCGGCCGGCTCGCGACGCGCGACCAAGGGATCCTCCTGTTCGACGAGACGGCGGCGCAGGGAGGACAGCCGCACCTGCCGACGGAGGCGCAGTCGGACACCGCCTACGCGCACGCGCTCCAAGACTTCCCGCACGCGACGTTCGACTTCGACAGCGTGCAGCAGGCGGGCGGCCTCACCGTTTCCGACCTCGGCATCTACTCGTCGGTCATCTGGATCTCCGACGATCGCAACTCGCTGATCAACGGCCAACCGATCGTCGTCCAGAAGCTCAAGGACAACACTGCGGCGATCGCCGAGTACCTCGACGTCGGCGGGAAGGTCCTTCTCCTCGGATGGCGGCAGGTCGGAGGGTTCGACGAGGCGTACCCGGTCACGTACGGTCCCGGTGACTTCCTGTACGACTACTTCCGCGTCGGGTCGACGTCCGTGAGCGGTCCGGGCCAATACTGCTGGGGCGCGACGGGGCTCGGGAGCTACACGAGCGTCGTCGTCGACACGAGCCGCGCGAGGACGCCGTGGGTGGGCAAGCTTCCGGACATGGAGTACATCACAAGCATCGCGTCAGGCGGCGAGACCGTGTACACGTTTCGATCGTCGGCGGCAGACTCGGTGTTCGCGAATGCGCCGAACGGAATCCGCTACAACAGCGGCGTGTTCAAGACGCAGTTCTTCGATTTCCCGCTGTATCACCTGCGCGAGGCCGACGCCCGCGTGATGATCCAGAGGGCGCTCGGGTTCTTCAGCGAGCCGCCGACGGGAGTCGAGTCCGTCGATGAAGACGCCGGGGCCGCGCCCGGCCGGTTCGCGCTCTGGAACGGCCCGAACCCGGGCCGTCACGGAACGGTGATCGGATACTCGCTCCCGCAGGATGCGGACGTCGAGCTGTCGATCTTCTCACCGAGCGGCGAGCGGGTCCGCCTGCTCGACAAGGGCCGCCGCGAAGCGGGCCGGCGCGTCATCGCGTGGGATGGCCGGAACGACTCGGGCCGCGAGGTTGCGAGCGGCGTGTATCTCTACCGGCTACACGCCGGGCCGCGCGAGATCACGAAGAAGCTGGCGATCATTCGGTAGCGGTGCGGGGCGGCGTCCCGCGAGTTCGCGTCGCTGGACGCCGCGTCAACCGCGGAGTCTCTTGAGGAAGACTTCCATCTCCTGGCCCGTCTGGAGGTCTCCGGTTTCGCACGCGATCGCGATGCCGGCCTCGTAGATCGGGATCGCCTCGTCGGGCCGGCCGGCCGCCTCGAGCGCGCGGCCGAGCCCGCGGTACGCGGCCGTGTAGCGCGGCGCGAGCCGGATCGCCGCGGCGAACTCGTCGGCGGCTTCCGCGTGGCGCGCCGCGGCGAGGAGCGCCTGCGCGAGCCCGAACCGCGCGACGGAGTCGTCGGGCTCGTCGCGCACGACGGCGCGAAACGCTTCGATCCGCGCGGCACTCGCGTCCATCGCCACCGACTCGGCGCGGTCCTAGCCGCGCAACAGGTGCGGGAGGAGCGGGCGAGCGATCGTGTACCCGACGATCAGGATCACGATGAACAGCACGATCGAGAAGGCGATGTACCAGCTCGACATCTTCCGGTAAAGAGCGCCGATCGGGTTCTCCGATCCGCCGCCGGATTTTCTGGGGGGCTGGCTCATCTCGCGATCAGCGTAGTCCGCGCGCGAACCGCGTGTCAACGCGAGGCGCTCTCGCGAGGCGCTCGCGCGCGAATCGCCTTCGCATGGGGCGCCCCGCCTTGCCTTCGCGACGCACCGCCGCGGCCCTCCGATTCGTTGACACCCCTCCGGCCCCGTGATAGATTGCCGCGAGCCGGAGATCCGGGGAATGCGCCGCTAGCTCAACTGGCAGAGCAACTGACTCTTAATCAGTAGGTTGATGGTTCGATTCCATCGCGGCGCACCAGTTTTCTCCGGGACCGTTCCTGCCGATAAGCCCTCATGGGGGCGACTGGCTTCGACGGGGATCAAGTAAGCCGAAGGTGCGTGTCGAGGGCTCACGCCTCGTAAAAAACGCGGGAAAACACTTAGCTGCCAACGAAAATTTGGCGCTGGCCGCCTAACTAGGTGGTCCGTCCTCGCCTGTCTCGCCTGTGTGATGGGACGAGGGCGTCGATAGAGCAGGCTGGCTCGAACCCTCCGTCCCGGGGGTGAGAGCGAGATCATTCGGGGCTGGCCGCCAGTGAGAATCCTTCCGATCGGAGCCTCCGAGCGCGGCGAGAGCTGAAAAGATCGGGAACGCACGTAGACCCTCCGGTCGAACAATTCTCGGACGCGGGTTCAATTCCCGCCGCCTCCACCATTCTGTCGTGTGGTTCCAGGGGTTTACGGCCCTGGAACCCGCCGCCTCCAAGATATCTCCAAATCTTTCCCCGGTCTCCCCGACTCCAAAAGCCGAATCGCCTCCTCGACCGCTCCCGGTGAGAGGTGCATGTACTGCTGGGTCGTCGAGAGGTCCTTGTGCCCGGCGAGTTCCTGGATCGCCCGCGCTGGCGCCCCCCGCATCGCGAGGTGACTGCAGAACGTGTGACGAAGGACGTGAACGCCACCGTTCGCAAGGTTCGCGAGTCGAGCCGCTCGCCAGACGAGGCCTTGAACGACCTTCTGGCTCAAGGGCGAACCATCGTCTTGCAAGAGGACTCTCGACCCCTTCAGATGCCGTTCGGCCCCGAGAGCAGCCGCGAGCCGCGTCGTCAGGGGAACGAGCCTCGGACGGCCGCCTTTCGGCGTCGTCACGTGCCCCTTCCACTCTGACCTGCGCACCCAGAGCCGCTGCCGTTCGAGGTCGATGTCTGTCCACTCGAGCGCCATCATCTCGCCGCACCGGAGGCCGGCATCTCCTCCGAGCAGGACGATGAGGTACGCGCGGGGATCGACGTCCTTCGCAGCCCGAACGAGGCGCTCATACTCGGCGAAATCGTGAAAGCGCGCCTCGCTCAGCTGCGTCGTCTTGAGTAACCGGATGGTGCACGGCACCCGCTCGATGACGCCCCACTCGACCGCCACGTTGAGAAGCGTTTTGAGGACCGAGAGGACGTTGTTCACCGTCTTGCTCGACCGTTTCCCGAGTGCAGTCTTCAGTCGCTGAATATCCTCGCTCGTGATTTCGTCGAGCGACTTGCCTCCAAGCCTCGGCACGAGGTGGATTCCGAGGATCGCCTCCTTCGCCGCGATCGTGCTCGGCTTCTGCCGGTTCGCCCGCGCGTAGCCTTCGATGAAGCGCGGCGCGAACTCCTTGAGTGTCGTTACCTCCTTTCTCGGTTTCGGCGATCCGTGGAGGAGGAGTTCACGCTCCCGCGCGTGCCCCCATGCGAGCGCCCCCGACCGCGACGTGACGGGCGCTTTCAAGCGCCCGCGCGTCCTCGTGCCGTCGGGGAGCATCACCGCGATATCCACTTCCCAGCCTCCAGATCTGTAGGCCCTGATCTTCACGCTCATCGCCTGATCTCCTTCGGCGACGATGCGCGACTTCGGTGGAGCCACTCTAGCAGATCGTCGCGACAGACAAGGCGCCTGCGGCCGAGTCGGATGACGCCCGGGAGCCGACCGCGTTCGATCATCGCGTAGATGGCCTTCCTCGTTGTGCGGAGGAGCGCGGCGACATCAGCGACGTCGAGAAGATAGGGGAGCTCTTCCGGGTCGCGGGCCGGCTTCCCACTCGCGGATGCTCCGGCCATTACCAATCATCCTCGACGCGCGATGTGAACTTGGGCGGCCACGTCGCGTGATGCTCGACCGACAAGGGAAACAAGAAGCCGAGGAAAGCGCCGACCCCCGATCTCTCCAACGAGAGCCTCCAGGGACGGCAAACGTGCGCCGCGCTCCAACCCGTTTCTCTGCTGCCGCCGTAGAACCGCCTCATCCCGGAAGACGCATGCGTGCCCGAAGCCGACGCCAGAGGCGCCGACGCATCGACGACCGCAGGCCGTGGTAGAGAACGGCAGCCGTCACCGCGAGAGCAGCCGCCACGGCGATCATGTGCCCCAAGGGCCCGACCACCTGGACGGAGAACTCCGCAGCGAGCGGGATGTCCGAACGCCACAGCACGACGAGGGTCGCGAGCGTCAACACGCCTTTGAATCTCAGCGCGGCGACGATGCGCAGCATGGCCCGAAGGAACTCGACGGTCCCGACGACCAGCAGCACGAGGAGCCAGAGGAGCGGCGTGAGAAGCTGTCGTCTCATGGCATGTCAGGTTAATCACGAGCCAACGCTTCCTCGGCCAAAGTGGGTGAGTGTCGGTCGCTCAGAATCTGGTACGTGTTCGTATCGCTCGGATCGAGCGAGACCCAGGGCAACGAGAAGACCGACTCGGCCGTCACGGCGCCCAGCTCGGCGAGCCAGACGAACGAAAGCGCACGGGCTGGTTCGAAGCGGAGGCCTGCGCCGACCGAGCGGATGTTTTCGAGGCGCCGGCGGGACGACGTGAGGACGAGGACGCGGACGGTCGAGAAAGGCGACGTGACGCCGAATTCCTGTTCGTATCGCGTGTACCCGCCGACGACGAGGTAGTTGAAATAGAAACGAAGCGTCTTCGCGAACCCGTGCTCGTGGTTCGACACAGATTCGGTCCCCCGATCGACCTCGACGAAAAACAGGGCGGCGACCTCGCCGTGCGCGAGCGCGAACACACCGTCGGGCGTGTGGCCGACCTTCACTTCCGGCGCGCGAATGTCCGCGGCGACGTCACGGAGGTAGCGGCGCAGGACCCCTCGCTCCGATCGCTCGACGACGTGGTCGTCGAGAAAGCCCCGGAGCGACACGTCCGGGTACCGGCTGCATGCCTGGGTCACGGCGATTCGGAAATCTGTCGCCGCGAGAGAGTGCCGGAGGAAGTAGTGGTCCTTGGGCTGCGTGCGAGCACTCCCGAGGTCGGCGGCGGAGCCGCCAATCGAGCCTGCGACGACCGCGAGGCCTCGCCGCGCGAGGTGCGCGACCCGGTCCGGAATGCCCGGCGCGCGAAAGGTCGAGACGTACCCGTCCGCCGCGAGGATGCGGACGCGGCGCCTCGCCGTTTGGGTCGAGGGGAAGAAGAGCCGCTCGACCTGCGCTACCGAGAGAAGACGGTACTTGTAGAGGGCGAGCAGGAACTCGACGTCGCGCGCCGTGAGCAAGGTCCGTCGGGCGCGAGCCGCCCGGACCGATGCGCGGCGCTTAGAAGACATCGCCTACCCCGAGGTCGTCGAGCCCCCTCTGTCGACGCGGACGGCGGGCCGTGACCGGATCGACGCCGTATCGTTCACGGGATCGACGGATGGCTTCGTCACGCACGGCATCGCTCCCGTTCTTCGGCGGCGGATTCGTCCGAATCGTGAGGAGCGTCCGGTCGAGGAGGCAGCACGCTTGGTACTTGGGCAGCGACGTGAGGGTCTTGTAGTCGAAGCGAGGCGCGGTGCCGGCCAGTTCGCGGCCAAGTCGTCTGGCGTCGGTCGCGCCGACGCGGAAGATGACGAGGGAGCCGACGTTCCCGAGAATCTCGCGCATGACGGACTCGGGAATTTGCCCTCCTTGCTGATGCGCGAGGTTGAGCCGGAGCGAGTATTTTCTCGATCGAGAGAGCATCTTCTCGTACGACTTCCCCGCGACGCCGCAGAACGATTGGAACTCGTCGATGTACAGGCCGAACGGGCGGCGAGCGTCTTTCGGAATGTCTGCGCGGCTCATGGCCGCTGTTTGGAATTTCGCGACCACGAGTTGTCCGAGGAGCTGGGCATTCTGCTCGCCGAGGACGCCGTCGGAAAGATTGAAGAGCAGGATCTTGCCTTGATCCATCGCTCTGCGGACGTTGAGGCTCCCGCCGGGCGAGCAGAGGATCGCGCGCACGACCTTCGGCTGGAGGAATCTACCGAGACGATTGATGAGAGAGAGGTGGGCGTCCTTCGGAAACTGAGGATAGACCGACGCCCAGAATTGTCGGACCTCTTCGTCCGCCACTTGGCCTGCGGCCCACTTCCGGTATGTGTCGTCCGTGCGATCCAGGAGCCGTGCGATGTCGAGGAGCGTCGTCCCGGGGATCGCCATGAGAGTGGCGAGCGTGAATCGGAGAATCGTTTCCATCCTCGGAGCCCCGGTCCCGCCGTCCTCGGCGATGACGCGGTGGAAGATCGTGAGCGACTCATCGAGCTTGCGGTCGAAGTCCTCTCCGTCATCGACGTGGAGGGGATTGAGCGGAACAGGTCGCGCGGTGTCGGCCGGGTTGATGTAGATGACATCATCGAGCCGGTGTTCCGGGATGAAGGGCAACAGCTCCTCGGTCAAGAGCTCTTGCTCGGGCGCGATGACGCCGAACCCGAGGCCGGCCTCCGCGTCCTGCAGCGCGAGGTGGGCGATCACGGTGCTTTTTCCCTCGCCGCTCTTGCCGACGAAGTAGACGTGTCGATTGCGCACGGTGTCGGCCAGGACGACGGGGAGGCTCGAGGGCGTGATCGTGTCCCGCTCGACGTAGCCGCGTTCCTCGTGCCGCTCTGCGACGTACGGCCAGGTGCTGGAGCCATTCCCGTCCGTCGCCGGATATCTGCCGATGATCGGTCCGTCGGTCGCGTCGAAGCGGTCGAGGAGTTCTTCAACGAGGACGTGCGAGGGCTCGGCTTCGGGCCCGACCAGCCGGTGCGCCTCGTCGAGGGGCAGGAGCCCGGGAGAAACGGTCGAGAGCGTGAGCGCGAAGGAGCGGAGTTGGGCGAGTCGGGCGCGTTCCGCTTCCGCCTCGCGCGCCCGGCGTCGCTTCTGCGTCTTCCAGTAGTACCAGATGGAGAACGCAAGGAAGATCAGTAGGAAATAGACCAAGATGAAGAGGATCACCGCCGGCCCCGTTTCGGATCCGGAATCGCGAGCCGAACGATCCGGTGCGCCCACGATCCCGTGAGGAGGAGCGAGTCGCCGCGTCGGTCGATGCGAAGCGTGCCGCGCGCTTCTGCGATGGTGAGTTCGGTCAGGAGCCGCGAGAGATCCGGTGTGCCCCCGGTCCTACTCCTCCGCGCCCGTTCGAGTTCGGCAAGGAGCGCGTTGATCCGGTGATTCGACTTGCTCCACTCGCTCGCGAGCCATGCGTTGTGTTTGCTCCGGCTCTCGTGCTCTCGCTTCCAGAACTCGCGCTGGGCCTCCGCCTGGTCCCGCGTGAGTCGTTCCTTCAGCGCCCAGGCGCACGCAACAGCGTTCGTCGTCACGAGGAGCCCGACGGCGGCCAGGGGCCAGCGTCCGGCGATCGCGAAGAGGATTGCAGGGACTACAGCCGCGACGACCATCCCCAAAGCGCAAAAGACGACGACAACGAATGCGCCGCTCAGGACGCTGACGTCCCGGGTCGCGCCGCTCACCGCAGCTCCTCCGCGATCCGCACGATCTGTCGAATGGACTCGCCCTCGAGGATGAGGCGGTTCGACGCGAGGTCGAACCAAACCGCGAAGTTCCCGTGGCCCTGGGCGAGCTCCCGGCCGATCCGCTCGACGAGAGTCGTGTTCCTGTCGGTTGGGAGCACGGGGTACTCGTCTCGATCGTGAGCTGCTGGCTTCAAGCAGAGGTTGAGCTTGAGCGACGGCCCATTGTGGACGCCGCCCCTGAGCTTCCAGTGCGTGCCTGCCCGCATCTCGCGGAGGACTTTCGCCCAACTCGGATGGAACCGTAGAACCGTGAGGTCGTGGTCGTCGGGCAGCAACGCCTCGCGGATGCGCGCGTCAGCACCGATCGCCGGGTTGTCGAAGAGGAAGGTCTCGATCTGACCGATATGCCGCTCGCAGAAACGGTATCGGTCGCCGGCGTTCGTGCACTCACGGTTCATCTCGCGGACGGCGCTGACGGCGAGATCGGCAAGGAAGCCGATGATGAACGAGAGAGCGAGCAGCATGGCGCGAGGATCCCCTCCTGGCCGAACCACGGCGAGGAGAGTGAGGAACACCGTCGCGGCAACTACGAGCGTGATCCGCAACGTGAAAAACTGCCGCTCAACGACGGGGGTCGCGTCGGCAACATTAGTGTTCATAGCCTTCCCCCTTCACGAGCGTTCGGGTCCGGATGAGGGGATGTGCGCCGAGAGGGAGCCGGGTACCTCGGGCCATCGTGGCCCTTGGGCTTGAGGCAGAGGGGAAGCCGGAGCCCGCCATCGGACCAGGCGTATTTCAGGACCTCCGCGTCCGCTTCGCGAAGCTCGGTGAAGTTCTTCACCCGCGTCAGGTGAATGTGGAAAACGGCGAGTTCGTGGTCCGACGGGAGGATCGCCCGTCGGATGCGGGGATCCGCGGCGATCTCAGGGTTGTCGTAGATGAAACGCCGGACTTGGTCCATGTGATGCTCGAAGGCGGCGTGCATCTGTCCCGCGACCGCCATCTTCCGGTTTGCCCTGGCGAACATGTGTGCCGCGAAGCAAGCGGCCAGACCGGCGAAATAGCAGACGAGAGCGAGGCCGACGAGCCGCGGGAGAAGTCCTTGCATCATGAAGGCGGCAAAGAGGAGAAAGAGTGCACCGCCAATGACGAAGGCTGGCCAAAGTACGTGCGAGTCTCGTTCCAGTTGTGCCGTTGCTTTTGTGTTCGTCTTCATGTGTCTCCTCGTGTCGAAGTGCGCGGTGTTCAAAAAGGGCGCGCCGAGGTTCCGCTTAGCCCGGTCGGCCAGGCGACGCTCTGCGGAACGTCCGAGGCCCGGAGTCGCAGCCGGCAGAGGTAAGAATCCAACGCTCGGCGCGCGCCATTTGGGTTGTCGATAGCTTTTCAGGAGGAGCCAGGAGCGACGACGCAGGCAGGCTTGACGGAATTCCGAGGACCCCCGCATATGACCTGTGGGGGGAGAGGAGCCGCTCAATCTACCGCGCCGTCTCTTGGCTCGGTGCGAGCGAGATGCGTTCCTTCACGCTACCGACCATTGCCATGGCCGGTAGCTTCCCCTACGACAAAACTGAACCGGGGTGAGAGCAACGACTCGCTCGAGGTTGCTCGGCGGGGACCGAGCTCGCGATCGGGAGGATGTGAAGAAGCCCGGCATAGACGCCCCAGCACCGGACGTGCGTGAAGCCCCGTCGGCACTCTGCGTCTATCCCGGGCCTCTGACCGCTCTCTGGCTCGGCGTTAGAGCCGCGGGTTCATTGGACCCGCCTCTCCCCGTCCTCCCTATCGGAAGGCCGAGGAGAAAGAAGAGCGGCTGTTCGAGGAGCGGCGAAAGACAGTGAACAATTCGACCACGCCGAACCTGAAGTACAACGACCAATACTAGCGTCGGGCGGTGATTGTCGTCAAGAGAGAATCGCGCTTCACCTCGATGCGGCCATACAGCGAGGCTGGGTAGTGAGATTCCGACAGGACGATGGCGGCGCTGCTGGTCGGAGCGCGAGGTTGTATCGAGCCTGTATCGTCAGAAGGTGTTGGTTGTATGGGAGCGTGAACAGACGAGGTGGGCGCATCTCTTAGCAACCACAGCACTAGGCGCAATCGGTGAACGTCTGACTACCTGTGGCTTTCGCCACAGGTTCCTCCGGGCGAGCCGCCCCCGACGCTGAACGGGTGGAACTCCGATCTCGCCTGCGGCGTCCCCAAAACGACTCTCAGTCGCACTCGTGCGCCCGAACGGCCCGCAGCCATCGGCGGGGGAGAAGAATCACCCTGATCAAGAGTCGGGAGTTTCCCTGGCCTGAGGAAAAGCAAAGCCCCGGACCCTCTCGGACCCGTGGGAGTCGGCGCTCTGATGCTCAGCCGCTTCGCTGGTCGTGAGTGTCGAACTTCCTTTCCTGGTCGTCAAGGGGTCTGGCTCGTCTGCACTGTCGGGACTTCGTTCTTTCGTCAAAACAACCGAACTGGGCTTTTCGGCCCTCTCCCCAGGAATGCTCGCGGGTTACCTCGCGAGGATGGCCTTTGCGGATCGCGCGCCTCGGTCCGACTCAAGCCGGAGGAAGTAGACCCCGGGTGCGACGCGCCGCCCGTTCTGGTCGCGGCCATCCCAGACCGCGGACTCCCGTTCGCCGCGCGCGACGTGCTCAAAAAGCGTCGTGACCCGCCGGCCCTGAACGTCATAGACGAGAAGGCGAGTTCGTGCGCCTCGCGGCACCCCGTAGTCGATCACGGTCTCGGTCACGAAGGGATTCGGGCTGACCGGACCAAGCACGAGCGTCGTGACACCTTCTGCGCCAGACGGTTCGGGAACCGCCGTGCCCCGTCGGTCGACGGCTTCCTTCGAATACCAGCTCTCGTTCCCTTCACGGTCGTAGCAGGTCACTGCGACGTAGTAGCTCGTCGTGCAGACCGCGGTCGGGAGCGTGTACGCCGTGACGTTCCCCACATCGATGACGGTCGCGTAGGGATTCCCGCTCGTGTCCGTGTCGACGTAGACGCGGTAGCCCGCGAGGTCGGTGAGCAGGACGGGGTTCCAGGAGACTTCGGTCTGCGAGCACGAGAGTGGCCGGGCCGTCACCCCGATCGGCGGCATGGGCGGCGCGAGCGTGTCGGCGGCGGCAAGCCACGGACTGAACGTCGAAGCGAAGACGGAGACGGTGTCGCCTTGGCCTCCCATGTTCGTCTGATGCCACGGACCCGTGGTGTGGCCCCACCACGTGTTGCGGGCATCTGGGGTGCTTGACGAGGTCGCGTGGTAGAGGCCCTCACCCTGGGTTCGCCAGAAGACGTAGTCCGTGTTGAAGGCGATGTTCGAGGCGGTGATCGTGGGTAGGGTCGAGCCCTCGGTGGCCACGCCGTCCCCGCGGCCGTCCGCTACGTTCTCGGTCACCGTGTTTTCGCTCATGGTGAAGACGCTCTGCTTGGATCCGATGCCGCCCCCATTCCCCACGCTTCGGTTCCGCGTCACCGTGTTGCCAGTGAGCGTCCCAGAGGCGAAGGCGAGATCGACACCGCCGCCGCGCAACGTGGCCGTATTCTCGGCGAGGACGTTCTCCGTGATAGTCGCTGATGATCCGAACCCGCTCACACCTCCACCTTCGTTCGCCACGTTCGCGAGGATCGTGTTTCCCGAGATCGTCACGGTCCCGCCGGGGCTCTCGTAGGCGATGCCGCCGCCCTGGTAGGTCGCCGTGTTGCCGCTGATCACATTGTCGGTGATCGTCCCCGGTGCGTTCAGGAGATAGATCCCGCCGCCGCGGATCGTCGCTGCATTCTTCTCGATCACGTTGCCGGCGATCGTCGGCGTGGTTGCCGCGCCCTGACCGAAGACGCCGGCGCCTGCCTGGGCGCGGTTTCGGATGATTGTGTTCCCAATAATTGTCGGAGGGGAGTTCAGGAGATAGATCCCGCCGCCGTCCAGGGTCGTCGTGTTGTCTTCGATCGTCATCGACGCGATCCTCATCGCGGCGTTGCAGTTCTCGACGCGGATGCCCCCGACATTCCTCCGGATGAGAGAACGCTGGATCACGGCCTTCGAACCATTCGAGCACTCGATCCCCGGGCCGTTCTGCGTGCTGTCGACCGCGCAGGAGTCGATCAGGGGGGAAGCGCCATTCAGAACGATGCCGGCGTCGTACCCGTTCCGGAAGCCGATCCCTCGGATCACCGTGGTTGTGTCCAGGACCGCCGAGGTCGCGAGGAGAACGGTCTTCGATCCGCCGGCCGAGATGATCGTCGATGCAGGGCCGCATCCTTGAAGGACGATCCCGTTCGTCGCGGGCCAGAAGAGAAGTTCCGTGTAGTACCCGGGGAAGACGCGGACCGTGTCGCCCGCGACCACGCCGTTCAGCGCCTCCTGGATCGTCGGGAAGTCGCCGGTCGAGTCGGGTTTGACGATGTACGTAGCTCCGTGGACGGGAGAGACCCACGCGATTAGAACTAGAAGAGCGAGAGCGGGAAGCAGACGGAGTTCTTTCATGGTTCACCTCCAGGGGAATGCGTTTCGAGAGGGATCACCCTCACGGTCGGCTCTCCGTGACGGTGGGCTCAACTTCGCGGTTGGAACCGTTCGGGAAAACAATCCACGGCGACGCTTCGAGCTTCTCGAAGACCGCCGCGCGGTGTTGGTCGGTGACCTTCGCGTAGATCGAGGTCGATCGGATGTTCTTGTGGCCGAGGTGATCCTGGACGAACTCGAGCGAGACCCCGGCGTCGAGGAGATGCGTCGCGATCGAGTGCCGGAGCGAGTGGCAGCCGACGTGGGGCGGGAGCCCAGCGGCGTCGCGGTAGCGGGTGAAGAGGTCTTGGATCTGGCGCTTCTGTAAAGGGCCGTTGCGGCCGGGGAAAAGGCTCTTTACCTCCGAGTCCGTCTTGCGGGAGAGGTAGTCGCGAAGCACGTGCTCTGCGGATCGAAAAAGCGGACGCTCGGTCCAGACGCCGTTCTTGACGCGGCGGACGACGATCCGGCGACGGGCGAGATCGATGTCCGAGCGTTCGAGGAGACCGACTTCGGAGACCCGAAGGCCGTAGAGGTACATGAGCGCGAAGAGGGCGCGGTCGCGAAGATCGGCGATTGCCGCGAAGAAAGCCGACACATCGGCCTGCGTGAGGTAGCGGGGAAGACGCTGGGAGGGAGATGGGGTCGAGGGCATAGGCAGAGGTTGAAGCGGAACGTGCGGACTGCACGGTTTCGCAGAAGCGTGCGGTCATCTTCGCGTGGCCGGGAAGCGCCAGTAATAGGCGACTTTCGCGCCTCGCAAGGAAATGCTTTACGTCGGGAAGGAGCGGACGTGTCCGGTATCGAGCTGATCGAACAGCCCGTGTTTCCGAGGGAGACCGTCGAGGAGAAGCGTGGACTGCGTCGTTCTGCGAAAGGGTGCGGAACTTCGGATGTGAGAGTATCCTCCGACACGAATGACGTCAAGAAGAATCCCCACGCACCCTGGTCCGGATCGCGGTGGCGAGGTCACATGACGACCGAGGCCAGATTTCTGACGTGAGCAGCGTTACGACGAGGTTTGGCGAAGCGATCTGGTCTGTGCGCGAGCCGATCCTCACGCGGTATCTGTCCCACACATACGTCGATGCCTTCTTCGAGACCGGGCGTCTTCGTCTCTCGTCGTTTCGAGCGTTCCGTCGCCATCGCGATGAGGCCCGGCACGACGCTGGCGAGGGGCACGTTTCGATGCAGATCGCTGTCACGAACGGCAACGTTTCGGTCGCCGCGATCAACGACGCTGCTCTGTACATTCTGTGCGCCTGCACGGTTGAGAGCCCGGCGTTGGCCGCACGCTTCGGGGCCGACGACGGCTTCAGGATTCTCGAGCCTCTTCGCTTCGCAGATTACGTCTCGCGGCATATCCCGGGTTTCCGGGCCGGCGTACAAGGGCTCTGCACATACCGAGACAGCCGACTACTCCGGAAGCGAGCGTCCTACGTGATCACGCCACCAACCGAGACCGACGAAGAGAGATGGAGTCGGGCATTCGATCAGTGGATCGGGCAGCAGTCCATCGATACCCTCTTTCTGAAACCCCTGGAGTACGCGGATCAAGCGGAGTACCGCTTCATCTGGCACGCCGAGGGTAAAGTGCAGGAGTTCCTTGAGATCGAGGTCCCAGAAGCGCGGGAAGTCTGCGAGCGGCTTGGAGCACTTGATCGGACTGGACGGTGACGAGCGGATGAGGACAGTGAAGAGGTACCTAATCCCCTATGGCCAACCGTGGGGCAGTAGCGAGCGAAGGGCGCTGGAGCTTCTCATGACCTGCATTTCCGAGGACTCCTCCCTGACCAAGGCTTGCCTTCTGTTGCCACAGAAGAGCAACATCGACTTGATTCATTGGCCCGAAGGCTTCCCGAAGGATGTGGCGCGTGTCCTCAAGAAAGGCGATCCTGTACGGATCGCGCCGACCGCACAGTTGACACTCGCCACCAAGCTCGCGAAGTCGGCACTGCACTCAGCCGATGGCCTGGTGGCTGTCTACGCTGACGACATGTTCCAACTTATCGACGAGCAAGAGAGACCACGAATTGTGATTGTCGTTCCGTTCGTCAACGCGAAGGCAGAGCAGTGGCGCAAGACGTGGAATCCAGCTGTTCCGGGTCAGCGGGCGTTGGCGGCGCCCGAGGACGTGAGAAACCCAATCGTGTGGGCCGCGCTGAGCTCCCTATCCTCGGCCGTCAATCTCTCGACCGGACTGACGCACCCGCGCGATGCAGAGACCACGAAGGAGACCCTGCTCATACTTCGCAGATCCAATGAGTGGGAATCACCGGACGGGCTTCAGATGTGGGCTCTCAGGAATGGATGGACAGCGGCGGGCGCCGCCGCCCTATGCGAGTTGGCCCGGAAGATCGAAAGCGGACGGGGCTATCAACCGCCGCGCGCGTTCCACTGGGCGTCGAATATCATCGATATCTGGAAGGCCGAGGCCTCATCCGGGGACTCCGGCTGAGTCAGGCTGCCCGCCTGAGAATGGTCCGCGACCGCGACATCGTTCTGTTCCTCGGAGCCGGCTTTTCGAAGCCAGCGGGTTTGCCGCTCATGCGAGAATTCGGGACGGAATCACGGAAGGACTATGCGTACCTCAAGAAACATGCGGACGCTGATCCGAAGGCGACCGCGCATCGGCTCGGCGCCCGCGAGTTCGTCCGGGCTGCCGAGACGTTCTACTCTTTTCAGGAGCTCTGCACCTCCGTCCTCACGTCCCGCGCTGATACCGAGAACCTGGAGACCGTGTTCGGGATCGCCGAGATGCTTCATCACGCTCAAGTGAAGGGTCTCGTACTCCGTAAGCAGGTGGTCCCGGTCGCCGACGTACTTACGTACATCAAGCTCTGGCTCTGGAAGATCTATCAGCAACTGCCGATTCTCAATCATCGGTACGCAATCGACCAATCCCCCTACGAACGGTTTTTCGAGATCCTGAAACCGATCGCCGACCGCGTCGTCGTGGTCACGACGAACTACGACATCCTCTTCGAGTACCTCGCCTGTCGACATGGGATGCCCGTTTCCTATCCTATGAGGTCGGGGCCGGATCTCGCGCTTGGCAATACCGAACGTTTCGTCGTGGACGCCGGCTCTCCAGGGAGCATCGAACTGTGCAAGCTTCACGGCAGCATCAACTACTTCCGCACGGAGCCGCGTGACCCGAACAGCCTTGCCATTTCCCGGACGCTTGGAGGAAAGATCGGACGCTCACGCCTGCCACCGACGACGCCGGCCATCCTCGCCGTTGACGCGTTCCAAGAACTCAAAAGGAACCATCCGGAAATGATGCCCGAGTTGATTCCGCCGACATACGCAAAGCTGTCGAGGGCCGTGTGGGTTCGAGATACCTGGCAAGCAGCCTTCCGAGCCTTCCAGTCCTCGTCGCGGATTGTCTTCATCGGTTACGGCATGCCCGAGACGGATGGGTTCTTCGGAGCGTTCCTCCGCGCCGCCTTCGTCAAACGTGGCGGGCTGCCTGAGGTGCGCGTCATTAACCGGTCGAAAGATGCCCTCAGACGTTACAGAACATTGTTCGGTCGCCTCCAGGACGAGGGGAACCCGGCGTCCTTCGAGGATCTTACGGAGAACGAGCTACGCGAGGTGCTAGGTCTCGCGGCCTGATTGGAATGGTGACTGGAGGCCGGTCTGACCGAACTAAACCACCGTCGGCTCTTCAGGGTCGAGACCGTGGGAGTCGAGGAAGAGCCGCCACGTGTCCATGCACCTTTTTGCGAGCTGAAACACATCGATCGTTCCAAAGCCACGGTTCTCGTCAAAGAGACCGAGAAGCCAGACCATTTGATCGGGATCGCGTTCGAGCCCCGGGTCCTCGTACTCGCGTGGCACCATCGCGAGAATCTTGCTTCGCGGATTCCGCAGCTTGAAGTGTTTCGTCCCATTGCTTACGTCCTGGCAAAGCCGCAACTCCCAGTGCACATCAAAGAAGATCTCAACCGTGCGGGCCTCGATAGCGCGGGAGTTGACGAGCCAGTCCTTGAGAAAGACCGCATTCTGAAAGAAGGCGTAGGCGATGTCCCACTCTTCCGGTGATCCATGAGTCGCACGATTCTTGGAAATCTCCTCAAGTCGGTCGAACCAGCGGTTGACTCGTCGCCACTGGCTCCGCCATCCGTCGGCCTCGTACCCGTCGAATCCCATCAGCACCTTCTCCCTGCGCGATCGGAGCGCTTCAGCGCGCCCCGAAAAAAACTCGGAGGCTTGACGTGAGGGTAGCAGAGCAGCGGATTCTGTCGAGTTACTCGCTCAAGACCCAAGCCACGCAACGAACGCTGAACAGAAGGGGCTCTTTTGTGTATTAGGTTGCCGGTGCATGGTGCCCGGCCCTAAGAAGGGAGCAACACGTGAGAGTCTGTCCAGTCTGTCACGAAGCACATCGAGCCCGCGATCGCCACGACTGCTGGATCCACCTGACACCTCGTCAGAGAGCGGCGAGCATCGCTTCCACGGTGAGGTGGCTCAATCACTACAGGAGAACTCACCGCGACCGGTAAGGTCGTCTCACGGGCGGTCCGAAAGGTCCTCGGGCCGCCCGCTTTCACCGAGGCAATGGGTAAAGCCTTCTTCACCCGATGTAAAGAAAAAACCCGCTGAGCGGGTCAGCGGGGTCAGTATTCCTCGGGCAGGAGAATGGTCGTCGCCGAACGGTCGGCCTCCGTGATGACCCAGAACTTCACGCCGGCGACGGAACGGTAGGCCGACAGAAGCCGGAAGCCCTCGCGAAGCGAGAGCTCGTTTTCGAGACGGCCGGCTTCGTCGAGGTTGCCCCAGTCGCCGCGGACGTGGCGGTTGATGGCGGTCAAGATGTCCTCGTCTCTATGGAGGATCCGACCCAGCCCATGCGCAAGGAAGCGGCCACGGCGGGCTTCTATTCCTCGCCCTGGGGCACGAAGCACCCGCGAATCCAGCTTCTGACGATCGCCGAACTTCTCGACGGGCGCGGAATCGACTACCCGATGTCCCGGGGCAACGTGACCTTCAAGAAGGCCCCGCGCGTGAAGGAAAAGGCGAAGGAGCAGCTGCCGCTCGTGGCGGAAGGCGGGGACTCGTACACGAAGAAGGCCCGAGCACGGAAGCGGAGTCAATGAGGGGCCGCTCACTCGGCGAGCCCGGCCATCCCAGCGAAGGCCGAACGATCCGACGGGCCCCGTAGCCCCTGCGGATTCTCATGCCCGATACCTGGATGACGAACCTCACTCACTTCATCGACGAGCACGGCAACCTCGCCGAGGACCGCGTCGGTCATCTCGCCAGGCACCTCGCACGAATCGTCGAGTCTGCTACCGCGCGTCGGCCGCGCGCACCCTTCCATTCCGCGATCCAGTGTCGCCGACGCCCCGGCCACGTGAGCTGTCCCGGCCGCATCCTCATCCATCGGACGGAGATCCCTTTGGGCGTCAATTGGGAGTGCCCCTGGTGCGGGGATAACGGCCACATCTCGGGATGGGAGAACACGCACTGGGACCTTCGCCGCTGCCGCGAGGGGGAGGATGACGATGTGATGATAGGAGTTGCCATTTCGACCGAGCACTACGCGGCCCTCCGTGCGGGGGAGGACCATCCGGTGATCGACTGCCCGGCCGTCATCGCCGGGGCCATCTACCACGACGGCGAGATCGTTCTCTCTGGGAACGCGAGCGAGCTTGATGAGTTCCAGGGCGTGATCGCTGCTGAGGCGAACCGCACGAAGGACCTCAGACGCCAGGCGCTGTTCGACGAGATCAGCGAGGGGGTCGAGGCCGCTCTCCATGAGCACGATGATTCCCACGACTGACGCGCCGCGGAAAGGCCGGGTCACGAACGTCTCGCCGATCTACCTGTTGAAGGTCACGCTCACCGACATTCCCCCGCCGATCTGGCGTCGGCTCCAGGTCCGTGGCGATATTTCGCTCTACCGACTCCACGAGATCCTCCAGCGCGCGATGCCCTGGGAGAACTGCCACATGCACCAGTTCGTTGTTGGCGAGACCTACTACGGCAGCTCCGATCGCGCAGTCGGGTTCGAAGTCCTGAGTGATCGGAGCACGAGCCTTCGCCAGGTGGCTTCCTCGGCGAACAGGAGGATGGTCTACGTCTACGACATGGGCGACCGTTGGGAACACGAGATCGTCGTCGAGGAGATCCTCCCGTCCGATCAGAAGGTCCGCTGCGCCGAGTGCGTGGCCGGGTCGCGCGCCTGCCCGCCGGACGACTGCGGCGGCCCGTGGGGGTACGGGAATCTCCTGGAAGCAATCAAAGACCCGAAGCATCCGGAGCATGCGGATCTCGTCGAATGGCTCGGACGACCCTTCGATCCGGAGGCCTTCGATCTCGATGCGATCAATCGACGGCTTCGCCGGCTCCGATGACGGGCTGTGCTGATGTGATCCAACCATCCCCAGCTCAAGGGCGCGGTCGGGAGGTAGGGCGGGCGGTGACGACTCGTCTTGTTTCCGGTAGTCTCACGGCAGCGGTCACGTAGCCCCCGACCGCAGGGGTCGCCTTGGGCGAGACACGCGTCGATCTTCTTCACCTCCTCGAAGACCTGCGCGACGCGTATCCCGGCGCGATCGAAGAGACGATCCTGACAGAGATCGTCGCGAACTCCCTCGATTCCGGCGCGACGCGGATCTCGATCACGACCGACCAGGTAGGCTCCAAGATCGTGGTCTGCGATGACGGCACGGGGATGAAGCGCCGCGACCTCGCCCGCTATCACGACGTCGCGGCCACGACCAAAGCGCGAGGCGAAGGGATCGGCTTCGCGGGAGTCGGGATCAAGCTTGGCCTCCTCGTCGCCAAGGACGTCGTCACTGAGACGGTCCGGGGAAAGTCGCACGTCGCGACGGAGTGGCGGCTTTCGTCCCGCCATCGCGCTCCCTGGAAGTGGATCTCTCCCCCGGAATTCGTGGCAGGACACGGGACGGCTGTGTGCTTGCGGCTTGACGCGCCCTTATCGCCGCTCCTCGATGCCGGCTACGTCGAGTCTGCCATCGCCCGCCACTTCGAGCCGCTGCTCGACGTGAGGTTCGGCGGCTTGTTCAGCGAGATCTACCCGCACGGCGTGGCCTTCGAGGTCAACGGGCGGCACGTCGAGCCCCTGGGTCGAGACGCCGTCGAGATCGCGTCCCTGGAAGTCCGTCTTCCCCGGAAGAGAAAGCCCTCGGCGATCGGTTTCCTCATGCGGACGGCGCTCCCGCTGCCAGAGAATCAGCGAGGGCTGCGCATCAGCACTCGCGGGAAGGTGATTCGCTCGGGGTGGGAGTGGCTCGGCGTCTCGCCATCGAATGCTGAGCAGATCTCGGGGCTCATCGAGGTCCCGGCCCTCGCCGCGTGCCTGGCCCTCAACAAAGCGGACTTCCTGAGCAGTGGCGTGTATCGAGCAACGTACCTCAGCTACCGAAAAATGATCCAAGAGGTCGTGGGGGCGCAGCTCTCAGCATGGGGAGATGCTCGTGACTCGGAGGAGGACGCCCGGCGTCGAGTCGCACGGCCCCTCGAACGCGATCTCGAACGCGTGCTCATGGACCTGTCCGATTCGTTCCCGCTCCTATCCGCGCTCGTCGAGCAGAGGATCGGTGGCCAGCGGAAACTCCCGATCGGTCGGGCGGGCGGCGCTCCTGATGGTCGGGCGCTGTTGCTCGCCTCAGTCGCCACCGCCGCCGAACGAGAGTCCGATCCGCGGCTCGCCGAAGAAACCCAGAAGCAACTCGACCACGGGACGAATGGCGCAGAGAGCGCGCCGACAGAGTCGACGACCCCGCCGCCCGAAGAGGCGAAGGACAAACGCGACACTCACCCGTCCGGCGTCCAGCTCCCAGGTACACCGGGTCCAAGGCGACCGCTCCGATACGGACTCGGCATCCGGCTCGAGTCCCGCCCCGAGGATCCGGAGTTGGCCCGGTTCATGGAGTCGACCGTGTCCGTCAACGATGCGCATCCCGCCTTCCGGCGCGCGACAGCCTCACGCTCGGAGGGCTACCACATCGCCCTCTCGGTGGCGATGGCGCTCGCGCCCCTGGCCGTCGAACCGGCCCAGGTTCACGGCTTCGTGACGGCGTTCCTGCGGCATTGGGGAGAGGCGCTCAGGGAAGGGAAGCAGGGCAAGCGCGCTCGACGTCGGAAGAATCTCCGGAGATGACGGGCCCGCGCACGAGTGTTCCGCCGCCCTCCCCTCGATCCGCGACGATCGACTCGCCTGGCGACGGAGAACGAGCCATTAAAAGTCGCGAGATCCAGCTTCTCTGGCCGACGAGCCTCGTCGATCGACCTCGTCTTCGGCATCGCCACTAACGCGTGCCTCGGGGTGATTAGCCCACCTCACAGTCCGCGGGAATCTCCACAAGCGATCTTTCATCCACGCTGAGACCCAGACTGAAATCAAAGAACGCAGTCCAAGATGCGTTTGGTTGTCCATGTGCCCAGAGAAATAGCTCCACTCCGAGCGGGCTGGGGACGATTTGCAGGCGGAAACGACTACCCCGTGGTTTGTGAGGTGAGTCCATGTTGTAGTTCGAGATGAGCATCTCTCGACCCAGCCCGGCGAGTACGTGCTCCTGGAGCGCTTGCGTGCGGCTCGCCTCCTCCCCCTCAAACGCCATCATCCGGTCAAAGCCGTCCTGGCTCATGTGCACGTCTCTCAGATTCCACTCAACCCGCCCGAACGGCACGAATTCCTTCCCACGTGCCGCCGCCTCTTTCGCCTTGATCCGCAGTGTCGCGTAGAAGCCGTAATGACAGCGAATCTGATACGCCGACAGTCTGCCGAGGAGTGCCATCATGGCCACCCCTCTGTCGTCTTGACCCACGCGGCTTCTTGAAGACGCGAGGACTCCGCCGAAGTACTCCGCCCCGAGCTCATCGTCGCAAAACGAGCCCTCAGAGAGAAGCAGCGCCAGAACGCGGGGCGGAACGCGGCCTGCTTCGTCAACGCGGCTACCCAGCGCGTTCTCGGCCTTCACGAAGATTCTCTTTAGATTGACGACTCGCCGTTCCGTGAAGTGTGCCAGTTCCTTCCCTATGTAGTCGGCGGTCGGTCCGAGGACACGCTTCGCCAGCTCGTACGCCGCCGCCGCAGTCGCAGCAACTGGAACCATTTCAGAGCCGCTTCTCTCAATCATCTGGCGTCGCCTCCTTGGCCGCGGTTTCGAGTCATCGCTTTTGATCCGTCGCCACAACATACGCGGGATAGGTCCAATTGCCCGTATCGCCGCCCGTGATTGCCTTCCCGCGATGCTCCCTGCGCCCCGCGATCCGCGAGACGGGGATGTCGAAGGCTACGGGTGGGGCCTGGCTCGTGCGACAAGCGAAGCCCCGACCTCTCGCGAGACCGGGGATGCTTGAGCCAGATGCAGACTCCGCTTCGCTATGGTGCAACGGGCGGCAGGATACCGCAGCCGTCATCCGCTCGTCAATCCGTCGGGCGACAGGCCGAGAATCCCTCGGGCCTCTACGAACGAGACAGGTCACCGCGCCTTGCGGTTAGAGTCGTTCCGGCGTCTAGCAGGCTGCTGAAAAACGTTTCTTTCAGGTTGTTCTGACACAGCGGCTCAGTATGCTGCAACTCGACCCCTCACCGGAGGCGACGAGATGCGCGGAGACGATGGGCGCCAGGACGAGATGTGG